>Ga0207701_10001796_pt1 | contig 22351 bp, 16 predicted proteins | sample KBSSwiSSwithPhiX_FD_184294 | JGI IMG/M metagenome (GOLD analysis project Ga0207701, IMG submission 184294) | Switchgrass rhizosphere bulk soil microbial communities from Kellogg Biological Station, Michigan, USA, with PhiX - S5 (SPAdes) (version 2) | ecosystem: Environmental > Terrestrial >... | reverse complement strand
CGCGATCATCACAATCGCGATAGCAGCGGCGTCACCGAGTCCGCCGCCGTGCCACTGACCCCAGATGTATGTGGACAAGACCTGACTTTTCGGCGACGCCAAAAATACCGCCATCGTCAGCTCGCGATAGGCCGACAGCGAAGTCCAAATCCAGACATAGACAAGACCCGGCTTGATCAAGGGGGCGATAATTTTCGTTAGAACGCGATAGGTCGATGCGCCGCCCACCTGCGCGGCTTCTTCCAGCTCGCGATGCACCTGGATCATGCTGTTGTTGAGCACCCGCGTGCCGAAACTAATCCAGCACACGACATAAACGGCCATCAGCACGAAAATCGTGCCGTACAGCGGCACGACATTCGAAACTAGCAATGCCAGATAAGCGATCGCCAGCGCGAACAGGAGATGCGGCACGGGATGCGGCAAAAAGGCCACCGCATCGAGAACCACCCGCCAACGCATGCGCGACCGGGTGACGATCCAGGAAATTGCCGCGCACACCATGACGATCACTGTCGGTACGGTCACCATCAAAAGCGCCGTGTTTCCTGCCGCTTCTAGCAGCGCCCGATCGAATGCAATTTGGCTGTAACGATCCAAGGATGCGCTTGCGAGCGCTTGCCATGAAGGCACTTGCACGTAGGGCAGCAACGAAACCCAGAAAATCGCGAGCAGCGGCAACACGAATGCGAGCAGAAAATATCCCCCCATCAAAGCCCATGCCACAGGCCACCAACGCCCGAGCAGCACCGGGCGTGACTGATAGGACTTTCCGGATATGATTTGATAGCGGTGGCTTTGTTTGAGAGCGCGGAAATATGGAATCATGAGAATTAACGAAAGCCCGACCATGATGGTGCCGTAAGCGCCGCTGAGCCCGTAACGGGGCAAGCCTTCGTTAGGATTGATCATGAAATAGATCGCCGTACTGAAGGTGAAAATGTTATTGGCCATACCGATGACGCCGGGCACGTCGAAAGCCGCGATCGCGACGGTAAGCATCCATATGATCGCCGAGAACAGCGCCGGCCAGATGAGCGGCAACTCAATGCGCAGGAGCGTGCGCCATTGGCTCACGCCGTGAACACCGGCGGCCTCGACCAAAGCCGGATTCATGCTGCGCAACGCCGCCGAAATCATCACGTATGCCAGCGGCGTCAATGTCATGCCTTGAACAAATCCGATGCCCGCCACGGTCGCGATATTCAGCGGCGCTCGGCTGAAACCGAAAAGCTGCATCAAAAAAATATTGATAACGCCGATGCGTGGGTGCAGCAGAAAAACCCAGCCCATGGCTTTGAGAAACGTCGGAAATAGGATCCCAATACTGAGCAGGCTCATGGCCACGGTCTTGTACGGAATATCGGTGCGCTCGATAAACCAGGCAAAGATAAACCCCAAGGGCACTGACACAGCGATCGTGATCGCCGCAAATATGAGCGTCGTCGTCATAATCCGATAGGTATACGAGTCGCCCAGGAGCGCGGCGTAATTTTGCAAAGTGTAACCGGACACCTGACCGGGCACTCCCGTGCGGAGGCTCATCCAAATGATCATTGCGAGGAGCACAAGGATGGAAAGCGCGGCGAACCCAGCAATCCCAATCAGCGAAAGCCTCGACCAATTCACCCGCGATCGCGGCGCGTATGCTGGTAGAGCTTGGATCGACATGGGCTAACGGTCGGCGCGCGAATTCGTCATGCAAATCGAAGGCGCGATCATGCGAGCAGCACGAAGGGCGTGGGGAAATAAGACCAAAAATGTATTGCCTAGCAATTTACTTCAGTAAAATTCTGGTTAGCTCCTCTTCCAGACTGGTGTCTTGTTTCTGAAAGACCTCGTTGAGTTCGCGCGGATCTTGCAGCTTCAGGTTATTGCTCTTGACATATTTGGCCATCAACGTGCCCTCGACGAGATAGGAGCTCCGCATATCATTTTTTTCCAGCACCGATTGGCCTTCTCGCGTCACCATCAAAGCGACGAACAGTTTTGCCATGTTCGGATGGGCCGAATTTTTAGGCACCGCCAATTGATAGTACGAGCTGGTTGCCGGGCTAGATCCGGGCAAGCCAACGAGCGGCGCCCCTTTCGCTTGCCACTTCCACATCGCTTCCAGCGCGCCGCCGGTGCTCGCCATGATCGGAAATTCGCCGCTCACAATCCGCTCTTCTTCGCCCTGGCGCAATCGCCCACCCACCAAACTGGCGAGCTTTCGCGCATAGCTCAAAACCTTTTCTTTACCCCAGATCGGCGAAACGCGAATCAGCCAGTGAATGTAGGACGGGATCGCTATTTTACCGGCCCAACTCGGGGAAAGTGCCGGATCGACAAGCTCTTCGTAATTCTTCGGCGCTTTGTTTTTGGGAATGGAATTCGAATTGTAAATAATGCCGTGAAACGACGCATAGATCAGCACTGATTGCTGCGGAAAGATTTCCATCGGTTTCGTGATCCAGGGAAAAACTCCCGACCAGTTTACTTTCTCGAGCGCCTTCTCTTGATCCATGGTGACATAGGTTCCATCGGAGCCGAGGTATAGATCCGTCGATGATTTGGCACCCGCTTTTTGTTCGGCGATGATGCGGGCGGCCACTTGAGGAAAGCTCGGCCCGCCCGTCAGAGACACTTTGGCTTTGAAGCCGTATCGTTTCGCAAACAGGTTTTCCAGCTCGGCAAAGCCCTTCTTGCCGCCGAAGGTCGACGCGCTCGCAACCAGCGTCACCTCTCCTTCCTTTTTCGCCTCCGTGACAATTTGCTCGAGTGACTGCGACTGCGCCGGCGCGGCGCATATGAGGGCCATTAAAAGCGGCGCCGCGAAGCGCCGCATCATTCCGCTGCCGCCGATGAGGTCGCTTCCGACCTCCTCTCCTTCGACGGGACAGGAATGAGGTGACGGTGCTCGAAAATGGCGTTCTCTCCTCGGCTCGATGCCGCGTGCTTTCATATTTAAACCGCTTCCTTGTTCAAACCAGGGCTTCAACCGCGTCTCGGCTCGAATCGAACGTGATCGGCACATTCGCCGCTGTATCCCGCATTACACCCATGGGATCTCTGCCTTGCTGCACAGCCTGGATGGAGTCGCTGATCATTCTGCGCAGCATCAAAATGCCCTCATCCGATGTTGCCAGATGTTCCTTCGTACGATCTGCGATCAGCCCCTGGGTTTCCTGCGCGACCCGATCTTGCTCCCGATTGGGAAGATTCCACCACCCGTCCGAGACGCGTTCGTAAACTCCGGGTTGATTTTTGCGGAATCCTTTAACGAATAAAGGAACGGGTTGAGTCGGCTGACCTTCTTTGTGCGGATAAAAATCGATCCAAAAAGTCGTCGTTGTAAAATCGTCGGTCGGAACGCGGAATCGAATCACTTGGCGCGGTCGTTCGCCGACTCGCGCGGCGGAATGACGTACGTGGGAGGGAAAAACATAGTGTGAAACGCGCGGCTTTGGCACATCTTCGATCCAGGTTGTCTCTTTGATGCCAAAGCGCGTCGGCTCCCATGTGATCTTCGGCCGTTTCAAGGCCATGTTCGGATAACCTGGGGCGTGAAGCGCGATGGAGTGTGCACCGTCGGCGGAATTCTCGGCCCGCTGCAGCCAATTACAATTTTCCACGTCCCCGCCAAGGATCCGACAGCCATCTTCTCGCACGAGCAAATCATAACTCGGTAGCAGCGCCGCCGGTTCGGGGCCGACATAGGCAAAGATCAGCCCGCCGGCATCTTGCGCGTGATACGCGGGATGCTTGACTCGATCTTTGAACGTACTGTCGGCGGGCTCCGCCGGTTGCTCCAGACAATTGCCGCGAATGTCGTAGAGCCAACCGTGATAGCAGCAGCGGATGCCGTGTTCCTCGACCCGCCCGTATTCGAGGGAAGTGCCGCGATGCGAACAATGCAGCGCCATGACTCCGAGGCGTTCCGTCCCGTCGCGGAACAGTACGAATTCTTCCCCCAACAATTTAATCTTTACGGGTGCACCCTTGGGCTTTGCATCTTGGCTGAACGCAATCGGCCACCAATAACGGCGAAGCATTTCTCCGGCCGGCGTGCCGGGTCCCACCCGGGTTAAGCGTTCATTTTCCTCGCGCGACAACATCGTTTTTCCTCTCGCAAGCCGATTCAGCGCTGAATACTCAAAACCACGCCTACACGCATCTCAGCTTGAGCTCAAACGTTAGTTTGACCTGCCCGCGTCTTGCACGATTGAACGGGTTGTCCGCTTCAACCCCTCTTTAGTCCAGCAAATCCTCGTGCGGCACTAACCGAATCAGCTGGTTCTTTACCGGATCGCGAATGACTCCGAGCGGATCGCGTCCCTGTTTTACTGCCTCGATCGATTCCTTGTACAAGTGGCGCAGGAGAATGACACCGCGATCGGTGTAGGCCAAATGCTCGGTGGTTCGGTCGTAAATCGACCCCTGGCTTTCTTGTGCGAGGCGATCTTGATCACCTCTTCCGAACCAGCCGATGGACTCGTCCCACTGGTAAACACCAGCCTGGCTCTCAACGACCCCTGCCCCGGAGTCATCCTTCATTATTTTGGCCGCCGGCTTTCCTTCGACCATCGCGCCAAATTCCACAGTGAAATGCATCGTATGGGTATCGTCGATCGGCACACGCCAGCGCATCACCTCACCCGCGCTGCTCGCCCGGTGTTCAGTTGGATGGCCCTCTTCGACATTGCCGGTTTTATTCATGGTCGGCATCACGAAGAAATTGCAGTGCGCCCAGGTTTTACCGGCAACTCGGCGTGTATATGTATTCACGATGCCATGCTCGAAGGGGCGAGGATCGATTTCACCGTCGTCCCACTGCGGTGTTTTTGCCGCCCGATGCAACCATTTCAGATGGTTTTGATCCACGGAATTTTCGATCATTTGAAAGAAATTGCAGTTGACCGTGCGCGCTCGACGCGCGCGCACGCCGTCTTCTCTGACCAGCACGTCATAGTTTGGCAGCAGCGGCGCTGGCTCCGGTCCCATGTAAACGAAGATCACGCCGCCCAAGGCCTGAGTCTGGTATGCTGGCTGGCGCACTTTTTCTTTGAACGTGCTTTCCGACGGCTCACCCGGTGTCTCGAGAACTTTTCCTTGAACATCGTATAACCAGCCATGATAGCAACAGCGAAGCCCGCCATTCTCGATATGACCGAATTCCAGTGAGGTGCCGCGATGCATGCAGCGTAACCCCAATACGCCGAATCGGTCCAATTCGTCGCGGAACAGAACCACGTCTTCACCTAAGATCCTTCGGCGCACAGGTTTATTGCGCAGCTCGGCGACAAACCCGATCGGATGCCAATAGCGCCGCAGCATTTCGCCTGCTGGTGTTCGCGGTCCGACCCGAGTCAAAATTTCATTTTCTTCCCTGCTTAACGCCATGACGGCTCTCTAGAACGATGGCAAAATAGCTCACGCCAGGTCATCGGGGTCAGAAATATCTGAGATGTTCTTGACGTGTCAAGGCAGCGCGCAATTGGTCGCCGGTTTCCTCGATTTGCGATTGTTCAAACGCCAGCTTGGCGTGTGCAAATAAAGTTCAAATCACTCCATATAGTTCGACCATAGCCTGCACTTTGTCATTTCGTACGTAGCGAGAAATCTTTCTCGTGTATTAAAGCTCCGAGTGTGGCCCGACCCCTAGGAAAAATTTCTCCATTCGGTCGAAATGACGTATAAAAAACGAGACCCAAGCAACACCGCGCCAACAAAAATGTCCTGTAAATCTGATTGACAAAATCGAGCATCGGCGATTATCGTTCGTGTGCCTAATGAGAAACCAAAGTTTGCCAAACGGGATCGGCGGAGACGGAAACCGCTCGATCGTCGGTGAATTGACAAAAATCCTGCTTCTCGCAGCAGTCTATTTCTGCGCCGGCAAGCTCGGGCTCTCCTGGGCTCACATCCATACCAGTGTTACCGCCGTTTGGCCGCCGAGCGGGATCGCCCTAGCGGCGCTTTTACTCTGGGGCGTCCGTTTGTGGCCGGGAATCTTTCTCGGCGCATTCTTTTTGAACATTTTTACACAAGGCACAGTCCTGACGGCACTCGGCATAGCGACTGGAAATACTTTGGAAGCACTCTTTGCCGCATGGGCACTCAATACTTTCGCCAACGGCGCCAAAGCCTTCGAGCGCGCGCGAAATACTTTCCGTTTTGTCGTGCTCGCACCAGTACTGAGCCCAGTTGTGAGCGCCACCTTGGGCACTGCAAGTTTAATCCTAACCGGCTTCGCCCGCCCGGAGCAGTTCGGCGCGATCTGGCTGACTTGGTGGTTAGGCGATGCTGTGGGTCAACTCATTTTCGCCCCATTCATCACCATCTGGCTGACGCAGCCTTTTCCTCAGGCCAAGCCGAAGCGAGTGATCGAGGCCTCAGGGTTGCTGATTTTGCTCAGCGCCGTCGGTCATTTTGTTTTTATGAGAGCAGATTCCTCCAGCCCGGAATATCTGGTCATGCTGCCGCTTCTCTGGGCGACTTTCCGGTTCGGCCAACGCGGCGCCGTCACTTCTGCATTGATCATGTCGGTGATCGCACTGGCTGGAACGCGATATGGCGTGGGGCCGTACGCCGAAGCTGATCCTAACGAATCCTTACTGCATGTGCAGAGTTTCATGAGCACCCTGGAAATTGCCGCATTGGTGCTCGCATCTGTTCTTTCCGAAGCCAAACGAGCGGAGCAACGTCTTGAAGTGCAAGAATCGATCAGCCGTGTTCTCGCTGAGTCGCCGGCGATCAAAGAGGCCGCTCCCTTAATTATCGAAGTGCTCTGCAGGCGGGCTGGTTGGGACTTCGGCGCGGTGTGGATCATGGATCATTCCCTCAGGGAGCTCCAGTACGTCGACGTTTGGCACATGCCCGGCCTGGAAGCACCTGAATTTCAGAGGGTAACCATCCATGGTCGGATTAAGCGCGGCAGCGGCTTACCTGGCCGAGTTTTGAGCAGCGGTAAGGCCATCTGGATCAGCGATGTCACCATGGACCCGGACATTCGGCGCGCACCGCTGGCCGAGAAAGAAGGACTGCACGGCGCTTTCGCATTCCCAATCAAATTCGGTCAGGAAACTTTGGGCGTGGTGGAATGCTTCAGTCGTGAGGTGCGCGAGATCGATGACCATTTCTTGCAAATGGTCAGTGATATCGGAGCCCAGCTTGGCCAGTTTATCCACCGCAAACGTGCCGACGATGACCTCCGCGCCCAGCGACTGCAACTTCGAGCGATTACGGACGTGACACCGCTGCTGTTGACGCAATGCACTCGAGACTTCACCTACGCGTTTGCCAACCGAGCCTATGCCGCCATGCTGGGCACCACTCCGGAAGAAATCATCGGCAAGCCGCTTTGGCAAGTCATCGGCTCCGAAGCATTGGAAACCATACGGCCGTACATCGAAAGTACTTTGAGCGGCCGCACAGTGGAGTACGAAGCAGAAATTCCATTTGCACGGATCGGGCCGCGTTTTTTGCGCGTCGTTGACACGCCTGTCATCGACGATCAAGGACAAGTCCGCGGCTGGATTGCGTCGATGAGCGACATCACCGAACGCAAACGCACGGAAGATGAAATTGCTGCGCTCAACCAACAGCTCGCGCGCAATCTCTCGGTCATGACTCGGCTTCAGACCCTAAGCACGCGACTGGTACAGCCTCAAGAAATCGACGCGATGATGGAGAATATTCTCGATGCCGCAATTGAAATTGCCGGTGCCGATATGGGCAACGTGCAGCTGATAGACCGTGAGACGAACACCGTCCGCATGATTGCTCAATCCGGCTTCCAACAGCCAACCCTGCAGTTCTTCGCCGAAAATCCAGGAACGGCCGCTTGCGGTGAAGCGATCGCGCGCGCTGAGCGCATAATCGTGGAAAATGTCGCCACGCATCCGATTTTTGCCGGCACGCCTGCACGCGAGGTTGTTCTCGCGGCCGGAGCGCACGCGCTGCAAGCAACGCCGCTCATTCGCCGCTCTGGCCGTGTCGTCGGCGTGATCTCGACACACCATCGGCAATCTCATATACCCACTGAGCGCCAGCTGGCGCTTCTGGACGTACTGGCACGGCAAGCGGCAGATTTCGTCGAACGCAGTGAGACCGAGGCTCTTCTCGCACAACGCGAAGAACATCTTCGGGCGGTCATAGAAACCGCTGTGGACGGCATCATTACCATCGATGAAAACGAAACAATTACCACGGTAAATCCAGCGACCGAGCGCATTTTTGGCTATTCTGCAGCCGAGATCGTCGGTCAGAACCTGCGCAAGCTAATTCCGACTTCGTCTGCGGCCGGAGCAGATTCACTGGTCGCTAACGACTTGAGCGGCCGCAAAAAGAATTTCATCGGCATGGCCGGCGAGGTCGAAGCCAAGCGCAAAAACGGTACACCCTTTCCGCTCGACCTCGCGGTAAGCGAGACTCGGATCGGCGATCGCCGTATGTTTATCGCGATTCTGCGTGACATTTCGGACCGCAAGCGAGCCGGCGACCTCCTCAGGCAGGCGCGAGACGAATTGGTAAAAGCCAACCAGGACTTGGAGCGGCGCGTGCGCGAGCGGACAGCCGATCTCGAGCAAGCCAATGCGGCTTTACTCCGAACCATGGCGGGGCAAAAGCGGCTCGAAGAGCAATTGCGCCAGGCGCAAAAAATGGAAAGCATTGGTACGCTGGCTGGGGGCATCGCTCACGATTTCAACAATATCCTGAACATCATTCGTGGTTACGCCACGCTGATCGGTCAACAACCTCTGACGGCGGAGCAGCTTGAAGAGAGCTTGAGAGTGATCGATAAGGAAATCGACCGAGGCGCTTCCGTTGTGCGCCAACTCTTGACCATTGCGCGCAAGTCCGAGACGCATTTGGCGCCCACAAATATCAGCGACATCGTTCTCACCCTCAACGATCTGATCAAAACCTTTCCTAAAAACATCACGGTCTCACTGAACCTCGATACCAGGCTGATGCCCGTCTTGGCGGATCGCAATCAAATGAGCCAGGTGCTGCTCAATATTTGCCTCAATGCCCGCGATGCCATGCCTGCGGGCGGCAAGCTCACGATTCAGACCGAAAAAATCGACGCCGTGGAAATGCGCGAACGCCACCAGGTGGAGGCGGCATCGGGAGCCTACGTCTGCATTAGGATAAGCGATACGGGGATCGGTATCACAGAAGAAGTGCGTGCCCGTATGTTCGAGCCTTTCTACACAACCAAAGGAGTCAGCGAGGGAACCGGTCTTGGCCTGGCGATCGTCTACGGCATTGTCAAAGAACACAATGGCTTCATCGAGGTCGAAAGCGAGCCCCGCCAAGGCACGACGTTTCGAGTTTACCTGCCGGTACTGGAATCGGCAGAAACGCCCGTGCCAAGGGAAAATAAGAAACAAGCCTCTGCGAAGCTGGAGCACCGGCGTGGAACAATCCTCGTCGTGGAGGACGAAGAACCCCTGGTCCGGCTTCTAAACAAAATTTTGCCCCGGGAGGGGTATCAGGTTTTGGCCGCTACGGATGGAGAGCAAGGGCTCGATGTTTATCACGACCACAAATCAGAGATCGACGTCGTGCTGTTGGATCTCGGGTTGCCCAAGATGACCGGAATGGATGTAATCCCGAAATTGAGAGAGCAAAATCCCGATGTTAATATCGTGATCGCCACGGGCTACCTAGAGCCTGAATTGAAGGCCGAACTGCTCCGCGCTGGCGTCAGGGAGTGCATCCACAAGCCCTATTTGCTCAATGAAGTTTTGGAAAAATTAGATGCCGTTCTTGAGACTCCACGAAGTTTAACGTGAGTTCGCGAATCGCGCGGATGCTCCAAGTTAACGGCACACCGCTTTGATCGAATTCCGCGCTGCGTCATGACGAGCAGCAGCGAAGCATCTCCAGCCGCCGCCACCATAGCCAATCGAACTCATTCGCTCTTCCTCGGGCAACCTGATTCACAACCGATTCATGAAACCGGTTTCGTCGAGCTCACGGACCAACCGCGAGTCGATAAAATCTTCCGCCTTCGCCGACCGCGCTTTGGGCTGTGTCTTTTCCAAGGTCTTGAGCAGAACTTCTACTCCCTCGACCGTCGGATAAGGCGGCACCTCGAGATGAAGCGTGACTCGTTCGTACGCGTCATCGAGCAATTCACGATCGTTCGTGCCGAGATACTTCGCCATCACGCGTGTGGCGAACGCTTTGTCTTTTTTGGCAAGCGCGGCGCCTTCGATGTAGGCTCTCAAAAAACGCCGGACTGTGTCTTCGTTGGTCTTGAGGTATTTTCGCGTCGTGACGACGCCGTTCTGATGAATGGTCGCCTCGAGTTTAGCCATGTCGAGCAGCTCGCGCATATTTGCTTTCTTGGCCCGTAAGATTGCCGGCACCGACAGTGCCGCGCCCTGAACTTTTCCGGTAAGCAGCGCGACCACGGTTTCGGGTTGTCCACCCGTTTGTACCATCGCGACATCCCGGTCAGGATTGAGACCGTTTCTTTCCAATGCAAAACGCGATGCAAAGTCGGAGAGCGTGCCAAAGCGCGTCGCGCCGAAAAGTTTGCCTTTAAGATCGATGAATCGTGTAATCTCCGGTCGGCTAAAGATCGAGAAGACAAACTTCTTGATAACGGTCGCTACGATCACCGTATCGGCGCCGGCGAAATTTGCCAGCATGGATGCGGTGCCGCCAAGCTGAATAATCGGCACTTCGCCCGAAAGCATCGCCTGCAGAGCCATGGAACTGCCGGGAATCGATATCGCTTCGACGGCGAGACCGTGCTTCTCATAGAAATTCGCCTCTTTGGCAAACCACATCGTCATCTGCGGTGCCCCCACCGAGCCGCCGCCCACGCGAATCTTTTCGAGCTTTTTTTCCTCCGCTGCGCACGGGGAGCTCACCGCAAAACAAAACAACGCAAGCGCTAGGAGGATCTTAGTCTGCTTCATGGTGTTTAATTGCTTCAGTGCGTACCGCAGATGACGTTCAGCACGGCTTGGCGCTTCTCTTCTTTAACGACTTTGAGCGCGCGCTCCAAAGCGGCGGGCAACTGCCGCGGATCATCGACCATCTCGCCGTACCCGTCGTGAGCGCTAACGATTTTTTCATAGCGCGGCGACGGCGTGAGATCGCAGAGCGGATAATTTTCCGTACTGACCGCCCAGCCGTCGGGCATCACCTGCTGGGTTGCCGCTTTGGTGGAGTGCCAGATCGCGTTGTTGCAGACAATCGTGAGCAGAGGCAAATTGTACGCCTGCGACACGAAATGACACGCAGTCGGATTATTGAACATATACGTGCCATCGCCGCAGGTGACGATCACCGTCTTTTCAGGATGGGCCAGCTTCATCCCCAACCCGCCACCGATCCCCCAACCCAAGCCGCCGGCGGGAGAACCGCCGAAGTAACTGCCCGCCTCGCTCAGGCTGAGCTGTTCCTGTGATACTCCATGATCATTGACAATCAGCGTATCGGCATCTCTGACTTGGTCGACGCAATGGGATAACCACGCCGTATCGATGGGTCGCTGCCGGCTTGCTTTTTCTGCCTTCTCTTTCGCGCGTTCACGAGTTTGCCGGTGGCGCAGGCGAATGCTTTCCGCCCGATCTGCCAGGGCTTTCTCGTTTCCGCTGTGTGATTTCAACTCGCGGGCAAGCAATTCCAAAGCGAGCTTGGGATCACCGCCGATGGAAATGTCTTTGGGAAAGTTTCGAATGGGAATTGCGCCATAATTGGGATCGCGAGCGATCTGAACAATTTTGCAGTTCTCAGGCGGTTTTCCTTGGACCGGATACCAAGGCACATCGGATTCAACCACCACAATCACGTCGGCATCTTTGATATACGGTGCCGAGCTGACGCCAAGATGAAAATCGTGCGTATTGGGAAAACTCACGAAGGGGCTCGCCGGTGTCACCACGGGTGCGACCAGCGCCTCGGCAAATGACACCATGGCACTCATGGCGCTCGGATCCGAACCCAAACGACCTGTGATGATCACCGGATGGGTTGCACGGCTCAACACCTCCGCAGTCCGCTTGATGGTTTCGTCGCTTGGCCGTAAAGCTTCTTCTCGCTGCTTGCGAAACGGGTGAATGGTGACGGACTCCATTTTCTGCGCCAAGACCTCACGCGGTAACGTCAAACAAACCGGACCTTGCGGATTGCCGAGCGCCATCTCCAGCGCCCGATCGACGACGGTCTCGACTTGATCACCGTTGCGTAGCTCATAGTCCCAGCGTGTGAACTCGCGCAGCAAGCTTCCCTGATCCAAAGATTCCTGACCCCAATGAATGAAATTGCTGCGACTGCCCCTCAATCCTTCCTCGGTAAGCGGTGTCCGGCCCGCGGAAAAGATTATCGGCACATTGAGCCGCGAGGCGTTCATGACCGCTGCGGATGCGTTTCCAGTTCCGACGATCACGTGAACCATAACCACCTGTGGTTCGCCCGTGATCATCGCGTAGCCTTGCGCCATGCTGACTGCGACAAATTCATGGGGAACGGTGATCGGCTTGGGAAATTCTTTTTTTTCCGCCGCAAATTTTGCCAGGCCGTCGATAATCGGTCCGAAATCCGTGCCGCTATTGCCGAAAAAATATTTGACGCCGCGCGCACGAAGGATTTCCAGATAAGCCTGGCCGACCGTCTCGACCGGAATCGTGACTGATTTATTCATTTCCATGTTGATTCTCCTACTTTCAAAGTCTGTAGATCAATTCTTTCAGTGCGCGGCGAGACGAATTCTTAGCTCCAGGTCTACTTTCTGTGGTGGAGCTCTTCTTACTTGAGCACCTGCTGAAGCAATGAGAAATCCACAAGCTGCGATGGCGCCGCGTTTTTGATACCGGCTTCGGCCAACATCGTCGTGACTAGTGAATTCAATGTGGGCTCGTCTACCATGCCAGTTTTCGTGTAGTTGTTTTTTGCCATTTGGTAGATATCAGCCGCCATTTCTCGATCAAGCTTGAGCCAGCTCATCATGACCTGTTGCGTGCCTTCGGGGTTCTCTTGAATGAAGCGTAAGGCTTGCGTCATCGCTTTCAGCATGCGCTTGACCTGATCAGGCTGCTCCTTGAGCTTTTTGAGATTGACGGCAAGACCGCCTGCAATCAGACCATGCAGATCGGCGGCGTTCACCAGAAACTTGAGCCCGGCTTTCTTCGCGCGAAACGCTTCGCCGTAGTCCATCATCGAGCTGTCGATGGTGCCTGAAAGCATCGCCGCGATCCGCGTCCCCGTATCGACGACGCGATAAACGACATCGCGATCGGGATCGAGACCGTAATGCTTTAAAATGAACTTCGCCGAAATCTGCTGCGATCCGAGCAGGCCGGGCACGCCCATGGATTTTCCTTTGAGCTCGGTTACCGATTTGACCTCGGGCCGCACCACCAAACCCCAGAAAGGCCGCATCGTGCCGAGCAAAACAATTTTGATCGGTAAGCCCCGGGCTGCCGATACGAAGCTCGAGCCCGCTCTGAGGGTGTAGTCCACGTTGCCGCTCGCCAGCGCGGCCCGGTCTACCTCCGAGCGCGTCAGGAGAAGTTTGGCATCGAGATTCTGCTCGCGCATAAAGCCCCGCTGGCGCGCGATTTCGGCGGGAAGAAAAGTTACCGTCGGGCCGGCGTAGGAAACCATGATTTCTTCGAACGCAAACGACTGCGCGGGACAAATCCATCCCAGCGTTGCGAGCAAGAAAAAAATCTCCAATCTGAAATTTGCCACTCGAGATACGCGAGCACTAATCGCTCGCGCCCTCCTCGCGATACAGATCGAGCGCTTTGAGCACGGGAGCATCGCTCATGGAAAAGAGAATTGCTTCGTCGGAAGCCGATCGGTTCAAATGAGAATGTTGATACCACAGCGGCACGACAAACGAGTCGCCCTGTTCCCATTCGAAGCAGTGATCCGCGATCTGCGTCGCACCGCTGCCGCGAAACGCGTGGTAGATCACGGTGCTCGTGTGCCGGTGCGTTTCTGTACGGTGACCGGGCGGGAGAAGCTGTACGGCGCATCCGATCGTCTTCATCGTGGGCCCGCCGTCCAGCGGATTGCGATATTCGAGCAGATAACCGTCGAAGGCATTCCTTCTCGACGGATCCTGTGCCAGTGCCCGCAGCGCGGGTTCGGTGTCGCGCCACTTGTAATGAAAGAAATCTGCTAACGGAAGGCCGTGGCGAATAGATCTGCCGAGCTGACTCATATTTTCTTCACTGCTTTTCTCGATCGGCTGGCGACGCTCCGGATAACGCTGTTGCATCACCTGATGGAGAGCGGTGATCAGCGGAAAATCCAATCCATCCAGCCAGATCATCGGCTGCTTGGAATCGTTGGAATGATCATGCCAGGTGAGTTTCGGCGTCAAAATGAGATCGCCCGGTTCCATCACGCACTGCTGGCCGTTCACGGTCGTGTAAGCTCCGTTGCCTTTGATGACGAAGCGCAGCGCCGCCGGGGTATGACGGTGCGCTCGCGCATTTTCTCCGGGCTTCACATACTGAAAGGAAATCTGCAGGGTGTGTGTCGCAAAACCGCACCGGCGGTCGAGACCGGGATTGACCAACCGAACGACACGCCGCTCGCTATTTTCGAGACTGATGACCTCGCCCGCACGAACGAGACTCTGGTGAACGTCGCGCCATTTCCAGAGACAGGGCTTGACCGACGTCATGGGCTCCGACGGCAATCCCTCCATCCCGAGGCTCCAATAACCGGAGAGATTCTTCTCCGCCATATCTTGGTCAAGCAGCGCCACGCTATCGCTGGCTCGGGTCATTGCCGTTCACCTCGCATCGCTTGTCGCCCTGCATAACGCTTTGCTTCCAGGGCTGTCAACCGCTTCTGAAGATTCAGTGGAACAGGATTATTGCTCTAAGAGAGCAGCCGTAAATGACGATACAGGATGTATTGTTGCAGACACTGCCGTACGTCATGACCGGTTCGGTCGTGACGCACTACCTGGATGATGGAGATACACCGAAACCTACTATTTCTATCGCAGCGAGAAATCTTTTCTGTTTTAGAAAGTCGGGCGAGCCGTCGAGCTGGGCGAACTAGAATGCTCCGGTATCCAGCAGCGAAAAGACAATCTCTTTCAGCGCGGGATCGATGGTGTCGAGGCGCGCCACCGCCGGGCCGCCCGCCAGCGACTCGATAATTTCCGGCAAGTCTTCCGGTTTGACACCGGCGTACCAGTTCTTTTGTGGGTGAATAACTATGTTGGGCCCGAAATCGCACCCGCCGAAACAAATATAAGGTTTCACCTCAGCATCCAGAGATCGTTCTGCAACCTTCTGGGTAAGCTCGTTGAGCAGTTTTTCAGAGCCGCGGCTCAAGCAGTCGACATTTTGGCAGACAAAGCAAGTTTGTTTCATCGAGATAACCCTTTCACTACGATCTTTCTAACGCAACTCGCGGCGCGGATTCAACCACGGTTGGACAACGTCTGGTTTGAGCGGAATCAATCATCACAGCGCCAATTCAATGAGCCCGGACCATTCACAAGGCTTGACTAGAATACCTGCAGTCGATAACTTTGCGGCGGCTTTCTCAGAGGAATTACGGCTAACAACTAACGACCAAGGGGGACTTTCATGAACCATCGTCAGGCTTTGAAATGGGTTGTTTGTTTCAGCTGGCTCACAATTTGGCTTGCGCCGGTTTGGGGGCAAGCAAATTTTTTTGAGGGCAAGACGGTAACCGTGCTGATCGGCGCGAAGAGCGGCAGTCTCGAGATTGCTGCGCAGATCGTCTCCCATCATTTGGGCAAATATTTGCCCGGCAAGCCTGCGGTAATCCTGCAACATATGCCCGGCGCGGCTCATCTATTGGCCACCAATAATGTTTTCAATGTTGCCAAGCCGGATGGATTGACGATTCTTGCGGCGAATCCCAATGTCGCGATTGCTCAACTCTCCAAGGTGGAACAGGTGCGCTTCGACGTGCGGAAATTTCAATGGCTCGGGTCATCCGGCGCCGATGGCGTGATGTTTTCCATCAGGCCTGACTTGCCGTACAAAAGCGCTGATGACATCAAAAAGACCGATCACGAACTCATCGCCGGCACCACCGGGCCAGGTTCGAATGCGCACGATTTCCCCCTACTGCTGAAGGAATTCGCCGGATTCAAACTCAAGCTCGTGCCCGGCTATCCGTCCAACAGCGATGTACTGCTCGCCCTCGAGCGCAAGGAAGTAGACGCCTGGTCGGCGCTCGCGACCACCATCAAGCTCGCTGCCGATCGCGGCGCCGTACGCCCCTTGGTTCGGGGCCGAGTCGCTTTGCCCGGCTTTGAAAATCTGCCCATCGATGAAGACCTGGCGACAAGCGCTCTCGGAAAATCCTTGATGGCGATCAAATCGATCCCAGGCGCGATCGGCCGAGCGTTCGCCGTGCCGCCGGCCACCCCCAGTGACCGGATCGCACAATTGCGCGATGCTTTCGCCAAGGCGATCAAAGATCCGGAGCTAATTGAGGAAGCAAAGAAGGCCAAAATCGAAGTCCAATATATAGCTCCCGAGCAAGTGCTGAAGGATTTCAACGCGCTGATGAATCAAACACCGGAGACACTGAAGGAGATGGGCAAGTACATCAAAGCGGAAAGCTGAGTCGTCGGTCGCTCGGAGAGTCCGATCGACGACTCACCCTGAACGCAAGTGAAGGGTCAGTCCGCGCAAGCGAGTCTCCCTCAGCGAACGCGAAGGGTCTGCACAGCTTCTTCGTCGCTCATCACTCCTCAGAGTGACAGCAAGGTCTCGCTAGCGGAATCGCTCATTGTTTCGGTTTGATGAACCGTTGGACCGGCATATTGCCCTGCTCGAAGCGAGGATCATACGGCATACCTTCGCGAATCCGGCTCAAATAATTGTCCCGATTAACGCCGAAGAGCTCGTAGCGATACAGATGATTCAGCAAGAACGTGTGCACCCCCATTTGATAGAGCTTTCCCACCGCGCCTGAAGTCAATGCAGCGTGCTCCTCGCTGGTCAACTTGAACTCGCTGAGAACTTTTTCAGGCTCCTCTTGCATCCGTTTGCGAAACGCGGGGTCGTTATCCGTGAGATAAAGCAGCTTGTTAATCTGATAAACGCTCATGTTAGCCGTCTTTCAACAAATGCGCCCGTACGCACTCCACGAAGCCGTCGTGTCCGTCGCATCTTTGTTGGAGTTCGCTTAAATATTTTCTACTTCGACTTCCGGCCAATCTCTCATTCCCGCATGTTTTTTAGCGGAAATCCCGGCGGAATTCGGCCTGGACCCGCGATTAAAGCAGTCGGGGGTGACGGTAATGACGTATTTCTATTCAGTCCGGCGTTCTCTGCGGGCGATCTGCCGCCAAATTTGCCAGGTCATTCGAATTTCCACACTGCGTATCCATTGCCCTCATCGCCTTCGAGAAACAGGGGCTTTGTTCTACCTACGGCGCCCGCAACGGTAATCCAGTTTAAGAGCTCGCCGCTGTTATTTCCAGCGGCGTTGATACGCTCTTCGGTCGCGCGGCGAGCCAGGGTCTGGTACTGCCCCCGCACAAGCAGCTTGGCAATCGTCTCTGCCCATTCCGTATCGATCCAGCCCCGCAACGGTCCGCCGACATCCATGGCGAAACAGCCGCTGGCGATCAATGCGACGCGCTCGTTGCCTGCCCACGTCTCGATAAACCGGCGCACCATGCGCCCCAATGCCACACAGCGCGTTGCAAGCGGCAGCGGCGATGCAAACCCGTTCGTATAGATCGGCACAACCGGAAGTCGCATGCCCGGATTGAGAAAATGCAGCGGCACCGTCAACGAATGATCGAGTCTTAGCTCGTGTGCTGCGGCGAGATCAAATTTGTCGTGCACGCCGTACCTGTACAACGCCTTCGCGAAAGGGACATGACCGCGCACCGTATAGCGCGGCATCGGGCACCAATCTTCCTGCGGCCCCTGCGCTTCTTCCGCCATCCCGATGCAGAAAGAGGGTAGATTGTTGTAGAAAAAATTGACGAAATGGTCACTATCGACTTCGATGATCACATCGGGTTCGGCTTTTTCCACCTGCTCCCGCACCTGCTTCATCAGCGTTTCACCGCGGATTTTTCCCGGCGCCTGTTGCATCTCGAACACGAGCCGCGGCGGATGGGGCACGCCTGCGGCCAAAACCAGTTTGGCCATGAATTTCTCCTGGAAAAGAATTATTCCCTACGTATCAGCAGCGGGTGTGATTCTCAATGAGATAAAAAATTCGCATTCAAATCGTTAGACGTAAAAGCATTCGAAAAAATCTTTCACGGAGTTTACCCTGAGGGGCATCGAAGGTGTTCAAGACGAGAAATTCAACTATGATACAGCGTTGCGCATCACTTGAAGGGTTTTCATCCATGAAATATAGTCGCGCCGATTTTCTTGAAGATTTTTATGTGACTCTGTTATGAGAGCTTTGCCGCATTAAGGAGAGCCATTTAGAATGTTCGATGCTTTTATCGAAGGTCTGATTCTAGTTCTCCAATGGAAAGCGTTCGGTTTGATGCTCGTCGGCATGGCCCTCGGCTTCTGCGTCGGGCTTCTTCCCGGCATCGGCGGCGCCGCAACTCTTGCATTGATGATTCCATTCATCTTCAAAATGAGTCCCGCGGAGGCGTTCGCTTTCCTACTGGGTATGCATTCCGTCGCCGCTACAACGGGCGATATCACTTCGGTGCTCTTCGGCGTGCCCGGAGAAGCGATCTCGGCGGCCACAGTAGTCGATGGCTACCCGATGGCGAAGAAAGGCGAAGCCGGCCGCGCGCTCGGTGCCGCGCTGATGAGCTCGCTATTGGGTGCTCTGATCGGCGCGGTGGCGCTCGCCCTCGCCGTTCCGATTGTTCGACCGCTGGTGCTCACGTTCGGCTCGCCGGAGCTTTTTATGCTCTCGCTCATTGGGATTTCATGCATCACTTCCCTGAGCGGAACCACCACACGCGGTCAGATCAAAGGATTTGCCATGGGACTCTTCGGCCTGCTCATATCGACCATCGGCCAGGAACGGCAATCCGGCTCGCTTCGGTTCGACCTCGGCATGATGTATCTCTGGGACGGGCTCGATTTTGTCCCCGTTCTCGTCGGTATCTTCGCCATTCCTGAAATCATCGATTTGGCGGTTCGCGGCACTTCCATTGCGGGCGACCGACCGCCGGAAAATTTGAGCAGCGGCGTCATGGAAGGCGTCAAAGATACCTTCCGCCATTTTTGGCTTGTTTTTCGTTGCTCCATCATCGGTGTTTTCGTCGGCATCATGCCTGGGGCCGGCGGTGGTGTGGCGCAATGGATGGCGTATGCACATGCGGTTCAGAGCGCGACGGATTCGAAGGATCGCGGCGGATTCGGCAAAGGAGATATTCGCGGTGTATTGGGTCCCGGCGCGGCCAACAATTCCAAAGAAGGCGGCGAGTTGATTCCTACGGTTGCTTTCGGTGTGCCGGGGAGCGGCGCCATGGCAATCTTGCTCAGCGGTTTTCTCATTATGGGTATAATGCCGGGACCGGAAATGTTGACCAAGCACCTTTCTCTTACCTTCTCGATGGTTTGGACCCTCGCTATTGCCAATGTGATTACGGTCATTCTTTCGCTGGCGATACTCGATCAGCTCGCGAAACTGACTTACGTGCGCGGCGGCCTCATCATTCCGTTTATTTTGTTGCTGGTATTTGTCGGCAGCTATACAGCGAACGGGCAAATTGCCGATCTGATTGTCACTTTGATTTTCGGAGTGCTCAGTTATTTTATGGTGCTTTTCGGTTGGCCCCGGCCGCCCTTTGTGCTGGGCTTCGTTCTCGGCAAAGTCATCGAAACCTATCTGTTCATATCAATGACCCGTTACGGTTTCAGCTGGCTCACGCATCCGATCGTCGTAGCTTTGATGATATTGATGGTCGTGGTGATCGCTTATCCCTACATTCAGCAGCGTCGGCAACGTTCGCGCGAACCAGCTCATGCGTAAGGGCAATTTCGTTTTTTGCATTTTTTTAATCGCCATAGCCACCTATGCGATTTTTGCGGCGACAGGTTGGTCGTTCAAAACCAAGCTGTTTCCATTGGCCGTCAGCATTCCTCTGCTAACTTTGCTGGTGGTTCAGCTGCTATTAATGATCGGTGGAAAGGAGCAAACAGGCGAGAGCGCCGCCATGGACATCGATTTTTCCATCGAGGTTCCTCCCGAAGTGGCGCGCCGGCGCGTGTTCGGGATCTTCGGTTGGATCGTTGGCTTTATTGCGCTCGTTTATCTGCTCGGTTTTCCGTTAACCGTACCACTGTTTATTTTTCTCTATTTAAAATTTCAAAGTAACATCGGCTGGCTCACCACGGTCGCAATCACGGTCGTGACTTGGGGCTGTTTTTACCTGCTTTTTCAGTCCCTAGTCCATATCCAGTTCGAAGCCGGCGCCATTCAGAGCTGGCTCGGCATGTGAGCATCGAGAAGCATTGATTTGCACCACGAAAGACGAAACGCACGAAGTGTTAAGGACAATTCAATTTCGCGCACTTCGTATCCTCCGTAATAAATCGGCTCTACGGTGAGATCGAGACTGCCTCAAAGAATTCGGAACATGAAACATGCTATAGTCGAGATGACGTTCGCGGTGGGAGGCAAATGATTCATGCGCTTCGGAAGTTTTAGCTACAACCAAGCACGGCCTTGGGCGGCGGAAAAGCAAGCATTCGACGAATTGCTCGAGCAAATTCTGTTAACAGACCAGCTGGGGTTCGACGAAGCCTGGTTTGCCGAACACCACCACTCCGACTACGGCATGCTCGCTTCGCCCAATTTGATTATTGCCAATCTCGCACCGCGGACGAAACGTTTGCGTATGGGCAATCTCGTCAGCGTTTTGCCACTCTACGACCCCATGCGCTTTGCGGAAGAATGCGGCATGCTGGACATTTTGACCAACGGCCGTTTGAACATTGGCCTCGGTCGCGGTGTACCCAAAGACGATATCAAGCACCGGCTCGACCGCGATACCGCTCAGGCTCGCTTCGAGGAAGGGATCGAGATCTTGACGCGTGCCTGGACCGGTGAGACTTTCAGTTACTCGGGTAAGGCGTGGGGTTACGAAGAAATCTCCTGTCGGCCTTTACCGCTACAAAAGCCTCATCCACCAATTTACTATGGCGCCACGTCACCGGACAGTCCGGCCATGGTGGCACGTCGCGGCTGGAATCTGGCGCTGTCGCGCCAACCGCTCAGCAACTGCGCCCGCGCGATTTCGGCGTATCGCGAAGAGCGCGCCAAGCACCCTGAGCTGACCGGTACAGGCAACGCGATTATGGTGCGTGATATTTACGTCGCAGATTCGGACGAGCAAGCGTGGCGCGAAGCCGGTCCGGAGATCACGAGGTTTTGGCAGCTTGCCACGGACAACTTTTGGCGCGGCGACACGCTTTCTCCTGAAAGCCTGCCAAAATTCACCGAACGCTATCCCTATTTCCCTGGCGGGCTGACGGTTCAAAAAATGAACGAATGGGGCACATCGTTGATTGGCAGCCCACAGACGGTGATTGCAAAGGCACGGGAGATGATTGCAATTGCGCGACCGGACACTCTGGTCGGAATGTTCAGCTTCGGTGGTTTGCAGCATCAGCAAGTCATGCGCTCGATCGAAAATTTCGGGACCAAAGTTATTCCGGCATTGGGCATGTAAGTGCCGCAAGAGTGCGACTACGCCCAAGCATATTCATTTCTTTAGGTGTGAAACGGAGCGCTGATTTTCGAATGTCGCATGGCGGCCATGATGTCCACTGCCGTAAAACTAATAACGATGGAACAGAACAGTCAGATCCAATGGCTTGTCGTGCTTGATGATCGCTTCGAGTGGCTCAATGTTGCCGATTGGGAGCCGCGAGACGGCGGCCTTCAGCCGGTCCGAGTGCCGAAGCTCTGGCGCGATCGATGGCCGCCACGGACGGCGCGTCGCGGTAAGTCAGCGGCGGGCGTTGCACTGCGCTTTCGCACCGACTCCAAAACCGTCGTTTTGCGCATCACCTTGATTGATTCGCCCGATGCGCCCGAGAAGCCAGCAATCGGATGGGAACGATCCCGGCCGGCTTTTTTCTCGGTTTATCGTGACGGCAAATACGTATCGAGCGTTGCGGCACTCACCGTTTTCACGCAACAGGATGTCAGTTTATACGCTGATCCGGAAATGTCCGGCAAAAGCGAAATTCAGGTGCTATTGCCATTTTATTATCGCAACGGAGAAATCATCATTCACGGGATCGGCATCGAGTCCAGAGCGACCTTGAAAGCTGCCGTGGCCGATCGCCGCCCGCGTGTTTTGTTTCACGGCGACTCGATCACTCACGGGCACGGCGTCACCAGCCCGCGCGAGACTTATCCCTGGCAAATCTCGGAGCAGCTCGGT
>Ga0207701_10001795_pt1 | contig 22355 bp, 21 predicted proteins | sample KBSSwiSSwithPhiX_FD_184294 | JGI IMG/M metagenome (GOLD analysis project Ga0207701, IMG submission 184294) | Switchgrass rhizosphere bulk soil microbial communities from Kellogg Biological Station, Michigan, USA, with PhiX - S5 (SPAdes) (version 2) | ecosystem: Environmental > Terrestrial >... | reverse complement strand
CATCTAGTGCTGCTAATCATATTGCTCCTGATCATTCACGTCATTCTCTCGTTCAAGGGCAGGAACGAAGACACCTAGAAAAAGCAAATCGGCAAAGCAACACGATAATTTCATGCCATGATGATTACAAGCTAAATTATCGATCGGTTGGAAGTGTTGTGAAGAATGGGATTTTCGCCAAAAAGCTCCCCGTGGTAGTTCGGTTACATACCGAACGAAACGGGCGTTTCCCTCAAACCAAAGGAGGTTACATTATGCAAGATAGGAAGTCGTTGCAATCAATCACGGCAGCCCTGGCTTTTTGCCTGGCAGCTCTTTTGGGAGCTTGTCAAAAGGGCCCCGACGACGCGGCGTTGACGACCAGCGTGAAATCGCAATTGTCGGCGCAGAGTCAGGCCCTGGCTTCCATGGTCAATGTCGAGACCAAGCAGGGGGTCGTGACGCTAACGGGCACCGTCGACAACGACGCGGCGAAGAGTCAAGCGGAGCAAGCCGCAAAGGGCGTCGCCAATGTCAAATCGGTGGTCAACAACTTGAGTGTCAAGCCGCCGATCGTTGTTTCCGAGGATCCCAAGATCAAGAGCGCGGTCGAGGCTGGCATGACAAAATACGACGTGAAAGGCGTAACCGCCAATGTCGCCGACGGACAAGTGACACTGACCGGCGAGATTCCCCGGGCAAAACTACAGGATGCCATGAAGGCGGCCAACGAGGCCGGTGCCAAGAAAGTCGTCAACCAACTCACTATCAAATAGGGAGGTGTCTCATGCTGAGAGACAAGTACCAATCGTTAATCGCCATGGCCGAAGGCAACGGAGTTGCCGATTTGAACATACAGGAACATGACAATGTGCTGCACATCGACGGCACAGCGCCCAGTGAAGCCGTTAAGCAACAACTATGGGATGAATACAACCGCCTCGATCCGGATATGCGCTCAGGTGACGTTGTCATGAACCTCGAGGTCGCCGCCGGAAGCGAAGTTTTTTACACAGTGGTGGCCGGTGATTCGCTGAGCAAGATCGCGACGAAATACCCGGGTGTGACCTGGCAAAAGATCTTCGAAGCGAATCGTGATCAGATCAAAAATCCCGACCTGATCCATCCCGGACAGAAACTCCGCATCCCGACAGCATAAAAAACGCGGGTTTCCCATCCCCATTCCAAGGGGATCTTTTTCGCATTGTTCGCAACGGGGCCAATCGACGGCCACGTGCGATCGAGTTAAGCGTCAAGCGTAAACAGAGCAAAAGGGGTTGCCCCCAGACAAATAGTTGCTGATAGAGTCGCCGCTCGGTAAGTTTGGGTTCGACCTATTAGCGTTGATAGTACAATTCGAAAGGAGCGGAATACCCATGGGATTGTTGGATGGTCTGTTAGGTAATGTGATCGGCTCTATGTTGGGCGAGGCAATCGAGCTCAAAGCCCATTCGGCGCCGCGCGCAATCAAGGGCAGCGTGGAAACTTACTGCTGCAAATTGCGCTGTCGATGCTGCAGCAAAATGGCGGCGTGGAGGGAGTGCTTGGCAAATTTCGTCAAGGCGGCCTCGCGCAGCACGCAGACTCATGGGTAAGCACCGGCCAGAACATGAACATATCCGCTGACCAGCTACAACAGGTCTTCGGCTCGTCGACGATCAGCGATCTGGCGTCGCGCGTGGGTATGCCGGCGGATCATGCCGGCTCGGCAATGGCTCAGATGTTGCCGGACATCATCAACTGACTTGCGCCGCAGGGACAAGTGCCGGAAAATAGCAACGATGAAATTTCGCAAGCGTTGTCAGCGCTGGCAAATAGCGAGCTCCTAAAATAGGAGTTGCTGTGGTGCTTAAGGGGGAGCTATGGAGCCATGAGCTATAAGACCCTAGTGGTGGAGTGGTGGTGGGTGTCCTAGTGGTGTCAGACTTGCCTAAGTCTATTAACTCTTCTGCAGCGCCCGGCTTACGTTGGCCCGGTGACCAGGGCGAGACTTTCACACTTAATGACGCAATCACTATATTCTGCCGACGGCTTTTTCTACTGCGCACTTATCCGTAGCGGTGAGCGCCTCACCTCTCAAGCATTGTGTGACGGCGAACTAAGAGTTGCCATCAGCGTCCCGACATCTGCCACCTTCTCTAGCCCGAGAACCAAGCCTACGCTGCGCTCTGCGTCGTCCGGGCGCAGTTGACTGCGCGCGCAGTCGCGGTACTTCGAGAGCAGCTCATCGTCGGTCAGCGGCAGAGCGGGATCGCCGCGCGGGATGTCTACGCGTACGCTGTAGCGTCGTCCATCGGTCGTTTGGATCGTCACCGGATTGCCGACGAACTCGGTGTCGGGGCCGACGTCGGCGAGGCCAGGCCAGATGGGCACGTCGGGGAAAGAAAGGTGAATTTTTTTTCTGGTCTCGACGATGTTGCGATCTGCGAATTTGGACGGCGTGAAAGTTTCGAGCGTCACCTGCTGCTCCACCACCGCGGCGGCGATGCAGTACGGCATGCTGAACTTGGCTTGGTACGGTGTCGCCGGCTCGGTGAACGCGAGCACGCGCATGGCGCGCTCCGACGTGCCCACATCGACTTCGGCGATGTCTTTGTCGCTGAGACGGTGCTCTCCTAGTAATTGGAAAACTCCATCCAGCGCTCGATGAGTGTGATAACAGCTTGGGTATTTCTTGAGCCCGATGCCCGGAGATTCAATGTAGAAAGGGTTGCCGAGACTGGCCGCCATGCGCTGCGCATCGTAGTGACCTGCGCCGACCAGCGTGTCGTAGAAACCGTTCGTCGCTTCGATAATGTTGGGATTCGCTGTAATTCCCGCTTGCGCCATGAGCGCGGCGGTCACGCCGTTGCGGCAGGCATTCCCGGCCGCCATCGCACCGGCCATGCTGCCGTGATTGACCGAGAGGCCGCAAGCATAATTGGCGGCGATGCCGAGTGCCATTCTGGTCTTCTCGAGATTCAACTTGAGCAGCTTGGCGCAGGCGGCAGCCGCGCCGATGGAACCGTACCAGGTTTGATGGTTCAGGCGGGCTTGCATCAGCTTGAAGTCCGCGTAGAGCGCGAGCTTGCCTTCGATCTCCAGCCCGATGACGTAGGCCGTGAGTATATCTTTACCTGAGGCACCGAGATGCTCGCCGAGACTCAGCACGGCGGGCAGAACCAAGACGCTGGGATGGCCGATCTTCACGCCGCAATCGTCGTAGTCCAACGCATGAGCAATACAGCCGTTAGTCAGCGCCGCGTCTGCAACCGAAACTCTCACACTTGCCCCGAACACGGATGCCTGCGCCGGTCCGCCGAGTTTCGTCGCGTAACCTGTGATGGTTTGGCTTACTGGCTCGCCAACTCCTGCGAGCGCAGCGCCGATGCAATCGAGTGCCGTGCGCTTGGATTTCTCGATTGCGGCCCGTGGTATGCCCTCGAAGCTTGTGTCGACGATGAACTGCGCAATTTTTTCAGTAGCACCCATACTTCACCTCGTAAATGAGGATTTGAAAATCGAAGGGCGGGTTAAAACCCGCCCTTCGAGCCAAAAATCTTTTTCGTTGCTTTTTGCTTATGCGGCCGCTTGCAGTGAATGACCGTTGCCGCCGCCGAGCACAGCGCCGGGCAGCGCGCCGGTATGCTTGCCTTTTTCCACCAGCACTTCACCGTTGACGATGGTCATCTCGATGCCCGTCGCTCGCTGAATGAATCGCTTCTCATTGCCGGGCAGATCCTGCACCATCTCCGCATCGCCTTCGCGAACCGTCGCCGGATCGAAGAGACATACATCTGCCGCCATGCCCTTCCGCAACAGGCCGCGATTGGGCAGACCGAAGATCGACGCGACCATAAACGTCAGCTTACGCACGCCCTCTTCCAAACTCATGATCTGTTTCTCGCGGATCCAGTAGCCGAGCAACCGGGTCGCATAACCAAAACCCGCGTCGTAAATCAGATGAGCGCCGGCGTCGGACTGGCCAACCAGGACGTATGGGCTACGGATAATTTCCGCCACCGCCTGTTCGTCGCCGTTGGTGCTGGAGGTTTGGAACTCCGTGTCGAGTCCTTCTTCCAGCGACAAGTCGAGGAACGCATCGATGATATCCTGATTGCGGATCTTGGCGATCTCGGCCACGCTCTTTTTTTCCAGATGCTTGTTCTCCGGTTTCACCGCGTTGATCAAGTACACCAGATCCCAGCGGCGCGAGAACCGCGACGACTTCTTTTCTTCCACCGCTTCGTAGCGCAGCTTTTTGCGCGTCTCGGGATCTTTGATCGCTGCGATACGCGCTTCTAGCGGCAAAAAAAGAATCGTTTTCCAAGTCGGCAGATCGTCGAAAACCTGGGCGTTCTTCATGGTCAATCGATTGTTGAACAAGCGCGCGTTGCACAGCGGATAGGACTGAACGCCGCGATCGATGGTTTCCTTGGCGGCGTCCAATAGCACGCGCCATTCGTTGGGCTTGTCCCAGCGGTGCGCGATGCTCTGCCAGATTACCGGCCTTCCGGAGCGTGAAGAGATTTCTTCGAATAACTTAAGACTCTCCGGGATCGGCACCGACACGCCCAGCGACCCGCGTGAGATTTGCACCGCACCCTGATTGATTTCACCGAGCGCGCAGGCTAGCTCGATAATTTCTTCGTCGGTGGCGAAGCGGCTCTGGATCGGCGTGCCGTCGGCGTACATATGCACGGGGTTCTGGTTCGTCGAGAAACCGGCGGCGCCGGCGCGCACGCTGGCCTTGAGTACTTCTTTCATCTGCTGGATTTCCGCCGGCGTCGCCGCCCGTTCGATGGAAGCCGGGCCCATTACGAACTGGCGCAGCGCGCAGTGGCCCACCAGGGACGCGACATTGACGCCGAGTTTGCCGCGCATCGCGTCGAGATACTGCCCGAACGTGGTAAAGCTCCACGGCACGCCCGCCTTCAACGCGGGAAAGGTGATCGCTTCGACTCGCTCGAAGCTTCTGAGAATCTGATCGCGATCCGGCTCTCTGCAGGGCGCCAATGACAGGCCGCAGTTGCCGGGAATCACCGTGGTCACACCATGATAACAAGACGACGTCGCCAGCGGATCCCACAGAAGCTGCGCATCGAGGTGGGTGTGAAAATCGATGAACCCTGGCGACACCGCCAGCCCATCGGCGTTGACGACACGCTTGGCGCTGCCGCTGATACGGCCGGTCTCGACGATCTTGCCGTTTTGCACTGCGACGTCGCCCAGATAAGAGGGCAAACCGCTGCCGTCATAAATTCGTCCACCCTTGATCAGAATGTCGTATGCCATGAAGATCCTCCTTGGAACCGGCGCTCTTTGGAGCTTACAGAGGCAACGGCGCTGCTGTCAACCAATGCGCAGTTGGCTGGTGACCGGGTTTTCGCTATAAAGACCGAGAGATACTTTGGCGACAATCTTAAAAGATTGACCATGCCGCCAGCCAACGAACCCAAAAGCGCCGAAGCCGTCCTACAATGGGTCGAAGCGCGCACCCATGCCAACGATCGCTTCGCTCACATCGCCGAAAAATACGATGGCCATCGCGCCGCCCACGGCTGTTACGATGTCTATCCTTATTCAAACGGCGCCCTGCTCGGCACGCTTGCCGCCACCCATCGGGCTCGGCGTATTCTCGAAGTCGGCGGTGGTCTCGGTTACAGCGCTCTGTGGTTCGCGTACGGCGCCGGGCCGGGAAGTTTGATCGAATCCGTCGAGCGCGATCCGACTCATGCGGCCATCGCGCGCGAGCATTTCACAGCCGCGGGGCTGAGCGATCGCGTGAAGATTTTCGAAGGAATCGGTGCCGAGGTCTTGCCGGCGCTAAACGACAGCTACGATGTCACATACTTCGACACCGATCCGGCGGAATCGTTGCTCGATCTGGAACAGTTCCAACGACTTTTAAAACCAGGCGGCTTGCTGATCTCGGCGAATTTATTTCTCGGCCAATATGCACCCGACCTCCCCGGTTTGCAAAAAACCGCCGAGTACCGCGAGCGAATTTTGGATGATGCGCGTTGGCTCACGACGTTTCTGCTCGATGGCACCGCGATCAGCGTGAAACGCTGAAATTCAATCATCGATACGAGAAATGAGATGGCACGTTTACTAATTGCCACAACGCTCCTGGTGCTCGGCGGCTCCCCTGTGTGGAGCCAAACCGTCAAACCCGTCAGTGCCACCGATCTCGCTGCCTACACAGGTGCCGATCGCGAGCGCGTGCTCTTCGAGGGCGCCAAGCGCGAGGGCAAAGTCGTCTGGTACACCACTTTGGCCGCCGATCAGAACAAGCAAATCGCCGCCGTCTTCGAAAAGAAATATCCCGGCGTCTCCGTCGAGACTTATCGCACCGGCGCAAGTGCTCTGGCGCAGCGCCTGCTCACCGAAGCCAAAGCTCGGCGCCACATCTCCGATGCCGTAGAAACCACGCCCCCCGGATTGATGACATTCCGCGACAACCAATTGCTCTTGCCCTATACCTCGCCGTATCTCGCGACATTTCCCGATGAGGCTAAGGAAAAAACGTCGCACAATCAGGTTTACTGGACCACGGTCCGCGAGTCTTATGTGGGCTTCGCTTACAACAAACGTTACTTGAACGCGACCGACGTGGAATTTTGACGGCCTTCTGCGGCCCGCGCTGAAGGACAACATGGGCATTTCGGGTGACGACACCGGCGCGCGCATTGTCGGCGCCATGGTCAAAGCCAGGGGCGAGCCGTTCGTAAAAAAGTTGAAGGAACAAAATATCCGTATGCACATGATGGCCGGTAGCGCCTTGACCCAGTTGGTTGCGGCCGGTGAAATCTTCGCGTCGCCGAGCCAGTTCTACAGCGCCACCAACGTCGCCGCTAAACGCGGCGCGCCGTTGGTCTGGGTTCCTATGGACTTGGTAGTCTGCAGCTCCGGTGGAGCTGCAGTATACGCATATGCCCAGCGACCGCATGCAGCACTGCTGTTCGCCGACTTTCTTCTAAGCCCGGATGGGCAGAAGCTATATGAGGATCTTTTTTTCGGCAGTGCCCAAAAGGATTACGGCTGGAAGCGCTGGTATCCCGAAAAGGGCGTCACCTTGGCGCAATACGAAGAGGCGCTGGATAGCTGGCACAAGCTGATGAAAGAAATCACCCGCCGCGGGCCGTCGTGATGGCGAGCGTGGGCTGTGTCGTGATGGGGATAACGTCGGCGTTGTCGGCTCAGGTGGCGCTGTAGTTGATCACAATGCACGCTCGGTTTCTTTCCACGGCGCGAGACGCCTTTGCAATCTTTCGACCGCATTACTGAGCACGACGCCGAGAAGCGCCAGTAGAATAACCGGCACGAAAAATTTGTCGGTCGCGAGCGCGCTCGAATAGCGCACCAGGAGAGCGCCCATCCCGGTCACCGCGGTGAACATTTCTGCGGTAATGATACCGATCAGCGCCCGGCCAACCGCCAGACGAATGCCGGCCATGATAAACGGCAACGAAGCCGGTAAGATGATTTTAGTGAAGAGCTTCCGCTCGCCGGCGCCGTAAGCGCGGCCGACTTCGACGAGTTGCGCGCTGACCGTTCGAACCCCGCTGAACGTGTTCATCAGGACCGGAAACAACCCGCTCAAAAAAACGATGGCGATCTTCGAGGAAATGCCCAATCCGAACCAGAGAAGCAGCAGCGGGATCAATGCCACGCGCGGTGTCGCATCGAGCGCGTAAACGTAAGGATCGAACAGATACTCCACCAGACGGTAACGCCCCATGAGCAACCCCAGAGTGATACCCAAAGCCAAAGCCGCCAGTAATCCCACGGCGAATACATGCAAGCTGCCGAGCGCGCTACGCTGAAACTCCGCGGTGGTGACGATCTGTAAAAACGCGCGTCCGATGGCACTGGGATACGAAAGAAACAGCGGATTGACTTGACGACCGAAAATTTCCCACAGCGCAATGAGGAAAACCACCGACGCGACGCGGACCGTACCGAGATGATCGACCAGCCGAAATGGCCGGCTCATCGGCAGATCCAGTTCGGCGAGTGCCTGCTGCTCTAGAGTATTAAGCGCCATTATCCTGCCACCGCTCGACGATTCTCCGGGTTCAATCTAAAGGTCCTTTGCTTCTCAAGTTAAAGTGAAGTCTCGCTAACTTGGATGCCGGCTTTGCCGGCATGACAACTTTTGCTGTGGCTGAAGTAAAAGATTTCCTCATGTCAATTATCCAAGAGCCCTTTCCGTTTCCTTCCAGGTCGCGAGCCTGCGCTCGAGCCATTGAGTGAGTCGGACCAGGCCGACGCCCAAACCCGCCAGTACAACGATGACGACAAACATTTTTGCGGTCTCAAAAATATTGCCGTAGAGCGACAACATAGCGCCCAGCCCTGTGATCGCCGTGAAAAGCTCCGCGACGATCATACCTACCAGCGCACGACCGATCGCGATACGCACGCCGGCCATGATGAACGGCAGCGCCGCGGGACAGATTATTTTGAAAAGAATTTCTCGCGGCCGTGCCAGATAGGCGCGCGCCACTTCGACCATCGCGGCGCTGACATTTTTCGCGCCGCTCGCGGTGTTGATGAGTATCGGAAAAAACGCAAATAAGAATACCACCGTAACCTTGACACTGAAACCTAAACCGAGCCACATCATGAGCAGCGGCGTCAGCGCGACTTGCGGTGTTGCATAGAGTGCATTAATGGCCGGTTCGAAAAATGCCTCTGCGGTCCGCGACATGCCTAACACGAGTCCGAGAGCGACACCGAGGACGAGTGAAGCAATGAAGCCAACCGCGAGCGCGCTCAGGCTGACCGCCAGTTGCTTGATCAGCTCGCCAGAGGCGATGAGCTTCACAAAAGCGTCGGCGACAGCAGTGGGATAGGTAAAGAGAATCGGATCGGTTTCTCGGCCAAAAAACTCCCAAAGCAGTAAAAATACTATAACTGACGCCGAGCGGATAAGATTGGGATGATCGTAGATCGACCAGCGGCGCTCGCGCCGGAGCTGAAGCTGCTCAATGATCTGTTCGTCGGTAGGCAATGCCATGGCTCAGCTCCGCAGCGAATCGCGCAAATGCGCGCGTAACTGCGCGAAACGCGGATCGGCTTTAATATCGCCTTCCCAGCGGGGTCGCGGCAAATCGATTGCCACTTCTTCCTTGATGCGCCCGGGCCGAGCTTGCATCACCACCACACGGTCGGAAAGATAGATTGCCTCATCGATGCTGTGGGTGACAAATACCACGGTGTTTTCAGTCTGCGCCCAGATCTTCAGCAACTCTTCCTGCAACTGCTCCCGCGTCTGCGCATCCACGGCGCCGAAGGGCTCGTCCATCAGTAAGATCTCGGGTTTTTTCGAAAGAGCGCGCGCGATACCGACGCGCTGCTGCATTCCGCCGGAAATTTGATGAGGATAATAGTTTTCGAAACCTTTGAGACCGACCAGTTCGAGATACTTCTCGGCAAGTGCACGTCTTTCATCGCGCGGCACACCGTCGATCTCCAGTCCGAACTCGACATTGCTCATTACCGTGCGCCAGGGCAATAACCCGAACTGTTGAAACACCATGCAGCGGTCGCGGCCCGGCGAATTCACGACTTGCGAATTGACCAGCACCTCGCCGCGGTCGGCCGTCAAAAGTCCGGCGATGATCCGAATCAATGTGGTCTTGCCGCAGCCGCTGGGCCCGAGTAGTGAAACGAACTCGTTCTTGCGAATGGCAAGGAAAATATTGTACAGCGCGACCAGGCCGGGCTTGCGCGGATCGTTCTGCTCAAAGAAGATTTTAGAGAGGCGCCGCACCTCCAGCATTCATCAAACCTGCCGACCGCTGGCTATTCGCAATCCGGAGCGCTTATTTTCGGCCGCCCAATTCCTTGAGAGCACGGTCAACGAACCGCCGATCGAAAAACTGCGCGTAAGGCACCGGCGTTTCGAGATAGCCGACCTTTTTGAGGAAGTCCACCGTGAAGTTATACGACGCTTCGGAAATATCGCCGTTGACCCCCCATAAACGCGGATCCGCGAGATCGTACGTTTTGCTCAATACTTCCGCCGGTTCGTCCGGCAAAATTTTTCTTGCGACTTCGACCGTGCCGGCCTTATTGGCGGCGATCCAGCGATTGGACTCGATGATCGCTTTGGCAAGTTTGTAGAGCGTGTCCTGGTTTTTTTGAATGTAGTCGTCTTTCGCCATGCCGAATTCGTAAGGAATCTCGGGCACAACTTTAGGGACATTCACGAGATCGATAATATCGGGATACGAACCCAGCTTGGCTACTTCGGTATTGGTCACGACGGTGACGTCCACTTTTCCCGCGACCATGGCTTTGAAGCGATCTGCGGGCGAACCGACCACCACATACTTGAATTTCTCGGGATCGAGACCGCTGCGTTCAATAACGATCCGCGGAATATGATAGGATATTGCGCCGATCCCCGAGACCGCTACGCTCTTGCCGACGAGTGCCTGCAACGTCGTGCCCGCCTCGCGCCGCGCGATGAGGTGGTAGGGCGTGATGGGATTGGCCACCACCCACAATTTGATCGGCACCTTCTTCGCCGCGCCGACAATACCTTCGGTGGCGCCCATATTGATCGACATGTCGATGTCGCCTGAGAGAAGCGCCTTCACATGGGTGCTGTCGCCGCGAAATTCGACGACTTCGACGTCGAGGCCGTATTTTTTGAAGAAGCCCTTTTCGATAGCCACATAAGGAGTAATCGACTCCAATGAGGGCGGGCTCAGCGATGAACCCATTTTGATTTTTGCGCTCTGCGCATCTCCCACTGAAGGCCAAAGCAACAGTCCAAAACCAAGTGCGGTCAAGCGCAACTTCCAATTCATTTTTCTATCTCCCGTAGTCGTTTTTCGCCAAATTTCGCTGCCAGTCATTCAGGAAATGGAGAATGTCACCCATAGCACGACCCTGGGATAACGTCCATACGGGAGGGCCGGCTCAGCTACTTAAAGATCCCTCGTTGCTTACTATTTTGAGTAGAACGAGAAGTCGTTGCAAATTTCCACGGCTCAGCATTCGGGCGAGTGCCTAGTCGTCAGTTCCCAACCTCGGGTTTCACGACAACAACAACTCTAAATCTTCTCGCGTTAGATTTCGTACCACGCTGTTGTCGGCACTGATAATCGCATCCGCTAAATCGCGCTTGGCGTTTTGCAGCTCAAGCACCTTTTCTTCGACGGTGTCGCGGGCGATCAGACGGTAAGCGAAGACCTGACGGGTTTGCCCGATGCGGTGCGCGCGGTCGATCGCTTGCGCTTCGACGGCCGGATTCCACCACGGGTCGAGCAGGTAAACATACTCCGCCGCATGCAAGTTGAGTCCTACGCCACCTGCCTTGAGGCTGATAAGAAACAGTTTGGTATTCGGATCTTTTTGGAACTGCTCGACGCGTGCTTCCCGATCGCGGGTCCGGCCGTCGAGATAAGCGTAAGGAATTTCTGCCGCGTCGAGGCGGGCGCGGACAATCGCGAGGAGACTGGTGAATTGGGAAAATACCAAAACCTTGTGATTTTCTTCCAGCACCTGATCGAGCTGCGCCAGCAAAGTATCGACCTTGGCGCTCCCCTTTTCGATCCGTCGCTTATCGACCAGTCCGGGATGGCACGCCACCTGGCGCAAGCGCAACAGCGCTTCGAGGACTTGCAGCTTGAATTGGCCTGGAGCACCGGACGGATCTCGTTTCAGTAAGCGCGACCGGTAATAGTCGCGGAGCTCGTTATAAAGCTTCCTGTCATCCGATTCGAGATCGCAGTACAGGGTCTGCTCGGTTTTTTCCGGCAGCTCCGTTGCCACCTGGCTCTTGGTGCGGCGCAAAATGAAAGGCCGAAAGGCTTTTCGCAGAAACGCGCGCGTCTCCTCGTCCGAGCTACGCCCGGCATTGGCCATGATCGAAACGCTGCCGAGCATGCCGGGATTGAGGAATTCGAAAAGGCTCCACAGCTCGCCGAGATGATTTTCCACCGGTGTGCCGCTCATCGCGAGGCGATGATCAGCGCGGAGAAGGCGCACGGCTTTGGCGGACAGTGTGCCCGAATTTTTGATCGCCTGAGCCTCGTCCAGGATACAGTAATCGAAATGCTGATCTTTGAACTGCAGTGCGTCGCGCCGCAAAGTTCCATAGGTCGTCAGCACGACATCGTAATCGGCGAAGTGATCGCCGGGCTTGAGGCGCGTGGCTCCGGTGTGATCGAGAATACACAGTTTCGGGGCAAACGCTGAAGCCTCCCTTTTCCAATGAAACACCAGCGAGCGCGGTACCACCACGAGCGACGGCAGATTTTCTTTTCCGTTCGGGCGCTGCTCGCGGCGTACTTCCAGCAGCGCGAGCACTTGAATGGTTTTGCCCAATCCCATGTCGTCGGCGAGACAACCACCAAAACCAAACCGCTCAAGGAAGAGTAACCAGCCCAAGCCCTCGGATTGATAGACGCGGAGCTTGCCGGTGAAACTCGGCGGCGGCTCGGCCGCCGCAATCCCGGAAAAATCCCGAAGCTCCTGACGGAACCGCGCAAAGACTGCATCCACCGAAACCGCAGGCTCGCCCGCGAGCAGCGCATCCAGCAAGCCCGCTTGCGGCCGCGTGAACCGCAGATGCTTGTCCTGCAGATTGCCAAGGCCGGCAAGTAAGCCGTATTTTTTCATCCACTCCTCGGGCAAAACCCCAAGGGAGCCATCATCGAGCTTGACCATCGATTCGCCCTGCTGAATTGCGCGCAGCAACTGCGGCAGAGATATTTTGGCTTCTCCAAAAATTGCGCTTCCGTCGAGCTCGAACCAATCAACGCCTGATTTGACTTCGATCTTTAGCTTTTCAGCCGTACGGTAAAGTTTTCCCTCCGCCTCAATCTCCCAACCCTCTTGCGTCAGACTCCGTACGACTTTGGGCAATTGATCGGCATAGAGCTCCGTATTCGCATCGCCATTATTATTGATGGTCCGAAAGCCGATTTGGATCATGCGGCGGCGCGCGGCGGATTCGAAAGCAAGATCCCGCCGAATCAGCCGCCGGCGCTCCTGATCGTAGACATTGCCCGGTGTATTGTGGAAAACGTTTTGGCCATCGTAATCGAAACCCAACTTGCCGAGCAGCCGAGGATGGCGAAAGGGATGGCGCGGCCCTGGCTTAATGAGCAATTTCGGCTTCGGCCGCAATACAGTTTCCTGAAATCGGAGTTCTTCTGGCAATTCGAGACGAGGGTAATGAGCAAACCGCAAAACTTCGCCCAGGAACGCTTCACTGTCCTGCTTGGGAATCGACAACTCACCTTTCTGCCGCAATAGTACAATCCAGGCAAAAGCCCGGTGATCATTGAGCCGAGCTACTTGGCCATTGGAAAACACCAGACCGCCAGCCAACATCAACAAAGGCTTAGCTACCGGCATTTCAATCTCGCCGCGGCGGAGCCCGCCGCACAGTCGGTAGGCTGCGCCGTTCTCGGCCGGCGCCATCCTCAAATAGAACTCCCAGGGATCGCCATCGTCCCAACTGAGAGGCAAAAGCTCGTCCGTCGCGTTCGAAACACGCAGCAGGGAGCGTCCGGTCGCGCAGATCAGCGGCAAAACAACTTCCCAGAGCGGCGGCGGCAGCGAAAACTGAGGAGAAATGGACTCTTGATAGTAGGATGAATAACCGTAAATAGAATCGCGCAGAGAGCCGACAAGCATCGCGATGATCCGTCGGTCCTCCGTGTTCGGAATCGAATCAACATCGTTGAACCTGAGCTTGTGGGTTTTAAGCTTGCCCCATGTGCCGTTGCTGCGCAGCTCGCGCTGAGCGACTTCAATGATGAGATGATCCGCGCTTGCCGTGGCCGCGCCGTCAACAATGTAGAGAAACTCACGCGCCGGCGCCGTCACGGCCGATCGGCTCTCCGCCAACGCCATGGAATGAAACAGCGGCTCCAGTTGTTTTTGCCAGGACAGTCCGGATCCGAAAGCGCCAGATCTCACCGGACCAAACGCCTCGTGTTCTGAATTGAAAGCTACGGAAGATAGCTTATCGCGACCCCGCAGATAACCGTGCTGCTCCGCTTTGAGAGCTGCTGCCCAGATATGTTTGCAAGGTTCGAAGTCGCGCTCAAAAAAAGGGCAACTGCACGAGTAGTCGATAAATTCGTCCAGGTTTTTAATCTGCACACGGTAACGTATCGTGCCTTGTACGACTGCAGTGACGGAGGAGTTGTCGCCCTCGATGCTTTCGACCGCGCCGCGGAGAAAATATTGCCGGCCTCGCTCCTGTGTGAGCCTGCCGACTTCATCGGCAATCTGTTGAGTCAGATAACCCATTTACAAATCGGTTGTGCAGTGAAATGAAACAAGAATCCACAATCAGAGATCAATACAGATTGACAGACTGACAAAGCCCATGCAACAAAACGCCAGAGGGCCACATTAAGGACATACTGATGAAAAACTCGCGAAGCAAAGCTCACATCATCGACGCCGACGGACATGTCCGTGAAACCGACGAAGAAATCATTGAATACATGTCCAGCGGTTATCGCGCTCGGCGCGACGCAATGCTTTATTTTCCATTGACCCCGCATCATGGCTGGCACCGTTCGATCCCGGCGAATGATTTCCGTCAACAGGATTTTCGCGTGCCGGACTGGCGCGAATGGGTCAGCAAGCTTGATGAAGGCGGTTTCGAGCTGACGGTGCTTTATCCGACCCGTTTCATGCATATCGGACAAATCGGCAATCCGCCCTATGCTGTGGAGCTTTGCCGCGCCTACAACGATTATCTTCATGACAAGTTTCTCATCCGTGATCAGCGCTTTCGTGGTATGGCACTTCTGCCATTGCAAGATCCGGCCGCCGCCGTCAAGGAACTTCGCCGCGCCGTAAACAATTACGGCATGCTGGGCGGCATTCTGCCGGCGGAAGGATTGCCTCTGCCCCTTGGCCACCGGCAGTATTGGCCGGTCTTTCAAGAGGCTGACAAGCTCGGCTGCACTCTATCGATTCACTCGTGCAATTCGCTGCGTGACAATGACCGTTATCTAGTGCCGAATGAAGCGGCGACATTGACCCACGTGATTCCGCAGATGCGCCAATTCACCAATATTATGTTCTCCGGTCAGATGAGCAAGCTCAAGAAACTCCGGCTCGGCTTTCTTGAAGCGGGTTGTGGTTGGGTACCGTTTATAATGAGCAAGATAGAAGAACGGCTCGAGCGTGTTGCGCCGAAAGAGCGGCCGATATTACCCAGCGAGCTCCTGAAAAGAAAACAGATCTATTTTCAATGCGGAGAAGAAATCACCACCAAACGCGATGTCGAGCTGCTCGGCGACGACTGTCTGCTGTGGGCCTCCGACTTCCCCCATGAAGCGACGCGCACCGACATGCGCAAGCTCGTCAACGAGCACTTCGCCCGCAAAGACTTGCGCCGCGCGGCGAAAAGAAAAATCATTTATGACAATGCGAAGCGCTTCTACGCTCTGTAAATGGCTGGAGTGATGGAGTGTGAGGTCTTGGATTCTTCCCAACCCATTTACTCCAGCACTCCAACACCGAGGACTCCAAAGTTCTGCTATCGCTCAATCGTGACGCCCTTAACAAATCCGCTCTGATCCAGCTCCCTCACGATACGGCCGTCGGCGAAGTCTTCCGGTTTTGCAGTTTTGGCTTTCGGGTTTGTCTGCTCCAATCCCTTCAACAAACTTGCAATCCCCGGCACCGAAGGATACGGCGGAATCACGAAATTGCTCTTGATGATCATGTCGTAGCTTTCCTCAAGCAACTCGCGATCGTCCGTACGAAACGTTCTTCCCATCGCTTTGAGCGCAAACGTTTTATCTTTTTGAGCGCGCGCCGCCCCTTCGATGTAAGCCCGCAGGAAACGCCTGACCGTGTCTTCATTGGTTTTTAGATAACGCCTCGTGGTCACCACGCCATTGATATGATACTCGGCGTCGAGCTTCGACATATCGAGCAATTCTTTGAGCTTGGCTTTTTTGGCCTGCAACGTCGCTGGCGGGCTCAGCGCGGCGGCGTGAATTCTTCCACTGAGAATCGCCGTCACGGTTTCCGCCGGCCCGCCGGTTTGGACCATCGTAATGTCGCGCTCCGGATCAATGCCATAAAAACGTAACGCGAATCGTGAAGCGAGATCGGACAGCGTGCCGAATCGGGTGGTGCCGAACACTTTGCCCTTTAGATCTTCCATCCGGCTAATTTCCGGCCGGCCATAGATCCAAAAGAGAAACTTCTTCACGATTGTCGCAATAATTATGGTATCGGCGCCCGAAAGATTCGCTTGAATCGACGCTGCGCCGCCGAGCTGAATGATCGGCAATTCGCCGGCAAGCATGGCCTGCAGCGCCAGCGAGCTTCCTGGAATACTGATCGCTTCGACGCTCAACCCGTGCTTCTCGTAAAGGTTGCCTTCCTTGGCAAACCACATGGACATCTGTGTTGCGGAAGTCGATCCGCCGCCGACCCGGATTCGCTCAACTTTTTTATCCTGAGCCGATGCCACATGCGCAACCGCAACACCTATAAATAATCCGATGCCGGCAATCGATCGTATTCGCATCCTTGGAACTCCATTCCTTGGCGAAAATCTCATGAGGCGCGAGATTATAGAGAGGAAGGCGGCAGAGTCAAGGCATTCGAGCCTACGGCTCCTCCGCTCAACTTACAAAGACGGAAGTGAAGACTTTCCGAGACTCAGGACTTTAGAAAATCGGCCACCAATCTGTTGAACCGTTCCGCCTGGTCCCATTGCACCCAATGGGCGCACTGGTCGAAAAGATGAAATTCGGCATTTGGGATAAGGCCAAAGAGGAGAATGCCGCGCTCCACCGACACGCCGCGGTCTTGCGCGCCCCAGAGAAGCAGCGTCTTCTTCGTCAAGCGACGTAACTCGTCAAACAGCGGCCGTGGCGGCTTGACACCGCGGCGCAACCGGGCGGCCTCGGCATTTTTTTCGATACTCATCTCGTGGCGTGCGCGCACCAACTCCTCTGTCACCAGATCTTTGCGAAATAGTGTTCCGAGCGTGAGCGCTCGCATATTCTCGAGGCTCGGGACGTATTCACGCAATTCTTCGGAGTGCTTCTGTCCCAAAGCTTGCGACTCCGCCGATCCCTTGGGCGCTAGTGTACCGCTCGTAGTTGTGACGAATTTGTCGACCCTGGGATCTTCCAGCGCAAGACGCGCGGCGATATACCCGCCGACGGAATTGCCGACCACGTGATACCGTTCGAGCTTTAGGCCGTTAATGAACGCCTTGGCGTGAGTCGCCCGATACTCGATTGAAAGATCACTGGGATTCTCGGTGCGGCCGAACCCGGCTTGGTCGTAGGCATAAACGGTAAACCCGGCGGCGGCGAGCGGCTCGATGTTGAGCTGCCAGTTGATTTGAGCCGAGGCGCCCGGCGCCGCGCCATGGAACAGCACGACGGGAAAGCCGCTACCGTGCTTTACATAAAAAGTTTTCAGACCATCGGCCTGAATGTAGCAGTCCATGAGCTTGAGCTATTTTCCCAGACCCGCCTCCGCGTAGCGTAGCACCTTGCCCCCTTTTGGCGCGCGGGTCGGCCCGTAGGGCGTATCTTTCTCGATATAGATGCACGAGCCTGTCGTGTATGTCGTGCCGCCGATTTCGACCTCACCTTCGAGGACGTAAAACATCTCGTGATAAGGATGGCTATGAACGGGAATATCCGTATCCGGCCCCCAGTGGCGGATCATCACCTCCGGCCCAATTCCTCCGGGCGATACATGCAGCCATTTGGTATAACCGCGCCCGCTTTTTTTCTTTTCGACATCTTTTTCATTGACTGAAAATATCGCCATCACTCCTCCAGTTTGGAAGGGAATTGCTCACCCCGAAGACATGAAGACCACGGAGACTAAACTTTGGCCGAACCTTATGTTCCTGTGCGCTTCGTGTTTAAAACTATCATCCCGCAGCTGCGCTTTTCCCCAGATTACGTTCGCTCTCCGGCACCCATTTTTCGTACGCGGGAATCACGATCAGTTTATTCTTCTCCGGATCGCGTACAATGCATTTCGGATCTTCGCCATGCTTCACTTTTTCAATCTCGCGTAGATACATCTGCCGCAGCTTGATGATGCCGTCGTCGATTGCCGGCCCCAGGTTTTCGTTCTCGCGATCGGCGATGGGCGGCATACTGTCCACTACCATGCCATCTTCGATGAAATGAAGCGGCGGAATTTCGTAGCCCAGCTCAGGGTTGTCGGAATCCCGGTACTCTTTGTACGGCACGATGAATTCCTGTGGCGGCTTCCAGCGCCGGCTGAACGGATCGCCTTCGTACTTTCCCGGATTGTCCGATGGTTTGAAGCGCACCCGCATCAGCAATGTGTGGGTATCGTCGATCGGCACGCTCCAACGCGCCGCCGATACCGGCGTGCCGGCCTTTCCGCCCGCCAAGTATCTCCCACCGCTGCCGCCGCAGCTGATTCCCGGCATTAACAGATGGTGCTCACGGTAATTCAGCACGCCGGGCTCTTTGGTCTTTCGATAAGCTTTGTACACCATGCCCCATTCGGTTTCGTGAAATCCCAATTCGGGCTCGGTGCTCATGATGTCGGGCCACGCGCCGCCGTGAGTAAAACTCGGATGTACCGGATCCATGCCGTTCTCGACGCACTGTAGCCAATTGCAATTTTGAAATCCCTGTATGGTGATGTAGACATCGCCTTCGCCGACGAGAAAGTTGTAGCGTGGCACCAGCGGCGCGGGCTGCGGTCCGAAATACGCGAAGATCAAACCGCCGAGTTCTTCCACGGCATACGATGGCACGCGAATATCTTGTTTCTTTAGCGGACTCTCGGCAGGCTCGCCGGGAATTTGCACGACCTTGCCGCTTCTGTCGTAGAGCCAGCCGTGATATCGGCAACGAACTCCGTCGCGCTCGATATCGCCGAGACAAAGATTAGCGCGCCGGTGCGCGCAGTACGCACCGATCACTCCCGCTCGCCCGGTTGCATCTCTGAAAAGAACCAGATCCTCGCCGAACACGCGAATGAAAGTCGGCCTTGTTTTCAAATGCGCAGAGATACCGATGGGCCACCAGTAGCGACGTAAAAACTCGCCCATCGACGTGCCTCGCCCGGTACGAGTGAGGATCTCATTTTCTTCTTTGCTGGTCTTGTACATCATCAAACCTCAACGCCGTGGATCACAGAGGGGCAACTCGACGTAGCTTCTTCAGTTTGCTAGCACTTTCTTCATCCGCTCGACCACATCCGGTGGTTGAATAACGACTTTTTTCGCGATCGCTTCCAGCTCTTGCCCGGTCACCGGCTCGACCTCCCAGTTTCGCTTCTGTGCTTCAGCCTTGAACTCGGGGTCTTGGAGCGCCTTCATCAACGCTTCACGCAGTATTGCCAGGCGGTCGGCCGGCAGACCCGGCGGCGCGATCAGCGGACGGCCAATCGAATCGGGCGCCATCAGCACCACTGCCAAACGGCGGGTCACGTCCGGTGCTTTTCGCTTATCCAAGATCTCGTTGACCGTCGGCACATCAGGCAAGCGAGGATCTCGCTTGGGACTGCCGTGCACGAGCACGCGCGTGAAACCCGATTTTGACCACGTGCGGGTCGGCTCGCTCCCGAAATATCCTTCCAGGCTGCCCGCGCGGCACTGCACTTCGCCCTTTTGCATCGCCAGGTCGATCTCCGCTGCGCCGGGATATCCGGTGACGATGCTGAATTTCACGCCTGCGACTTCCTCGATCAATCTCGGAAAATAATGCCCCACCGTGCCGAGGGCCGTTGCACCGCAGCGCGGCTGTTCGGCGGCACTATGCAAGTCCTCTAATGTCTTATAGGACGTATCGCTACGGCTATAGATGATTCGCACGGTGCGTTCCGGTGAGCCGATCCAGCTGAACTTCGCCCAGTCGAACTTGACCTCTTTCATGTCCGTGAGCTGATTGAAATAGAGCCCTGGCGTGACAAATCCGATGGTCAAACCATCGGGCTTGGCGATGTTGTAAATATAATTCGCGGCGCTGAGCGATCCGGCACCCGGCATGTTCTGCGAAATGATACTCGGCTTCCCTGGAATATGCGGCGTCATGGCGCGCGCCAGAGCCCGCGCCCACAAGTCGCTGATGCCACCGGGTGAAAACCCGAGCACCAAGCGAATCGTCTTGTCTTCGAAAAACGGCTGCTCCGCGCGCACCTCAGGGACGAGATTCAACGCGAATAGCAAGCACAATGCGATGCGCTTCATTCTTTGAAGTCCATGCGCGAATCCCAGGAGCGTAGCATGTCGAGCTCGTCGAGCGCTTCTTTCAAATATTTGAAGTTGTAGTAGTCGCTCACCGGCTTTTTGGGCAAGTTCCACTCCTTCGTATAAAAATCAACTTTTCGTTGATAGGCTTCCAGATCCAGCACCGGTCCCCATTCCTTGTGCACCTCATCGTAAGCCAGACTCGCAAGCTCGCGATTGATGAAATGGTTGTGGCGCAGAATCGAATCGAGAGTTTCTTCCTTGCTGTACTTGGCGACCATGACCCCTCTTAGCAGCGCGCGCACCATGCCTTTGACTACGAGCGGTTTCTCCGCGATCACAGCCGGGGAGGTGGAAAATCCCGCTTCGGGAATCGAAAAAAGATCACGGCAGGACTTCAGCGCATGACCGCCCATCTGTACCGCGATGTTCCAGTGCGGCGGATCGCAGCACACCGCGTCGACCTCGCCTTTTTCGAACAGCGCCAAACGAAACCGCTCCGTGTTCGGCGGTTTGCCGCGGCTATCGATCCAGGTGACGTCCTTTTCCGGATCGACGCCGAAATGGCGCATCACCATCTTTGCATCCATGCTCGAGCCGCCTTTTAGATCGCCGGCGATCTTTCTACCTTTTAGATCTACAACGTCTTTGACGTAGGGCTTGGCGACAAATACATGGGCTGTACGGTTGGCGATAGAGACAACGTTCACCTCGCCATCGATATGATCACGATTCTCCAACACCGAGCGAAACGGCGGCGAGCCGCCGGGGGACTGAAAAATAATCGCGCCGTCCTTGCGCCACTGATGGCGCGGATGCTGGCTGTCGGGGATGCCTTGCACCGGTCGGAGGTCGACATCCAGGCCTTCCTCTTTGAAAAATCCTTTGTCCTGGGCGACCCACATGGGTGCGAGATTCATGGGCAGCGCCGGGCCGAATACAACGATTTTTTCTTTTGAATCCATTTGACGAACCCCCTCACTGACCAATAGAAATTGGTCTGGCCAAAGTTGACGAGTTTTGCTATACAGCAGGCGAATTTGGGGTGTCAAGGAGATTTTGGTCTGACCATGCTCGAGTTTAACAGCCGTGTCGACAAGATCGCTACCGATCTTCAGGAGCAGATCAAACGCGGTAAACTGAAGCCGGGCGAACGACTGCCATCGGAGCGCAGCCTCTGTTCGCTGTTCGGCGTCGGACGCACCACGATTCGCGAGGCGTTGAAGGCCTTGACGGTCCGTGGTGTCGTTACCAGGCAAGGGCGTGGCGCAGTTATCACGGATCCAGAGCTTGTTTCTCCGACAGCCAGCGATTTGGCCGGACTTGCCGCGCAGACCTCAATCCGCCAGCTTTTCGAACTGCGCAAATTGATCGAAGTCAAAGTCGCAGGATGGGCGGCGCTGCGCGGCCTGCCCGAGGATATTGAATCCATGAAACGGGCGATCGAGGCCGAACGGATGCGTGACACCGCGACGGGTAATCCCAACCGCATGTTCCACGACGCGTTGGTCAAAGCCGCCCACAATCCCGCGCTCATACAGGTCTACGAGTCGGGCAGAAATATTTTTTTCCGTCTGCCTTTTTATTGGAAACTCTTCGACGACGCCGAAGTCAAAAACGTGCGTGCAGCGCGCCATGAGCTTGCCCGGCGCTGGCACGAACAGATACTGAATGCGATCGAGGAGCGCGACGCAGCCGAGGCGGAAGGCGCTATGTTTCAGCACCTCGATATCATGGAAAAAGATCTTCTCCACCGCTTGCAGGGCAACGGCAGCGGCGATAATGCATCGTACTCGCATCCCGTGTTGGCAAATTTTGCAGTCACCAGCAAATAAGCAAGGCTTGTGACCCGACGTCGAGTACTGAACGAAACCATGAAAATTTTCCAAGTCTGCTGCCCCATAACTTTGTTTAAGAATTCTGACCCGCACCTGGATTTCCCACTTTCGAAAAAGCGGATCGAGGGGGATTTGCTCTCCCGAAACAAAATCCCTCCTAACCTCCCTTTGCCAAAGGGAGGAATCTCAACACGACATAATTTCAGAAAGCTCAGAGCCGCGATCGCAACGTTTTTTATCACTCTCTATTGGGTTTCGAACACGCCGCTCCACGGCGCGGAGCAGGCGGCACGAGAACCCTTCAAGCTTCGGCTAGGGCTCGGCTCTGCTCCCGCTCCGCCCCTGCC
>Ga0207701_10001794_pt1 | contig 22356 bp, 18 predicted proteins | sample KBSSwiSSwithPhiX_FD_184294 | JGI IMG/M metagenome (GOLD analysis project Ga0207701, IMG submission 184294) | Switchgrass rhizosphere bulk soil microbial communities from Kellogg Biological Station, Michigan, USA, with PhiX - S5 (SPAdes) (version 2) | ecosystem: Environmental > Terrestrial >... | reverse complement strand
GAGCTCGAGCACGTCCTCCACCCACGTTTCGGGATTCATCGCGACCATGAGGTCGACGCCGCCGCGGCGTCCTCGCCAGCCCGCCTCGACGACGCGGACTTCGTACCACGTCGGCAAACCCTGGATGTTGGACGGAAAAATGTTTCGCGCTGCGACCGGAACGCCCATTTTCAGCACGGAGCGCGCGAAGAGGCCGTTCGCGGAGGCCGAGCCGGAGCCGTTGACGTTGGCGAACTTGACGACGAAGTCGTTGACGCGGGCAATAGATTTAACCATGACGGCAGTGCCCTGACGCTAGTCGGCCGCCAGCGCCGGGTGAGCCAAAACCGGCGCCGGCTCGGGCTCAGGCGGCACGATTTCGCCCGCATGCGCCATCGTGAGCAGGAACTTCTGCATGTCCCATGCCCCGGTGGGGCACCGCTCCGCGCACAGGCCGCAATGCAGGCAGACGTCCTCGTCCTTCGCCATGATGCGGCCCGTCGGCAGCGCAGACGAGACGTAGAGCTCCTGCGTCCGGTTGAGCGCCGGCGCCATCAGCCGCGGCCGCAGCTCCGCCTCCTCGCCATTGGCCGTGAACGTGATGCAATCCATCGGGCAGATGTCGACGCATGCATCGCACTCGATGCAGAGCCTATCGTTGAAGACCGTCTGCACGTCGCAGTTGAGGCAGCGCTGCGTTTCCGCGTACGCGACCTTGAGGTCGAAGCCGAGCTCGACCTCGACCTTGATGTTCGCGAGCGCCACCACCTTGTCCTTGAGCGGCACCTTGTGGCGCTTTTCCGGCGTGATCGCGTTGTCGTAGCTCCATTCGTGAATACCCATCTTCTGCGATGCGAGATTCACGTACGGCGGCGGGCGCTTCGACAGATCCTGGCCCGAGCAGTGCTTGTCGATCGAGATCGCGGCATCGTGACCGTGCGCGACCGCCCATATGATGTTCTTCGGCCCGAAGGCGGCATCGCCGCCGAAGAACACGCCGGCACGAGTGGCGACCATGGTGATCTTGTCGACGACGGGCATCCCCCATTGATCGAATTCGATGCCGATGTCGCGCTCGATCCACGGAAACGCGTTCTCCTGCCCGATCGCAACCAGCACGTCGTCGCACGGAAAATGAACGTCCGGCTCGCCCGTCGGCAGCAGCTGACGCCGCCCCTTCTCGTCGCGCTCCGCCGCGACCTTCTCGAACGTGACGCCGGTCAACTTTCCGCCTTCGTGCGTCACCGCTTTCGGCACGAGGAAGTTGTGGATCGGAATGCCTTCGTGCGCGGCGTCTTCCTTCTCCCACGGCGATGCCTTCATCTCGTCGAAGCCCGATCGGACGACGACCTGCACATCCTCGCCGCCCAGCCGTTTCGCGCTGCGGCAGCAATCCATTGCCGTGTTGCCGCCGCCCAGAACGACGACGCGCTTGCCGATCTTCGTCGTGTGGCCGAACGAGACGCTGGAGAGCCAATCGATGCCGATGTGCACGTTGGCGGCGGCTTCCTTGCGACCCGGCACATCGAGATCGCGCCCGCGCGGCGCGCCGCTGCCGACGAAGACGGCGTCGAAGCCCTCAGCCAGCAACCCCTTGAGGCTTTCGATGTAACGCCCGGGACGAAACTCGACGCCGAGATCGAGGATATAGCCCACTTCCTCGTCGATCACGGATTCAGGCAGCCGGAACTTGGGAATCTGCGTGCGCATCATTCCGCCGGCCCGCGCGTCGCCGTCGAACACGACGCAGTGGTAGCCGAGCGGCGCAAGATCGCGTGCGACGGTGAGGGAGGCCGGGCCTGCGCCGATCAGCGCGACGCGCTTGCCGTTCTTCGCCGCCGCCGGCTTGGGAAGGCGCGCACGGATGTCTTCCTTGAAATCCGCCGCGACGCGCTTCAGGCGGCAAATCGCGACCGGCTCCGGCTTGATCTTCCTGGTGTCGCCGCCCTCCTCGACGCGGACGCGGCGACACGCGGGCTCGCAGGGGCGGTCACACGTGCGGCCGAGGATTCCGGGAAAGACGTTCGATTCCCAATTGACGAGATACGCGTCGCCGAAGCGGCCGGCGGCGATCAATCGGATGTATTCGGGAACTGGGGTATGGGCCGGGCATGCCCACTGACAGTCGACGACCTTGTGGAAATAGTCCGGGTGCGCGATATCCGTCGGCTTCAAACGTTCTTCTCCAGGTGCTCTACGCAGCGTTGTGCGCGATGCTACGCCTAGACCTCTCCGGAGGAAAGGAGTTCGCGGGTTTCCGGCGATTTCCGCGTACAAATCGTGGTTTCCGGCTCCGCTGCCGGTCGGCCCACATGGCGGTAGAATGCGGGCCGCCCCGCTCCATTTTCCAAGGCTTTCCCGCGCGGAGGCGGAACGCGCACGGGCGACAAGCAGCTGGAAACCGATGAACGCTCCCGACCTCAGCCCGCTGCGCCTAACCCAGTTCAGCCACGGCGGGGGCTGCGGCTGCAAGATCGCTCCCGCCGTGCTCCGGCAGATCCTCGGTTCGGCGGGCACAAGCGCGCTGCCCATCCCGAAGGCGCTCCTCGTCGGCATCGAGACTTCCGACGATGCGGCGGTCTTCGAGCTCAACGAGCACCAGGCGGTCGTCGCGACGACGGACTTCTTCATGCCGATCGTCGACGACGCGTTCGATTTCGGCAGGATCGCCGCGACCAACGCAATTTCCGACATCTATGCGATGGGCGCAACGCCGCTCTTCGCGCTCGCGCTCGTCGGCATGCCGATCGACAAGCTGCCGGTCCAGACGATCCGGCAGATCCTCGACGGCGGAGAATCCGTGTGTGCGGCCGCCGGCATTCCGATCGCCGGCGGGCACACGATCGACTCCGTCGAGCCGATCTACGGCTTGGTCGTGATTGGTGTCGTCGACCCGAAGCGTCTCAAACGGAACTCGGGAGCGCGCCCGGGCGATACGCTCGTCCTCGGAAAGCCGCTCGGCGTGGGCATCTACAGCGCCGCGCTCAAGCGGGGACATCTCTGCCCCGACGGCTACGCGGCGATGCTCGCGAGCACGACGCGGCTCAATACGCCGGGCATCGCGTTCGGCGCCATGCCGGCGGTTCATGCTCTCACCGACGTGACCGGCTTCGGCTTGATCGGCCACCTGCTCGAGATGTGCCGCGGATCCGATGCGAGCGCAACGATCGAGTTCGCGCGCGTGCCGTTGCATCCGCGAGTCGCCGACCTCGCCCGCCAAGGCTTCGTCACCGGAGCGTCGGCGCGCAATTGGGCAGGCTGTGGCGACGCGGTCAAGCTCATGCGTCCGCACGACGCGGTCGAGCGCGCGCTCCTGACAGACCCGCAAACCTCCGGCGGACTGCTGGTCGCCTTCGACGCCACTGCAGCGCAGGAAGTGCTGGCGGTGTTCCGTGCCGAAGGCTTCGAAGAGGCTGCAGCGATCGGCAGCATCGAGCCCGGACCCCCACGCATCGTCGTTCGCTGACGGCGCTTCACCATGGCGCGCGATGCGACGACCTGCGATCCTGCACCGGACGACGCCTCCGCAGTGAGGCCGGGCGCCGCGTTCGGCCTGTACGCGGCGGCAGAGTTCCGGCTATGCGATGGCACAAGCGGCGTCGCCAGCGACTGCCCCACGATTCCGCAGGCCCTTTGGTATTTCCAGCAGGAAACGATCGCGGTTCCGAAGCCCGGCTTGCCGGTTGCCTCCTTCGCTCCAGGCATGTCCGTTACCGACGACTTGCGGTCGTGGCTCGCGCAGCGGGGCGCAACGACGCTCGAGTATCCACCGCTCGTGTGGGTCGCGGCGCCGCACGTCCTCGCCGGCGCCCGATTGTCGACGGATGCATCCACCCTCGAATCGCCCGCGGGCGCATTCCGCGCGTCGCTCGTGCCGAAGATGGCGCTCAACCGCTCGTACTTCGATGCAACGTCGGCCCGTTTCTTCAGCCAGCGCACGGTGAGCGCGCGGGGAACGTTCGACGGTGACAGATTCGCGATACGAGCGCTTTGGCCCGAGGACTGGAGGCTCGACCGCGCGCGGCCGGACGAGTTGCCGGCCGGCATGCCCACGACCCTCGCCCTGCGAAGCCGGATGCGCGCGGAACCCGACGGGGGCGCGCGCAGTCCGTTTGCCGTGTCGACATTGTGGCGGCGAAACGCTGCGTTGGATCCCGTTCCGCCCGGCCGGACGGTGCTCGCGTTCATGCTCAATGGCGCGCAAGGCGACGACGACGAGGCACACGGCGGCCACTTCGCGCTCGTCACCGGGCGAACCGACGGCAACGGCAACATCGCCGACTGGCTCGTCAACAACTTCTACGCCCTCGACAGCGAGAGCGAGAAAGGCATCCTCGCCGCTCCCGTTCCGCTCGACAACTACCTTGCGGATCTCAACAGCGGGCAGTCGTGGTATCGCCCGTCGCAGATGCTGGTGCTCGTGCTCGCGCAAGATCGCGCGGCGAATCTCGTGCAGGCGGCGCTCAATCGCGTCTACAACCACTTCTGGCGCCATCAGCTTCCGTACCGGCACGCGTCGATGAATTGCGCCGGCATCAGCATCGATCTCTTGCGCGCGCTCGGATGGGACGTTGCCGCGCGCGGGCCTGCAGGCCGAGCGGCGGCGGCGTTCGCCTTCCCGTACGTCGCGGCGACGGAGCGTTCGGTGGCGAAAGCGCGTATCGCATTCGATTATCTGGTCGAGGACCTGACGCGCCTCATGCCCGCGGCCGCATTCGAGGAGTGCGGCGCAGCCGCACTGCGGCTCGCGGCATCGGGTTTCCCCAAATCGAGTGCGGGCACGGCCGCCGGTCCGCTCGCGCGCATGCTCGCCGACGACATCGAAAGCGTCGTCCTCGTTCGCTTTCCGCAGTTGCCGTCGAGTCGCGTGTTCGGGGATGCGCCTGTCGTGACGCCCTGGGAATTCCGCGCACGAATGCCGGCGGAACCCCAGATCGTTCCCGTGCCGCCACGGCCGCTGCCCGACGCGCTGCGGCCACCCGACCTCGTGCCGGTCACGCGTCCTCGGTCCGACTATGCGGCGATCTTCTGGGGAACGCTTCTCCTCGTTGGCATCCCGATGTTTCTGTTCCGCCGCTTTCGGGAATGGCGAGCTAAGCGCAAACTCGTCTCTGACCCCAGTTAACCCCGCGCGCGCAGAACGATCAGCCCGCGGATGCGCTGGCCCGTAATGCCCGGCGATACGCGAAGAACGCGATGCCTCCGGCCACGGCCAATGCGTAGAGCGACAGCGTGCGGTCGGGATCGATTGCGAACACGAGCGTCAGCGCCACCGGCGCGATGGCGCGGGCGACGAATTGCGGCTGCGCAAGGCGTCCGAGCAGCGCTCCGAACCGACGATGGCCAAAGAGCTCGCCGGGGACCGTTCCGCGCACGATCGTCATCACGCCGTTGCTCCAGCCATACAGGAGCGCGAACGCGAGCGCCACGATCCACACGCCGTGAACCTGCGTCAGCACGAGCAATCCCGCGGCCAGCAGCCCGAATGCCAGCGTGCCGACGGCAAGCGGGCGAAGGTGACCGCTGAACGCGAACTCCGCCACCCGTCCCGCGACCTGCATGGGTCCGATGAGCGAAGACACGAGCACCGCATCGCGCGCGGTGAGCCCCGAGGACGTGAGCAATCCGATCACGTGCGCGGACAATGCGGAGGACAGGAACGCCGCCAGCGCGAGCGCGGTCGCGAGCCAGACGAATACGTCCGGTTGCGCTGGGCGCGCCGCCACGGCTGGGTCCGGCGCTGCCGATGCATGCACGTCCGCGCCGGGTCCACGCGGCAATATCCACAGATGCAGCGGCAGGCAGATGAGAAGGTTGAGCCCTGCGTACACCGCAAACGCCGTGCGCCAGCCGTACGCGTCGAGCAGGAACTGGGACAACGGCCAGAACACCGTGCTCGCGAAGCCGCCGAACAGCGTGAGCGCCGTGACTGCCTTGCGATAGGAGGGTCCCGAAATCGCGTGCAGCGTCGCGAACGCCGGATCGTACAGACAGCCCGCCATCGCGAGTCCTGCCACCACGAAGCCCGCCGTCAGCGTTACCGTGCTGTTCGCGACCGCGAGCAGCGCAAGCGCGATTACCCCGAGCGCCGAGCCGCAGCTCAGCGTGAACCGCCCGCCGCGCGTGTCGACGAGCTTTCCTGCGGCGGGGGCCGCAATGCCCGATACGAACAGCCCCGCGGTAAAGCTGCCGAAGACCGCAATGTCACTGATGGCGAGATCGCGGCGAATCGCGGTGCCCAGCACGGCAATGGGATAGTAGAGGCTCCCCCACGAAATGATCTGCGCAATGCCGAGCACGGGTACCACCCAGCGCAAGCGGCGGGGTGGGCGCGCGGGTTCGGGTACGCTCACGTTCTTGGAAATCGTCGGAGATGAACGCATCGTACCGCACGCCGCACATGACACGCCCGCGCACGCGACCCACTCTGTCGGGCAGGCACGCTGCACCGCGGCACGGTGCTAGAATCGTCCGGCCATGCGTTCATTCATCGTGCTCACGGTGCCAATCATTCTCGCGGCGTGTGCCGCCACCGGCTCCGGCGGCCCGGTGCTACCGGGACTCGTCAACGCCCCTCCTCCGCCGCTCGGCGCCGGAGATACGCTGCCGATCGGCGTCGTTTGGACGTGGCTAAGCATGCAGACGCGCGACGGCGGCATCGTGCCCGACGGGCGGGAGCGCTACACCCTCGAGTTTCGCCCGAGCGGGACGGTCAACGTTCGCGCCGACTGCAATCGCGGCAGCGCCACCTACACGCGAAACGGCAATGCGCTCGGGATCGGACCCATCGCTCTGACGCGCACGGCCTGCCCACCCGACAGTCGCGACACCGATTTCATTAAGGGCCTGGGCGCCGTCGACGGCCATTCGATGGTCGGCAGCGATCTCGTGCTGACGTTGAAGCCGGCCGGCGGCTCCATGCGCTTCACGTCCTCTCAACAATAAAAACGGGCACGCAGCGCGCGTGCCCGCCTCGAGGCGATCTGCCGGCTTAGTGGGAGGCCTGCGAGTGCTCGCCACCGGGTTCCGAAATTTCCGAAACTGTCCGACCGGTGGTGCGCGCGTCCTCGCTCCGGGCAACGTCGCCCAGCGAGATGATGCCGACAAGGCGCTTGTCGCGATTGACGACCGGCATGCGGCGAACCTTCATGTCGGCCATGTTTTGCGCGATGTCTTCGAGGTTCTGGTCGTCGAAGCAGTAGAGCACCTCGTGGCTCATCACGTCGCCGACCTCCGTGGTCGGCGGCTTGCCTTCCGCAACGGCACGGATCGCGATGTCGCGATCCGTGATCACTCCGACGAGTCGGTCGTTGTCGCCGACCGGCAGCACGCCCGAATCGATCCTGGCCATCATCTGCGCGGCTTCCCGAATGCTTTGGTTCGGGCTCGCGATCTGCACGTCGCGGCTCATACAATCGCAGACTTTCATGGATTTGCCTCCATCTCGAATGATTCGTTGTGTTCATCGCCCGCATCGCTTCGTTGCGGGCAGCTCGCCGACCGGAAAGCGCGACGTTGCGCTCGACGCTCCCGGAAAGCGTTCAACCCGACGATAGCAGGGCGGTTCGTCGCGCGCGAGCGGAAACGTCTTCACGACTTCTCATCGTCACGTAGGACCGCTCCTACAACGCGCCCTGGCGGATTTCGCGAGTAAGATCGGGCTGTGCGCGATCCGCGTCGGTTCGCCGCTGCCGCTCGAACGAGCCGGAGCCGCCCATGTCGCAGCCTCCGTTCCCTTGCGCCCCCGAAGCGTTTCCGGATCCGCATGAAGTATTCAACCAGACGCCGCCCCTGCAGGATTTCAACGCGTTCGATTGCGACGTAGCGCTGAACGAAGGCGTGGTGCGCGCCGGCGCCGGCGCGGCGCTCGGGCAACTCAAGGAATACGGGGCGCGCACCGGCAGCGCCGAAGTGACGCGGTGGGGCTTCGAGGCGAATGCGTTTCCGCCAAGGCTCTCGAGTCACGACCGCAACGGGCGTCGGATCGATCTCGTCCTGTATCACGAAAGCTATCACCGGCTGATGGCGATGGCGCTGACGGCCGGCCTTCATTCGGCGCCATGGGCAGGTCCGCGGGTCGGCGCGCATGCGGCTCGTGCAGCCATGGTCTACTTGCAGGCGCAGGTCGACGCCGGCCACGGTTGCCCGTTGACGATGACGTTTGCCGCGGTCCCGACGCTCAAGCTCGCACCCGAGCTTGCGCTCGAGTGGCTGCCGAGGATCCTCGCCAATGCATACGACCCCAGGAACGTGCCCTACTCAGAGAAAGCCGCGGTCACCATCGGCATGGGCATGACCGAGAAACAAGGCGGGTCGGACGTGCGTGCCAATACGACGCGCGCGATTCGCACAGGAAGCGACGACTGCGCCGACACTTACGAACTCGTCGGCCACAAGTGGTTCACCTCGGCGCCGATGTGCGATGCGTTTCTGATGCTGGCCCAGGCCCGGGGCGGGCTCACGTGCTTTCTCGTTCCGCGCTGGCGCCCGGACGGGCGCAAGAACGGAATCGAATTGCAGCGATTGAAGCCGAAGATGGGCAATGTGTCGAATGCGTCGTCCGAGATCGAGCTCGCCCATGCGTTCGCATGGCGGGTCGGCGACGAGGGCCGCGGCGTCCGCACGATCATCGAGATGGTCGCGATGACGCGCTTCGACTGCATGCTGGGCTCCGCTGCCAGTCAGCGCCAAGGCGTCGCCCAGGCGATCCACCACGCCAGCCATCGGAAGGCCTTCGGGCGACAGCTGATCCATCAGCCGCTGATGCGCAACGTGCTCGCGGACCTGCAGCTCGAAGTGGAAGGGTCGCTCGCACTTGCGCTTCGGATGGCGCGAGCGCTGGATACCCGCGAAAGCGAAAGCGAGCGCCATCTCCTGCGCATCGGGCTTCCGGTCGGCAAATACTGGATCTGCAAGCGCAGTCCCCAGCACGCCTATGAAGCGATGGAATGCCTGGGCGGCAATGGCGTGATCGAGGAATTCATCACGGCGCGGCTCTATCGCGACGCGCCGATCAACGCCATCTGGGAAGGCTCCGGCAACATCCAGGCGCTCGACGTCCTGCGCGCGCTTGGGAAGACGCCCGAGGTCAAGGTCGCATGGCTTGCCGAGCTCGACAAGGGGCTCGGCACGAACGCGACGCTCGACGCCGCCGTCGAGCGCGTCAAGGCGGGCCTCGGCCCGAACGACGAACACGAATTCAGCGCCCGCGACCTCGCCGATCAGCTCGCGCTGACGATACAGGCGAGCCTGCTCGTGCAAGCGGGGAATGAAGCCGTGGCCGATGCCTTCATCGCGTCGCGGCTCGGGGCGCGCAACGACCGGAGCTACGGCTCGCTGCCGCGCGGCGTGGATGTAGACGCCATCATTGCGCGAGGCGACCCGCGGGCTTGAGCGCGACCTGCGGGTGGTGTATCGCGAACTACTTCGGCGCCGTCCAGGCGAGAATCCCGTTCTGGCTCAATGCGCCGAGAATGACGTCCGCGAAGGCCGGTGCGTCTTTCTGCACGCTCGTAGGGTTGAGGGTTTCGGAAGTGCCGCTCCAGATCATGCGACGCGTCTTCGTGTCGAAGATTGTCGTCTCCACGTAGGCGATCTGCGATTGAGTCACGTCGGGATACGCATACCAGCCCGAGTAGACGCCGTACCAGCCGATCCGCGGTCCCATCGGCGGCCACACGGTGGTCTGCGTTTCGACGCCGAGCAGGCGCACCATCAGCAACCCATCGGCGCCGCTCCTGCCGACCGCGGCGCCGAACCCGGCCTCGTCCATCGGACCGTCCGCAAGGTATTGCCAGCCGGGAACGGCATCGACGCCGCCCGCCTTCAGCTTCGCGACGAGCACGTCTTCCAGCACGCGACGCGCCGTGCCGTCCCGCGCGCTCAGGCCCACGACGAAGAGGCGCTTGAAGGGCGTGCCGGTGTACGCAGGATCGCGCCACGTGCTCTGGAGCGTGGTCGAGGCGCAACTCGCGAGGACCAGGGCGGCCGCGATGAGCGTGAGCCAGCGCAGCAGGCGGCTCGAATGGGCTTGCGTCGACGGTCTCATTTCGGATTCCGTCGAGGTTACCTGTGCTTGAAGGCGGGCTTGCGCTTTTCGACGAACGCACGCATGCCCTCCTTCTGATCTTCGAGCGCAAAACTAGAGTGGAATTCCCGGCGCTCGAACAGGAGGCCTTCGCTGAGCGAGGATTCGTACGCGCGGTTGATTGCTTCCTTGATCTTGAGCACGACCGGTAACGAGAAGCTCCCGATCTTCGCCGCGACCGCCAGCGCTTCCGCTTCGACCTGGTCGGCGGGGACGACCCGCGCCACGAGACCGCTGCGCTCGGCTTCGGCGGCGTCGATCATCCGGCCCGTGAGGCACCAGTCCATCGCCTTGGCCTTGCCCACCGCGCGCGGCAGCCGCTGCGTTCCGCCCATTCCCGGCATCGTCCCGATCGTTACTTCCGGCTGGCCGAATTTGGCGGTGTCGGCGGCGACGATCAGGTCGCAGGCCATCGCGAGCTCGCAGCCGCCGCCCAGAGCGTAGCCCGACACAGCGGCGATCACCGGCTTGCGCACATAGCGCACGTGCTCCCAGTCCTTCGTGATGTAGTTGTCGTGATGGACTTTCTGATAGCCCCACTCCGCCATCGCGCCGATGTCGGCGCCGGCGGCGAACGCCTTGTCGTTGCCCGTGATCACGATTGCGGAAATGCCATCGTCCGCATCGAAGCGCTCGAGCGCGTCCTTCAACTCGACGGCGAGCGCGTCGTTGAGCGCGTTCATCCGTGCCGGACGATTGAGGCGGATCACGCCGGTGCGCTCGCGCGTCTCGACGAGGATGTTTTCGTAGGTCATTGCTGCTCCTGAAGGATGCCGGGCGGCGCTCGGTCACTCATGTCGGCACACGGCTCACGCGCGCTTCGGCTTCCAGCTGTAGACGTAGTCGCGATTCTCGACGCCCTCGGGCAACGGCGCCACGGTCAACGGGTAGCGCGCGTCGATCATCACCGCGTACTCGTCCGTCTCCTTGCGCGCGTGCGCGGCGCCCGCCTGGAACGCTTTCGGATGCGGCCCGTGCGTGAAGCCGCAGGGATGGAACGTGACCATGCCGGGCTTGATGTTGTCGCGGCTGAAAAAGTCGCCGCGGTGGTAGAAGATCACTTCGTCGTAGTCGTCGTTGTTGTGATAGAACGGCACCTTGAGCGCGCCGGGATCGGACTCGATCGGCCGCGGCACGAACGTGCAGACGACGAAGTTGCGGCCGACGAACGTCGTGTGCGCCGACGGCGGCAGGTGGAATCGATGGCTCATCAGCGGCCGGATGTCGCGCACATTGAGGCGCACCGGGCACAGATCGCCGTGCCAGCCCACGGCGTCCAGCGGATTGAACGGGTACTCGATCTTCGACAGCTTGCCAGCCCGCTTCACGACGACGGTCCAGGGGTCCTCCGTCTGCTGCGCGCGGAACAGGTCGTCGATCGCAGGCACGTCGAGGATCGCCGGGTCGAAGATCGCGTGCGCGCCGACGAGTCCTTTTTCCGGCAGCGTGAACGTGCCTTCGGTGCATTCGATCAGCAGCAGCGTCGTCGCCGCCGACGTTTCGATGCGCCACATGGCTCCGCGCGGCAACACGATGTAGTCGCCGTCCCGATACGCGAGATGTCCCCAGTCGCAATAGAGCTCGCCGGCGCCATCGTGCACGAACAGGAGCTCGTCGCCATCCTGGTTGCGCACCAGGTGGTCCATCGCGCGCTCCACGCGCCAGTGCCGAAGGCGAACATCGCCGTTGTGCATGAACAGCGTCGCGTCCCACGGCGAGTTGCCGCTCGCCGGCAGCTTGTCGAGATCGTAGGCGTGCGGGTTGAGCGAGCCCTCGAAGCGCGACCACGCCGTGGGCGGATGGCGGTGATGGAAGTGCGCGGCCGGACCGAAGAAGCCGTCCTTGCTCATCTCGCGCTCGAACGTTCCGGCCGGCAGATCTGCATGCGCCTGGCGGCTGTGCGTGCCCTCGGCGCGCGGAAATCGTATGTAGTGCTTCATGCCGCTCCTGGAAGCGATCGGGACGTCGCACATAAGGCCCCGGGATGATTCGCCATTGTGGAGCGATCGGGACGTTTCGACAAATGGCGCTCCTCGACTTCGGCTATCGTCGTGCGGGTATTCGCCTGGCGTAACATCGCCTCGAGAGGAACCATGAGCGCCTCGCCGCACGATCTCGCCGCCTGCACCGCCACGGAGCTTTTGCGCCTTTATCGCACCGGCCAGGCGTCGCCGGTCGAAGCGACGCAAGCCGTGCTCGCGCGCATCGCGGAAGTCGACGGTGTGCTGAATGCGTTCTGCATCGTCGACGCCGAGCGCGCGCTGGCAAGCGCGAGGGCCTCGGAGGCCCGATGGCGAAATCACGCACCCCAGGATCTTCTCGACGGCGTGCCGGTGTCGATCAAGGACCTGATCCTGACGCGCGGCTGGCCGACGCTGCGCGGCTCGCGCACCATCGATCCGAACCAGCCCTGGGACATCGATGCGCCCGCCACCGCACGGCTGCGCGAAGCGGGCGCGGTACTGTTGGGCAAGACGAACACGCCGGAGTTCGGCATCAAGGGCACGACCGACAACACGCTGACAGGCATCACTCGCAACCCGTGGGATCCCAGGCTCACTCCGGGTGGATCGTCGGGCGGAGCCGCGGCGGCCGTGGCGTCCGGGATGGGGCCGCTCGCGGTCGGAACGGACGGCGCAGGATCAATTCGCATCCCGTCCACGTTCTGCGGCATTCCCGGGATCAAGGGTTCGTTCGGCCGCGTCCCCGCCTACCCGCTATCGCCGTTCGGGACCGTCGCGCACATCGGCCCCCATGCGCGAAGTGTCGAGGACCTCGCCTTGATGCTCACGGTCATCACTCGCCCCGACGCCAGGGACTGGACGTCGCTGCCGTACGATCCGCGCGACTATCGCGTCGGACTCGCCGATGGCGTGCGGGGGCTCAAGGTCGCGTTCTCGCCCGATCTCGGCTACGTCAGGAATGTCGATCCGGAAGTCGCCGTCGCCGTACGCTCCGCTGCGCTTGCGTTCGAGGCGCTCGGGGCGTACGTCGACGAGATCGCGCCGGGGTTCGCCAATCCCGAGGACATCACGACGAAGCTATGGTTCGTCGGTTCGACCACCCTCGTCGGCGGCTTGTCGGCCGAGCAGCTCGCGCTCACCGACCCTGCGCTGCAGTGGCAGGCGGCGAAAGGCCACAAGGTTTCGGTGGCGGAGCTGCAGCAGCTTCATTCGCGCCGCGGGGATCTCGGGTCGTCGATGCGCGAGTTCCACGAGCGCTACGACCTCCTGCTCACGCCCGGCGTGTCCGTCCCGGCGTTCGAGGCGAAAGCGCCGCATGAGTGGGAGCTCTCGCTTCCCCGCTTCCTCGGCTGGACACCGTTCACCTACCCGTTCAATCTCACGCAGCAGCCGGCGGCCGTCGTGCCTTGCGGCCTCACGCAAGCGGGCCTTCCCGTGTCGCTGCAAATCGTCGGCCCGATGCACGAGGACGCGCTGGTGCTGCGCGCCGCCCGCGCGTACGAGTCGACGCGAGAATGGAAGCTGCCGGTTGTGCCAACGGTTGTGCCAAGATAGGCGCGGGACGCTGGACGGTGAGGGTCCAGCGACTGCGGCCGCCAGGAAATCGACCCGTCGAGGACGATCCGGCGATCAGGGAACGAAAGGAGGAGCCGTATGCATTCAAGTGTGCGGGTTTTGATCTTTGGCGCTTCTTACGGGTCGCTTCTGGCGAGCAAGCTATTGCTCGCGGGCCACACGGCGAGGCTGGTGTGCCTTCCCGCCGAATCCGACCTCATCAATCAGGAAGGCATCCGCGTCCGCATGCCGATCCGTGGTCGCGAGGGCGTGACGGAGCTCGATTCGCAGCGGTTGAAAGGCACGCTGTCGGCGAGCGGCCCGGCCGGCGTGGACCCGTCTGAATTCGATCTGGCCGTGCTTGCAATGCAGGAGCCGCAGTACCGCGCACCCGGCGTGCGCGAGCTGCTCGACGACGTCGCTCGCGCAAAGGTGGCGTGCATGTCGATCATGAACATGCCGCCGCCGCCGTTCCTTGCGCGCATTCGGGGCCTCGACGTGGCGGCGTGCGGCCCGTGCTACACCGATGCGACCGTCTGGGACAGCTTCGACCCCAGGTTCATGACGCTGTGCAGCCCCGACGCGCAGGCGTTCCGCCCGCCGGACGAGAAAGTGAACGTGCTGCAAGTGCGGCTGCCTACGAACTTCAAGGCGGCGCGCTTCGAGTCCGACGCTCACACGTCGATGCTGCGGCAGCTCGAGGCCGACATCGACGCCGCGCGACTCGAAACGGCGACCGGCCCGATCGAGGTTCCGGTCAAGCTTCGCGTCCACGAATCGATCTTCGTTCCGCTCGCGAAATGGGCGATGCTGCTCACCGGCAACTATCGCTGCGTCGGCACTGATAGCGTGCGCAGCATCGGCGAGGCTGTATTGAGCGACGTCGACGCCTCGCGCTCGGTCTACGAGTGGGTAACGGGCGTGTGCGTGGCGCTTGGCGCCGCTCGCGCGGATCTCGTCCCGTTCGACAAGTACGCGGGCGCGGCGGAGATGCTGCAAAGCCCGTCGTCGGCCGCGCGCGCACTCGCGGCGGGCGTGCCGTACATCGAGCGTACGGACCGCCTCGTGCAGGCGATCGCCGCTCAGAAGGGCATGCGCCACGACCTCGTGGATCGCACCGTGGCGCAAGTCGACGCGTGGCTCGAACGGAATCGCCGCAAAGCCGCCTGATCTCAGGCGCTGGTCAGGCGCTCATCAGTCACAGACCGTCGGCACGAGCGGCGTCAACGGCCTCCGCTCGCCGTCGATGTCGGTCAGGGTTTCGAGGAAGGCGACCAGGTCGTCGACGTCGCGCGGCGAAAGGTCGACGCGGCGGATGCGGCGCTCGTCGTCGATGTACGGCCACTGTCCCGGCGCGCGGGCGTAGCGGCGGACGACATCGTAGAGCGTCGCGGCGGTGCCATTGTGCAGGTACGGCGCCGTCACGGCGACGTTGCGGAGGCTGGGCGTGCGCCACCGTGCGTGATTGAGCGGCTCGAATTTCGCGTCGCGGACCGCCGATGCCCCCGTCTTGGCCGGATCGTCGTTGTACGGGCCCGAAAGGTTGTAGCGGCTCGCGCGAACGTAGCGCAACGCGTCGATCCTTCCCGCGTCCGGCACGTCCTGGCCGATGAACGTCCTGACCGCCGTTCCACGGAACGCGTCGTCCGTGAAATTGGCACCCTTGTGGCACGCGTGGCAGTTGCCGCGACCGAAGAAGATCTTTATTCCCCGTCGCGCATCGACGGGATACGAGGTGGGCGGCGTGTCGCCACGGGCCAGCGCGTCACGGTAGTCGTCGAACGGCGTGCGTCCGGTGACGAGCGTTTCCTCGTACGCGGCGAGCGCCTTGGCCACGTTGACCAGAACTGTCTCGGCGTCGTGCGCGGAGGGCTCGTCGCCGAATGCCGCCTTGTAGCGGCAGGCGACGCCGTCGCCGGTCTGGACGATGGAGGCGACTGTCGCGGCGTTGGCGCCGATCTCGCGCGGGTCGAGGATCGGCCTCAAGCTCGCCATCCAAAGGCTGTCGCTGGCGCCGCCCCATCCGTACCAGCGATGGAGCCGCAGGTTCTGGAGTGCGACGGCGTTGCGCTCGACCGGCGCCAGGCCCCGCGCGCGCGGCAGATTATCGGTAAAGCTACGATCGGGCTGGTGACAGGCGACGCACGCGATGTAGCCGTTCGGCGAAAAGCGCGGGTAGAAGAACAAGCGCCGGCCGAGATCGATTGCGTCCCGGTTGCCCGAGACGCGGTTCGTCGGATCCCGGCTGAAGTCGGGAGGCCACGGCCCGTGCTCGATCACTCGGGCGACCTCCGCGTGGCTCAACGATGCCGCGGGATCGCCGGCCGCATTCACGCCCGCGCAGACGCAAAACGCCGTCAAGCCCAGCGCAACGACATCGAACCGGTTCATCGCATGGGATGCCTGAGATCGATTGCTGCATCATACCGCTGGCGCGACCTTGCTGTCCGCGACGCCCTTGCGGGCTGCCGCCATCGCCTGGGCCAGGACCTCGGGGTCGCCGATGTGATTGGCGAGCAGCAGGATGAGCTTCGCGTTGACGAGCGCGCTCTCCTCGTCCGTGAGCCCGCGATGCGTTGCGATCAGCCGCTCGTAGAAGTCGTCGGGCGCCGGATGATTCGATTCGGTGATGAGGGCAGCCATGCAGGCCTTGTCGGTTTGGCTTCAATTGGCAATGACATCAGGGGCATTGCAGGTGGCGCGCGCGATTGCCGCTCGAACACGGGCAACGTCGAATTCGCGCCAGCGCGCGCAGATGTGCTGGTCGGGGCGCACGAGATAGACGGTGCCGGGACGCGCATCGTAGCGCGTGGCGGCGAGCCCGCGGGCGTCTTCCAAGGTACTGCCCCCGTGGCTCGCTTCTCCAACTTGCACGACGCGGCACGGAATCGAACTGGCGGCCAGTGCAGCGACATCGCCCGCGGGAAGAGTCGCGCCGAACTCGAGCAATACGAAGTCGCCGCCGAGGTAGTCGAGCAGCCAGTCGCCGTCCAGGCCTTTTATCGGCGCGTCCGCCGCCGGAGCGCCGGGGACCATCGCGCCGGGCCCGCATGCGAAATCGAGGTCGCGATCGGGCGTGTTGAGCGGCGAGTCCGAAAGGACCGCCGGCACCGACAACCGTCCGCTGTTGACCATCCTCCGCGCAAACGGATGATCCCTGGCGAGCGCAAGGACCGCGTCGCGGAAGGTCCGCGACACGTTGCTCTTCGGCGTGATGAAATCGGTCGCGCGCGTCGAGTTCAGGATGTTCTCGTCGGCGGCGCGCGTGCGCTCGAAGTCGTAGCTGTCGAGCAGTTCATCGGGCGCGTCGCCTCTGAGGACGAGGTCGAGCTTCCATGCGAGGTTGTCGGCGTCCTGGATTCCGCTGTTCGCGCCGCGCGCGCCGAATGGCGACACGACGTGCGCCGCATCGCCGGCGAAGATCACGCGGCCATGCCGGAAATGCTGCATCCGCCGGCAGGCGAACGTGTACACGCTCGCCCACTCGATGTCGAATTTCGCCGCTTCTCCGAGCATCGCGCGCAAGCGCGGCATGATGCGCTCGGGCCTCTTCTCCTCGTCCGGGTCCGCATTGGAACCGAGCTGGAAATCGATGCGCCAGACGTCGTCCGCTTGTCGATGGAGCAGCGTCGACTGGTGGGGATGAAACGGCGGGTCGAACCAGAACCAGCGCTCGGTGGGAAAGTCGGACGTCATGTGAATGTCGGCGATCAGGAAGCGGTCGTGGAACACCTGTCCCTCCCATTCGACGCCGAGCAGCCTGCGCACGGTGCTGCGCGAGCCGTCGGCGGCAACGAGCCAAGCACACGAGATCGTGTAGTCGCCGTCGGCCGTGCCGACGGCGACATCGACGTTGTCCGTCCCGCTCGACACGCCGACGACCCGACTGTCCCAGCGCAGCTCGACACCGGGAATCTCCTGCGCTCGCTCGACGAGATACTGCTCGAACCAGTACTGCTGCAGATTGACGAACGCAGGCCGCCGATGGCCCGGCTCGGGCAGGAGGTCGAAGCGATAGACGAGCTCGTCCTTGAAGAAGACCTTGCCCACGTTCCAGCGGATTCCCTTGTCGACGACCTGCTGGCCGCAACCGAGGCGGTCGAGGATCTCGAGCGCGCGCTTCGCGTAACAGATCGCCCGCGAGCCGACCGACACCGTGTGATCGTCGTCGACGATGAGCACGGGCACGCCGCGCTGTCCGAGATCGATGGCGGCGGCGAGCCCCACCGGTCCGGCGCCCACGATGACCACCGGGCGGCGCGAGCCAGGCCTATCCAGCTCCGCGGGCCGCGTGTACGGGTAGACGGGATTGACGTACGTCTTCACCCGAAGGACCTCGAACGGATCGCGCGCGGCCGCGGAGAGGTTTTGAAGCGATCACCCTTCCAGCGCTTGCCACATCTCCTTGTCGCGCTGTGCCGTCCAGATCCGCGGATCGGGATAGTTCGTCGCTTCGTCGTACGCGCGCGTCACGTCGAACGGCAGGCAGTGATCGAAGATCACCCAGTGGCCGAATCTCGGCTTGAGCGCGTTGTAGGTGTTCCTGTAGACCGTCCTGAGATCGTGGCCCGCGTCGACACCGCGCTTGACCGCCTCGTACATCTCGGTGACGAAGCGATCCGTGCCGTCGAGGCCGGCCTTCACGGCCTCCGGCGTCAAAAGCGCCGCGCCTCGTCCGGGAACGAGCTTCTGCGGCTGCAGCGCCGCGATGTTGTCGAGCGTGTCGGGCCAATCGGCGAGGTATGCGTCACCGGTGTAGGGGGTGGCCTCGTACTCGACGAGATCCCCCGAGAACAGGATCTTTTCCTTCGGCAGCCAGACGACCGTGTCGCCGCGAGTGTGACCGCGTCCCAGCTGCATGATCTCGACCCGCAGCTTGCCGAGCCAGAGCGTGAGGCGCTTCTTGAACACGAGGTTCGGCATCGTGAGGCCGGGCACCGATTCGACGGCGCGGAACAGGCGCGGAAAGCGCTCGATCTCGCTTTTCATGTCCTGCTCGCCGCGCTCGAGAATGAGCTCGTAGGTCGCGCGGCTGGCAATCACGTGCTCGGCGCCGTACGCGGAGGCTCCAAGCACGCGCACCGCGTGATAGTGCGACAGCACGACGTACTTGACCGGCTTGTCGGTGACTTCGCGGATGCGCCGGATGACGTCCTGCGCCATCACCGGCGTGGCCTGCGTGTCGATCACCATCACTGCGTTGTCGCCCACGACCACGCCAGTGTTGGGATCGCCCTCCGCGGTGTAGGCGTACGCGTGGTCGGAAAGCTTGTCGAAGCTGATCTTCTTCTCGACCACGTCGGCGTGCGACGCGAATTGCTTCTGGTTCATTGGGCTATCCTCCGCGCCTCGCGCTTCGGGGTTAATTCGCACGCGGGCGGCCCTTCATGCTCATGGCGATCCTCGCTGCGATGTCAGCCGAGATCATACCTTTGGCGTGCTTGTGATGCGATGGACGCGTCGCTACCATCTGCCCATGCCCGACCGACGCCGGTTTCTCCAGCTCGCGACCGCCTGCGCGACCACGTTATGGCTGCCTCGCAGCGCCTGGAGCCAGCCACGGTTTGGCAGCGACCCGTTCGCCCTCGGTGTCGCCAGCGGCTCGCCGACGCACGACTCGGTCGTGCTGTGGACGTGTCTCGCTCGCACGGCGCTGCCGTGGACCGGTGCGGGGGAGATCACCGTGCTCTGGGAGCTTGCCGACGACGACAAGTTCAAGCGCATCGTCCGCAAGGGTCAGGCGATCGCGAGCCCGGTGCTCGCGCATTCGGTCCACGTCGAGGTGAGCGGTCTCGATCCCGACCGATGGTATTTCTACCGCTTCCTCTCGGGCGACGCGCAAAGCGCGGTGGGCCGCACGAGAACGTTTCCTGCCCCCAATGCTGTCGCCACGCGGCTGCGCATCGCTTACGCTTCCTGCCAGCGCTGGGAGCACGGCTACTTCAGTGCGTATCGCCACATGAAGAGCGAAGAGCCTGACGCCGTGCTGTTCCTCGGCGATTATATCTACGAGTATCCGAACGCGAAGAACGCAGTGCGCATCCCAACCGGCGGCTGGGTGCGCACGCTCGACGAGTTCCGCGCGCGCTACGCGCTGCACAAATCCGACGACGATCTTCGCGCCATGCACGCCGCGTGCCCGTGGCTCGTAGTCTGGGACGATCACGAAGTGCAGAACGATTACAGCGGCACGACCGCCGGCAGCAGCGGCACGGCGGCGACTGATTTCGCGGCGCTGCGGATGGCTGCCTACCAGGCGTACTACGAGCACATGCCGCTCCCCGCGACCGTGCTCACGCGCGCGCTTGCGGGCCTCGCGGACGGCGCCGAAATGCGCATCTTCTCGACGGTCCGCTTCGGCACGCTGGCGTCGTTCTACCTTGTCGACGACCGGCAGTACCGCACGCCGCAAGTCTGCAACCGCGACGGCAAGACGGGATCGAGCAACGTCGATCCCGCGCAGTGCGCCGAATGGCTCGACCCCGGACGCACGTTGCTCGGCACGGCCCAGGAGCGCTGGCTCGACGATGCGTTCGCGCACGGCAGCGCTCGCTGGAACGTGCTGGGACAGCAGACGCTCTTCGGCGCGCGCGATTTCAGGCAGGGGCGGCGCCAATCGTTCTGGAACGACGGCTGGGACGGCTACCCAGCCGCCCGTGCGCGCCTGATCGCCTCGATGCGCAAGAACGCGCTCGCCAACCCCGTGGTGCTGGGCGGGGACATGCACCAGAACTGGGTCGGCCACGTCAAGGCCGACTACGCCGATCCCAAATCCCCGGCGATCGGCGTCGAATTCTGCGGCACCAGCATCACCTCGCGTTCCGACGGCGGGCAGGTCGAGGCGCAGCTCGCGAAGAACCCGCACTTCGTCTTTGCGGATGCGGAGCGCCGCGGCTACGGCATTGTCGAGCTCACGCCAAAAATCCTCTCGACGTCCCTGCGCGTCGTCAACGATGTCACGGTTCGCGACACGTCCATCGCAACGCTCGCCAAATTCTCGGTCGAGGCGGGGCGATCGGCTATAGTCGCGGAATGACCCACGGGCCCCTCCTCCCGCGCTGGACTATCGTGGCGCCCATCGTCGCCTGGCTCTTGTTCGGCGGCACGCTCTTCGGACTCTCTGGCTGGTTCCTGATGGTCGTCGCTGCCGGCCTGATCGGCAGCGTGCTGTCCGCCGTCCACCATGCGGAGGTCGTGGCGCACCGCGTCGGCGAGCCGTTCGGCACAATGGTGCTGGCCATCGCCGTCACGGTGATCGAGGTCGCGCTCATCGTCTCGCTGATGCTCGCCGGCGGACCCGAAACCACGGCGCTCGCCCGCGACACGGTGTTCGCTGCGGTGATGATCATCCTCACGGGAATGGTCGGTGTTTGCCTCCTCGTCGGCGGCGCCCACCATGGCGAGCAGAGCTTCATGCTCCATGGCGTCAGCGCATCGCTCGCGACGCTCGCGGCGATCGTCGTGCTCACGCTCGTGCTCCCGAACTACACGACGAGCTCGCCTGGCCCAAATTTCACGGGCGGCCAGCTCTCCTTCATAGCCGTCGTCGCGCTCATCCTCTATGGCACGTTCGTCTTCGCCCAGGCGATTCGCCATCGCGACTACTTTCTTTCGGCGGACGGGGCGGACGACGCGACGGTGCACGCGGTCGTGCCTCCGAACAGGATCGCGATCGCGAGCGGGCTCCTGCTTTTCGCCTGTCTCGGCGTTGTCGTGCTGCTCGCAAAGGCGCTGGGGCCGACGATCGAAAGGGGCGTCGCCGCGATTGGAGCGCCGCCGGCGCTCGTAGGCGTGATCATCGCCGCCGTAGTGCTGTTCCCGGAGGGTCTTGCCGCGCTGCGAGCCGCGCGCGCGAACCGCTTGCAGACGAGTCTCAACCTGGCGCTCGGCTCTGCGCTCGCGAGCATCGGGCTCACGATTCCGACGGTTGCGATCGTTTCGCTCGTCACCGGTTGGAAGTTGACGCTCGGCATCGACATCATGTCCACCGTCCTGCTCATGCTGTCGCTGTTCGTGGCGGCGATCTCCTTGGGGACCGGCCGCACGACGATCCTGCAGGGTACGGTGCTGCTGGTGATTTTCGCGACCTACCTGTTCACGACGATCGTCCCGTGAGAGAGGTGCCGCCTGCCCACCGCGCGCCGCCCGCCGTGAAGGAGCCTGCATGAGTCCACGGGGCCTCGCTATCGTGCTGTGCGCGATCGGCGTGTGCGGCGCGATGTTCGATGCGTCGGCGCAGGTGGTCTCGTATCCCATCGACCGCGTGACGCTGGTCACGCATTCCAGCCCCGGCGGCGGCAGCGACGTGTTCCTGCGCGATCTCGCGAAGCACCTCGGGCCGATCATGAACGTCCGGTTCATCGTCGAGAACGTCACCGGAGGCAGCGGCGCGAAGGCGATGGCCACCGTGGCCAAGGCGAAGCCCGACGGCAGCGTCTACTACGCAACCACGCCGACGTACATCCAGACGTCGCTGTTGTCGAAGCCCGAGTTCGGCTACACGTCGCTCGAGCCGGTCGCCATCGTGTTCCAGGATCCCGAAGTGATCTTCACGCGCGCCGACTCGCCGTGGAAGTCGCTCGCCGAAGTGCTCGACCACGCGCGGCGCAACCCCGGCAAGTCGCGCTGGGGCGCGGCGAACCCCGCATCGCTCGAGCGCATCGCGATGGAGCGCCTCGCGAAGAAGGCCGGCGTGAAGGCGCCCATCGTGCCGCACGAAGGCGGCGGCGACATGATGATCAACGTGCTCAACGGCACGCTCGACATCGGCGT
>Ga0207701_10001793_pt1 | contig 22362 bp, 18 predicted proteins | sample KBSSwiSSwithPhiX_FD_184294 | JGI IMG/M metagenome (GOLD analysis project Ga0207701, IMG submission 184294) | Switchgrass rhizosphere bulk soil microbial communities from Kellogg Biological Station, Michigan, USA, with PhiX - S5 (SPAdes) (version 2) | ecosystem: Environmental > Terrestrial >... | reverse complement strand
GCCCGGTCGCCTCCGCCGAAAATCCCCAGAAGCGGCCATAATATTCACTGTCGCCGATCATCACCAGCGGGTCGCCGCCGATCCGGTCGACATCGGCGATCAGGCGGTCCATCAGCAGCCGGCCGATGCCCTCGCCCTGCCGTGCGGGCAGAACCGCGACCGGCCCGACCATGACCAGCGGCGTCTGGGTCCCGTCCGGGCCATGCAGCGCCACCGGCCAGCTCTGCAGCAGGCCGCTCATCGCGCCGGTCCCGTCGTTGAACGCTGCATAGGACAGGTCGGTCAGCCAGGCCATGCCGCGCCGGATCGCATAGGCCGTGCGCCCGCGCCGATCCGGCCCGAACGCCGCATCCAGCACTGCATCAATCGCGTCCGCGCCCTGGCTAGCGAGGGGCTCCAACCGTATCACGTCTTGCTGTTCCGACATCCAGCGGGCAATAGCGCCCGGAGCGGCGCGCTTTAACGGCTCCCCGCAAAATGGAAAGCGGCAATTCTATGAGCTCATCCGGGGACACAGCCCCGTCTTGCCCGTCCGGCGAGGACATGCTGGTGCTGGAGGTCGACGACCTCGACGTCGATGTCCTGACCGGCATCTATTCCGAGGAAACGCATCTGCCGCAGCCGCTGCGCATCAGCGTGCGCGCGGTGCTGGCCCTTGCCGATCATTATGATCCCGAGACGCCGCTGGCGATGTCCAAAAACTATATGGACATCAAGCATGCCGCGACCAGCGCGCTGCCCCATGGCAGGCATTTCACCCTGATCGAGGCGGTCGCCGACCATATCATCGACACCGTTTTCCTGCAGGACGCCAAGGTCCGCCATGTCAGCGTCAAGATCGTGAAACTGCTCCTGACCGAACGGACCGAGCGAATCGGGATCACCTTGTCCCGTTGGCGCCGGTAGAGGGCGCGCAGATGAGCGATGGGCCGGTCGATATCGCCATTGTCGGTGGCGGTCTGGCAGGCGGCCTCATCGCCCTCGCCCTGGCCGCGCGGCGCCCTGAGCTCGGGCTGGTCCTGATCGAGGAAGAGGAGCGATTCGGCGGCAACCACATCTGGTCCTTCTTTTCCGGCGATGTGGCGGAGGCTGACCGCTGGCTGGTCGGCCCGCTGGTGTGCCGGGCATGGGCCGGCCATGCCGTTCGCTTCGAGAGCCATGCGCGCGCACTGCCGGGCAGTTATCAGAGCATCGAGAGCGAACGGCTCGACGCGGCGTTGCGTAGCGCCCTGCCTCCGGAGGCTCTGCTCACGGGCGCTGCCGCGGACATCGTCACGGCGACATCCGTGCGCCTCACCGATGGCCGCACGATCATCGCCGGCGGTGTCATCGATGCGCGTGGGCCGGCGGACCTGTCGCAGCTCAGGCTCGGCTATCAGAAGTTTGTCGGCCGCCTGTTGGAGCTGGATACTCCCCATGGCCTGACATGCCCCGTCATCATGGACGCAACCGTGGATCAGGCGGACGGCTACCGCTTTGTCTATGTCCTGCCCTTCGGCCCACGGTCGGTCTTTGTCGAGGATACCTATTATACCGAATCGCCGGACCTCGACCTGCCCGTCCTTGAAAGCCGCATCGCTGCCTATGCGACAGCGCAGGGCTGGCAGGTGCGCGGCACCGGACGGACGGAGACGGGTGTGCTGCCGGTCTGCATGGGCGGCGATTTCGAGGCCTATTGGCGGAGCGGCGGCGCGGGCGTGGCAAAGGCGGGCCTGCGCGGCAGCTTCTTTCATGCCATGACCGGCTATTCGCTGCCCGACGCGGTCCGCATCGCGGCCCTGATCGCGGGCATGGACGATCTTTCCGGCCCCACGCTCCACGGCGCATTGCACAAGGCGGGCCAAGCACACTGGCGCGGGCAGCGTTTCTACCGCATGCTCGCCACCCTGTTGTTCAAGGCGGCCGATCCGCCGGAAAGGCACCATATCCTGTCCCGCTTCTATCGCCTTGACCCGGCGCTGATCGGCCGCTTTTATGCCAGCCGGTCAACAACATACGACAAGCTACGCATCTTGATGGGCAAGCCGCCGGTCGCAATGGGTCGCGCCATAGCCGCGCTGGGAGCACGGGAGCTTTGAAGAGCGCCGTCATCATCGGGGCCGGCTTTGGCGGGCTCGCGCTCGCCATCCGGCTGCAGTCGGCGGGGATCGCCACGACCGTGCTGGAGGCGCGGGACCGGCCGGGCGGCCGCGCCTATGTGTGGCACAAGGGCGGCCATGTGTTCGACGCGGGCCCGACCGTCATCACCGATCCCGAATGCCTCGCCCAGCTCTGGCGCCTGTCCGGGCACGACATGGCGCAGGATGTGACGCTGCTGCCGGTCATGCCCTTCTACCGCCTGAACTGGGCGGATGGCACCAGTTTCGACTATAGCAATGACGAGGCGGCCCTGCGCACGGAGATCGCCAAGCTCGATCCGGGCGACGTCGCGGGCTATGACAAGTTTCTCGACTATGCGGCGGGCGTCTATCGCGAGGGCTATGAGAAGCTCGGCCATGTCGCCTTTCTCGACTTCAAGAGCATGATCAGGGCCGCCCCCGCGCTCGCCCAATATCAGGCGTGGCGGTCGGTCTATTCCATGGTCTCAAGCTTTGTGCGCAATCCCAAGCTGCGCGAGGCGCTGTCGTTCCACAGCCTGCTCGTCGGCGGCAATCCGATGACGACCAGCGCCATCTACGCGCTCATCCATAAGCTCGAAAAGGACGGCGGCGTGTGGTTCGCCAAGGGCGGCACCAATGCGCTGGTGAGCGGCATGGTCCGGCATTTCGAGCGGCTGGGCGGCACGCTGCGCCTCGGCGATCCGGTGGCGCGGATCGACACGCTCGGCGACCGCGCCACCGCCGTCGAGACCGTCAGCGGCCACCGTGTCGAGGCCGATGCGATCGCGTCCAATGGCGACCTCATGCACAGCTATGGCACGCTGCTGGCCGGCCATCGCCGGGGCCGGGCGCAAGCGGAGAAGCTGGCGCGCAAACGCTGGTCGCCCAGCCTGTTCGTGCTGCATTTCGGCATCAAGGGCGCGTGGCCCGGCATCCCGCATCACATGATCCTGTTCGGGCCGCGTTATAAGGGGCTGCTGACGGACATCTACGATCATGGCGTGCTGCCGGAAGACTTTTCGCTGTACCTGCACCACCCGACCGTCACCGATCCGAGCATGGCGCCGGAGGGGCACTCGACCTTCTACGCGCTGGCGCCGGTGCCGCATCTGGGCAAGCTGCCGATCGACTGGGACCAGGTCGGGCCGGTGCTCGCCGAGCGCATCCTCGACGAGATCGAACGGCGGCTGATCCCGGACATACGCTCCCGCATCACCGTGCAGTTCCACTATACGCCGCAGGATTTCTCCCATGATCTGGGCGCCTTCCACGGCAGCGCCTTCAGCCTCGAGCCGCTGCTGACCCAGAGCGCCTGGTTCCGCGCGCATAATCGCGACGATGTGATCCCCAATCTCTATTTCGTCGGCGCGGGCACCCATCCGGGCGCGGGCATTCCGGGCGTGGTCGGCAGCGCGCGGGCGACGGCGGACCTGATGCTGAAGGACTTTGCGTGAGGGTGCTGCGCCGTCTCGCCGTCTATTGCGGATCCGCGACCCCGGCCGACCCGTCCTATATCGCCCTGGCGCAGGCGGTCGGCGAGACGCTGGCGCGGCGCGGCATCGGCATCGTCTATGGCGGAGGGCGCCTTGGCCTGATGGGTGCTCTGGCCGATGCGGCGCTCGCCGCAGGGGGCGAGGTGACCGGCGTCATTCCGGAGGCGCTGGTGGGGGCGGAGGTCGCCCATCTTGGCCTCACGCAGCTGGAGATCGTCGCCACCATGCACGCGCGCAAGGCGCGCTTTACCGATCTGGCCGATGGCTTTGTGACCCTGCCGGGCGGGGTCGGTACGATGGACGAGTTGTGGGAGGCGGTCAGCTGGGCGCAGCTTGGCTATCATGCCAAGCCGGTCGGCCTGCTCAATGCAGGCGGCTTTTTCGACCATCTGCTCGCCTTCAACCGCCAGATGATCGAAACGGGCTTCATCCGGCCGGCGCATGCGGGCATCATCCTCGATCGCCCGGATCTGGACAGCCTGCTCGACGCGATGACGGCCCATGCGCCGCATCCGCCGCTTATTGGCATGAACGCGGACGCGTTATGACCGCCGGGCGCGACGCCCTTGTCGCGTTCGCGTCCGCCAGCATCGCGCGCGGATCGAAAAGCTTTGCCGCCGCCTCGCGCCTGTTCGACCCGGCGACGCGCGAGCGGGTCTGGCTGCTCTACGCCTGGTGCCGGGCTTGCGACGACATGATCGACGGGCAGGATCATGGCGGCACCATGGCGAGCATCCCCGATCCCGCCGCGCGCATCGCCCGGGTCAAGGCACTGACCGATGCCGCCATGGCCGGACATGAAACGGGCCATCCGGCGTTCGACTGCCTCGCGCTGGTCGCGCGGGAATGCGCGCTGCCACGGGCTTATGTCGACGATGTGGTCGAAGGCTTCGTGCTGGACAGCGAGGGATGGGTGCCGGAAGCCATTTCGGACCTGCTGCGCTATTGCTACCATGTCGCGGGCGCGGTCGGCTGCCTGATGGCGATCGTCATGGGGGTGGCCCCCGACGACGAGGCGACGATCGACCGTGCCTGCGACCTCGGCCTGGCGTTCCAGCTCGCCAATGTCGCGCGCGACGTGGTGGAGGATGCCGCCGCCGGGCGCTGTTATCTGCCGCGAGATTGGCTGCGCGAGCTGGATGTGAGCGAGGACGCATTGTTGTCGCCGGATGCACGGCCGCGCCTTGCTCTCCTCACCGGACGGTTGGCGAACCTCGCCGCGCGCTATGAGGCGAGTGCGCGGGCCGGGACGCCCGCATTGTCGTTCCGGTCGGCATGGGCAGTGCTGGCGGCGGCGGGCATTTATGGCGGCATCGCGCGCAAGGTGGCGGCCGCCGGGGAACGCGCGCTCGACCGGCGGGTTGCGACCGGCAAGCCGGAAAAGCTGACTTGGGTGCTGCGCTCGGCCGGGCAAAGCGCGGCGCGCGCGCGTCTCTATCCCTCGGCACCGCGCGATCCCGACCTGTGGCCCCGAACTGTGGCATCCTCCGCGCGCGGTGCTATAGGAGCCCCCATGTTCAACGACCGTTCAGACCCGCTCTCGCTCCTCGCCACCCGCCGCAGCGGCAAGCCGCGCGACCTTGTCGCGCCCGGGCCCAATGCGGACGAGATGCACCAGATTCTCTCGATCGGCATGCGCACGCCCGATCATGGCAAGCTCGCCCCCTGGCGGTTCGTCATCGTGCCGACCGAGCGCCGCGAGGCCTTCGCCCAGTTGCTGGCCGATGCCTATGCGCGGCAACGCCCTGATGCAGGCAAGCTGGAACGCGAGGCCAATGCCCAGTTCGCGCATCAGGCGCCCGCGCTCGTCGTGGTGCTGTCCGCACCCGTGAGCGACAGCAATATCCCGCTGTGGGAGCAGCAGCTATCGGCGGGGGCGGCAGCCATGAACATCCTCCATGCCACTCATGCCATGGGCTATGCGGGTGGATGGCTGACCGGCTGGGCGGCCTATGACGATCAGGTGCGCGACGCCTTTGGCGGGCCGGATCAACGCATTGCGGGATTCCTGTTCCTCGGGACGCCGGGCAATGAGATGTCGGAACGCCCCCGGCCGGCGTATGACGACATCGTGTCGGTGTGGCGCTAGCCTCATCCGTCATCCCAGCGAAGGCTGGGATCTCCTGAAACCGCGCGCAGTGCCCGAGATACCAGCCTTCGCTGGCATGACGGTTAGGGATTGAGATTATAGCTCTTCAACAGGTCGTAGAGCGTCGGGCGGCTGATGCCGAGCAGGCGGGCGGCGCTGGAGATATTGCCGTCCGACTGGGCGATAGCACGGCGAATCGCCTGCCGTTCGGCCAGCTCCCGCGCGGCTTTGAGGTTGATGGGGGCGCCGTCCGTATCTTCACCCGACGCCGGCAGGTCGAGATCGCGGGCCGTCACGAGCTTGCCTTCGGCCATGATGACGGCGCACTTCACCCGGTTTTCGAGCTCCCGGACATTGCCCGGCCAGCGCCATGCGTCGATCGCGGCCATGGCATCGGGCGCGATGCCGGTGACGTGTGGGTTAAGGGCTACGTGACGTTTCAGGAAATACCGGGCGAGAAGCGCGGGATCGCCGGCGCGGTCGGCAAGCGCAGGAATATGGATCACCATTTCGGCAAGCCGGTAATAGAGATCCTCGCGGAGACGCCCGTCCGCGATCAGCGCATCGATGTCCTGATGGGTAGCGCTGACGATGCGCGTGCCGACGGGAATAGGGCCCAGCAGCTTGCCTTGCAGGGCCGGCGGAATGTCACCGATATCGTCCAGGAATAATGTGCCGCCTGCAGCATTCTCGATCATGCCGAGCGCGCTTTCGAGCTGGATTTCGGGGATCGCGGCGCAGTTGATCGCCACAAACGGTCCGGCTGAGCGGCCGCTGCCATTATGCAAAGCGCGCGCGATCAGCGCCTTGCCCGTGCCGCTGGCGCCCAGCAACATTACCGAGCCATCGGCCGGCGCGGCGCGTTCGACCATGCGGGCGACCGCCATCATTTCCGGCGCTCCGGTGATCAGCCGGCCGAGCACGACATGGTCGCCGGGCGCTTGCTGTGCGAGGCGGGCATTCTCCTGCTCCAGCCGGTGGACGTGGAAGGCGCGGGCAACAATGTGACGCAGCGAATCGAGGTCGATCGGCTTTTGATAGAAGTCCCATGCCCCCAGCGCGATCGACCGCTGCGCGCTTTCCCGCTCGCCATGCCCCGATGCCACCACGACCTTGGTTGAGGGCGCGATCCGCAGGATTTCCGCGAGGGTGGCAAAACCCTCCGACACGCCGTCGGGATCGGGCGGCAGGCCAAGGTCGAGAGTGACCACGGCGGGCGTCTCCGCCTGCAACAGCTCGATCGCCTCCTCGCGGTCGCCGGCGATGAACAGCTGATATTCGTCATAGGACCAGCGCAACTGCCGCTGGAGCCCGCGATCATCCTCGACGATCAGCAGTTTCGGGCGGGTGTCTGGCATCAACCGGTCTTTCGATCGCTTTGAAGTTCCGGCGCGGCAGGTGCGCCTTCGTCGGCGGTTTCGGGCATCAACGGCAAAGAAATGGTGAAACGACTACCCTGGCCTTGCTGGCTGGTGACGTCGAGCCGCCCGCCCATCGCCGTGATCAGCGCCCGCGCCTCATGCGCGCCGAGGCCGAAGCCGTCCGACTTGGTCGAGGCGAAGGGGCGGAACAGGCCGCTTGCAAGGAACTCCGCGCTCATCCCGCAGCCCTGGTCGACAACATCGAGCCGGGCGGCACCGTCGGCGCGGGACATGATCATCTGCACAGGCGCACCATTGAGCGGTGTCGCATCCATCGCATTCTGGACGAGATGACCGATCGCCTGCATGAGGCCCGTCGCATCGCCGCGCACGACAAGCCTGTCCTCCCCTGTCACGACAACCCGTCCGCGCGCGGCACCCTTGGCGGCAACGGTCCGCGCGACTGACGCAAGGTCGCAGCCGGCGCTTTCGCCCGTGCGCACCTGGTCCGGCCGGGCGAGGCGCGAAATCAGGTCATTCATCCGGGTCGCCGTCTCCTTGAGGGTCAGCACCATATCGGCGCGAAACGCCGGGTTGTCCGCATGGCGCTCGGCATTGGCCGCGAGCAGGCTGATCTGGCTCACCAGGTTCTTGATGTCGTGCAGGATGAAGGCGAAGCGGCGGTTGAACTCGTCGAAGCGCTGCGCTTCGGCCAGGGCGTGCTGGTGCTGCCGTTCGCTCAGCGTCACTGCCAGCTGGCGTCCGACCACGCGCAGCATGTCGAGATCCTCCCAGTCGAGCCCGGCACGGCCAACCGGCCGCGCGACGAGCACCGCGCCGGTCAACCGCCCGCCATGGACGAGCGGGAGGAGGACCCAGGCGCGGGGGTCGCGGACGACCCATTCGGGCAAACCGCTCGCAGGGGCTGCTGCCTCGCGCGCAATGTCGACGATCCATTCGGTGCGCTCGATCCGACTCAGGAGCTGTGCGTCGTGGATCGCGGCGCCAGCGGCTGCGTCGGCCCAGTTCCAGTCGGCGGCCCGTACCAGCGCATCATCCTCGCCGCGCATCAACAGCAGCGCACCCGGCGCGGACACCGCGTCGGCGACCGCGCGCGCTGCGCTTTGCAGCGGCATCTCGCCGGCATCGCCAGCCATGCCCAGCGCTTCGGCAAAGCGCATCCATTCATGGCGATAGTCATAGCGATAGGCGAAGAGATGCTTGGCGATCGTAACCCGCAGCCACGCCCGGAACGCCGCCGAAGGCAGGAGGATCAGCGCGACGACGGACAGCGCGAAGATGGCGCCGATCTGGACGATGCGGGTGGCCGGATCATCGACCGTCCGCACCAGCATGATCATCGCCAGCAGGGCAATCGCATAGAGCAGGCCGATCGCAACCGTCGCCACATGATAGGTGGCCCGGCGGGAAAGCGCGACTGCGCGGCGTTCCGTGCTGATCGTGCCGAGGATGATGAGCGGCACGATCAGCACCATCACGACACCGCGCATCAGGCCCACGGTTGCGACGCGCCCATCGCTGAACCAGGCGAGCACATAATGGTTGAACTCGAACGCCCACATGATGGTGAGCGCGCAGCCCAGCCAGCCGATCTGCCCCGCGCCCTCACGCGCCAGCCGCGCGAACAGGCCGTGGAGCAGCACGATCGTGCCCGCCGCAAAGGCGGCTCGCAGGAGCCAGGACGCATGGAGCAGCCCCAGCATGGACTGGGTTTCTCCAGCCCCTTCGACCGTGAACAGGTCAAGGAGGAGCTGCGAGACGAGCGCGAAGATGAGCGCGAATACCACCGGCAAAGCCCCGCGCGGCAGCGGGTCGGCATCCGTCCCCGCCTCGCGCAGCAGCACCCAGAGCACCGCCAGCCACGCCGCGTTGCGCGTCGTTTCGGCCACGCCGCCCGAGATGGCGGTCGCATGGCCGATGCTGGTGCCGATGACCGCGGTCAGTGCCCACAGCGCGGTGAGCGAAAGGGCGATGACGAGCGGCGCCTTTGCCTTGCTGTCATAGCTGCGCCGCGAGGTCGCAATGGCCAGCGCGGTGAACAGCGCGGCCGCGAGCGCGTAACCCCAATCACCCAATATGATCCAGAAGCCGGACATCGCCCCGGGGCCCCTATGCGCGGACGGCGGTCAGCGCGCGCCGTCCGGCCAGAGAATGACGCGGATGGTCTGCAGCAAGATCAGCAGGTCGAGGAACGGCGAATAATTCTTCGCATAATAGAGATCATATTCGAGCTTGTGCCGCGCATCCTCGATCGATGCGCCATAGGGATAGTTGATCTGCGCCCAGCCGGTGATGCCCGGCTTCACCATATGCCGCTCGGCATAATAGCGCAGCTGCTGGACAAGATCGTCGACGAACTGGCGGCGCTCCGGGCGCGGGCCGACAAAGCTCATGTCGCCCTTGAGCACGGTCCACGCCTGCGGCAGTTCGTCGATCCGGAGCTTGCGCAGCCAGCGGCCGACCCGGGTGACGCGCGGATCGTCCTTTTCCGCCCAGACCGCCTGCCCCGCGACCTCCGCGTCGAGGCGCATGGTGCGCAGCTTCACGATCGGGAACTCCTCCCCATAGAGCCCGACGCGATGCTGCCGGTAGAAGGCGGGCCCCTTGCTGTCGAGCTTGACGAGGATCGCGCCCAGGATGATGACCGGTGCCGTAAGCCCCAGCAGTATCGCACTGGCGACAATGTCGAACAGGCGCTTGGCGATGCCGGACAGGCGTTGGCCTGCGGAAAAACCGTCGGAAAAGATCAGCCAGCTCGGGTTCACGGTGTCCAGGTCGATGCGGCCGGTCTCGCGTTCCAGGAAGGTCGAGAGGTCGTTGACGTGCACACCCGTCGTCTTGATGCGCAGGAGGTCGCTCATGGGAATGGAGTTGCGCCGTTCCTCCAGCGCCAGGATGACCTCGCTCGCCGCCATGCGCACGACGAGATCAGCCAGGTTGAAGATGGCGTTGCGGTTGATCGCCTCCGGGATGACCTGCTCGCCGTCATTCATCGCGATGTAGCCGACGACCAGAAAGCCGCTGCCCCGCCGCTGTTCGAGCTGCCGGATCCGGTCGGCGCGCTTGCCCGCGCCCAATACGACGAGGCGGCGCTTGAACGCCTCCCCGCCGAGCATCGAGCCGAGCAAGGTGCGCAGTGCAATGAGCGCGACAAAGGCGAGGACCATCGCATAGAGCGAATTGGACCGCCACAAGGTGAACTGCGGCATGATGAAGTGCATGACCGACAGGAAAATCACGCCGAGCGAGATCGCCACCAGCAACCGCGCGGTCGAAAAGCGGATCGACTGCAGCGCCTCCGGTCCATAGACGCCGACCGCCATCATCGCCAGCTGGAGCGACGCGGCAAAGCTCAGCAGAGGTTCTATCCGACTGTACATCGGCTCGATCGCCATGCTGATCTGCTGCGCGCGCAGCACCCAGCCCGCCTCCGCCGCCGCCAGGAGAAGCATGAAGTCGAGAATCCCCAGCAGCAGCACGGGATAGGGAATATAATGCTTGAACAGCCTGATCATTCCGCACGCACGTCCTTGCAGCTTCGGAAAACGGCTGGCAGCCAAAACGCCCGAAGCCGCTCTCCTCGCAAAGCTTATGCGGCGAAAAGACGAAAATATGCTGAATAAGCGCACACGATGCGCAAGCGGCGACCCGCCATGGCGAGCCGCCGCCTGTTGTTGAGATCGCCCGAGCGAGGGGCGCGAGGATTATTGGGCCGGGGCCGCCCTGTTCGCTGCATCGCCGACGGATTTTCCCGCATCCTTGGCCGCGTCACCGACCTGCTGCGCCGCGCCGACCACGGCATCGGTCCGCACCGTGTCGTTGCGGTTTTGCGCGAACAGGAAATAGGCGATGCCCGCGACCAGAACGATGAGCAACAATATGCCGATCATCAGGCCGGAGCCGCCCGATCGGGTTTCGATCACGGTCGTCCGGTTGGCCCCGTCATCTTCTGTAAACCTGTCTGCCATATTTCTCTCCATCAGTATCCCATGGCTGCTTCAACCCCGCGCGGAAGGGCGAAGTTCCATGGGAGCAGTGAGGCCGCGCGACGCGCGCCATGCCCCGCCGCTTGAAGATGCACATCCCGGCACGAAAACTGCGCCGTCCATCGCAAGTCGCGGAAACTTGGAACCAGTTGTGTAGACAGCGCTCAATCGAGACAGATCGGGAGCATGAGCATGGGCATTTATAAGGGCACGGACTTCGCCGATATCCTGTTCGGCACGAGCCTTGCCGACAGCTTCTACGGCTATGGCGGCAACGACATGATGCACGGCGGTGCGGGCGACGATTATTTCGAGGGCGGTGACGGAAACGACTCGATCTTCGGCGAGGACGGCAACGACTTCATGAAGGGCGGCAATGGCGACGACAGGCTCGACGGCGGCAATGGCAATGACAGCTTTGACGGCGGCTTCGGCAATGACAAGATGTACGGCGGGCTCGGCAACGACATATTCGACGACAAGGGCGGCAACGACCTGATCGACGCTGGCGACGGGCACGACATCATCATCGCCGGGATTGGCGACGACATCATCTATGGCGGCGCCGGTCGCGACTATATCGATGCGGGCGACGGCAATGACGTGATCTACGCGGGCGATGACGACGACGGTTTCGTCAACGAGATCAACCCGGCGACGGGCCTGATAACGACACAGGCGGTCGGCGGCGGTGCGGGCAACGACACCATCTACGGCGAAGGCGGCAACGACAAGCTCAAGGGCCAGTCGGGCGACGACCATGTCTATGGCGGTATCGGCAACGACCTCGTCGACGGCGGCGACGGCAATAATTATCTCGACGGCGGCGACGGCAACGACATCCTCGCCGCCGAGGGTGGCATAGACACATTGATCGGCGGCGCGGGGGACGACAAGCTCAGTTCCGGCGCGGGCGACGACTATCTCGATGGCGGCGCCGGTATCGACTATATGAGCGGCGAAGCGGGCAATGACCGGATGTTCGGCGGGGACGGCAACGACCTGTTCTACGGCGGCGACGGCGACGACCTGATCCACGGCGATGCGGGGTCCGACAAGCTGATCGGCGAGCGCGGCGCCGACCATCTGTGGGGCGGCGCGGCGAGCGACTGGTTCATCTTCAAGGGCGCGGGTGCGCTCGACGGCGCGGTTGACCGGATCGAGGATTTCCAGGACGGCAGCGACCTGATCGTGCTCGAAAAAATCGGCGTCACCCATTTTGCCCCCGGCAGCGGCTTGGGCTCGATCTATGCCCAGGACGCGGCCGACGGCGGCGTGACGCTGCTCGCGACGACTTTGACGGGCGAGCATTTGACGATCAGCGTCGCCGATCCCGCAGGCAATCTCAGCGCGGCGAATTTCTCGGCGGCGGATTTCCTCTTCGTTTAGTCGGACTGGAAATCGAACGGCGAAACACCGCGTTCGCGCTCGTTCAGGGTCAATAATCGCCCCAGCGGCGGGGCGCTGCGCTGTGGGCAGTCGAGCCGGGTGCAGGCGCTGCAGCCTAGGCCGATCGGCGTGGCGTCCCCGCCGTTCAGGTCGACACCGCGCGCATAGGCCAACGGCGCCGCCAGATCGGCCCTGATCCCCAGGACAACGCCGAACAGCGCGCCCTGCCCGCCGGCACCGATGCCCGGCCGTTCCACCGTGCGCGCAAGGGTGAACCAGCGCTCGCCCCCGCTCTCCCCCCGGCCCTCATCGCCGTCGAGCGCCACCAGATGGGTGCGCACCTCGCCGGGCCGTTCGAACACGCGGTGGACCTCCCAGAGCGGGCAGCGCCCTTCCGCCTCGACCAGCGGCGCGGCGCTCGCGCCGGCATAGCGCTTTGACGCCTGGCCGGCGCGGTCGATCCGCAGCATGAAGAAGGGCAGGCCGCGCGCCCCGACCCGCTGGAGCGTGGTCAGGCGATGCGCCACCTGCTCGAAACCGGCGCCAAATCGCCGCTGGAGCAGCAGGATGTCATAGCCGCTCTGTTCGCAGGCGCGCAGGAAGCGGGCATAGGGCATCATCAGCGCCGCGGCGAAATAGCCGGTGAGATGGCGCCGGTAGAGCCGCTCCGCCGTCTTGTCGCCGAAACGCGCTCCGGCGACCAGCGCGTCAATCTCGCTCGCCGCCTCGATCTGGCCGAGGATGAAGGCGCTCTGAAAGATGCGCGAGGCCGAATCGAGCATTTCCGAAAGCTGGACCTGCCGCGCGTGCAGGTCGAGCCTGCGCAGCCGATCGGGCATGATGTCGGCGGGCAGGATGCGGATCGAAAGCTGGTGGCGGACCCTGAGCCGCTCGGCAATCGCGCCGTAGAGGTCGCCCGCGCCCAGCCGCAATTCGTCGGCCATCTGCTCGGCCATGGCGTCGAGATCGGCGAAATGATTGCGCCACCGCTCGATTTCCTGCCGCACGCTTTGCACCGGCAAGGCTTCGGTCGTCGCCATGGCCTGGCCGCCGCCCTCGCGCAGCCGGTCATAGGCCCGCGCAAAGGCTTCGACCCCGCCGGGCGCGGCGGCCAGCCATTCGGCCATCTCCGTCCGGTCGATGCCGATGTCGGCGAAGATGGGATCGGCAAGGCGGCGACGCAGGCCATCCATGCCGCCCGCCGGTTCCTCCGCACCCAGCCGCCGGGGATCGACATCGAACCGCTCGGCAAGGCGCAGCAACAGGCCGGCGGTCAGCGGCCGCTGGTTGCGCTCGATCAGGTTGAGATAACTGGGCGAGACGTCGATCGCCTCGGCAAAGGCGACCTGCGTCATCTGCTGTGCGCGGCGCAGGCGGCGCACCGCGTGGCCGGCAAGGAGCTTGGCATTGGACATGGCGATGGATCCAAGTTGTAAAGTATGTGACATACTTACAGCATGAACCTGCCAGTTGGAAACGCATTTACCCGATAATTTTACAAAATCTATCGCCTTCCGCAGTGCGCTGCAGCATTGTCGATCCAGAGACGCGGATGGACGTTCCATCCCTGCAGACAGATTAAAGGGCTGAGCAATGTCGTACCAGGATCAAATCACCAAGACCAACCAGCTGATCAGCAGCTTCAAGGGCACCTGGGATGGCATCAGCGCCGAATCGGTCGCGCGCATGCAGGTCCAGAACCGCTTCCGGACCGGCCTCGACATCGCGCGCTACACCGCCACGATCATGCGTGAGGACATGGCCGCCTATGACGCCAACCCGGCCGAGTACACCCAGTCGCTCGGCTGCTGGCACGGTTTCATCGGCCAGCAGAAGATGATCAGCATCAAGAAGCATTTCGGCTCGACCAAGCGCCGCTACCTCTATCTCTCGGGCTGGATGATCGCCGCGCTGCGCAGCGAGTTCGGGCCGCTGCCCGACCAGTCGATGCACGAGAAGACCAGCGTTCCCGCGCTGATCGAGGAGCTGTACACCTTCCTGCGCCAGGCCGATGCCCGCGAGCTGGGCATGATGTTCCGCGAGCTCGACGCCGCGCGCGCCGCTGGCAATCAGATCGAGGAGCAGCGCCTGCTGCACGCGATCGACAATTATGAGACGCATGTCGTCCCGATCATCGCCGACATCGACGCTGGTTTCGGTAACGCCGAGGCGACCTATCTGCTCGCCAAGAAGATGATCGAGGCGGGCGCCTGCGCGCTGCAGATCGAAAATCAGGTGTCGGACGAAAAGCAATGCGGTCATCAGGACGGCAAGGTCACCGTTCCGCACGAGGACTTCCTCGCGAAGGTTCGCGCCTGCCGCTACGCCTTCCTCGAGCTGGGCGTCGAGGACGGCATCATCGTCACGCGCACCGACTCGCTGGGCGCTGGCCTCACCAAGCAGATCGCCGTCTCCAAGGAGCCGGGCGACATTGGCGATCAGTATAACAGCTTCCTCGATTGCGAAGAGATCGATCCTGCGACGGCGCGCAACGGCGACGTCATCCTCAATCGCGATGGCAAGCTGTTGCGGCCCAAGCGCCTGCCCAGCAACCTCTTCCAGTTCCGTCCCGGAACCGGCGAGGACCGCTGCGTGCTCGACTGCATCACGTCGCTGCAGAACGGCGCGGACCTGCTGTGGATCGAGACCGAGAAGCCGCATATCGAGCAGATCGCCGGCATGGTGGATCGCATCCGTGAGGCCGTTCCCAATGCGAAGCTGGTCTACAACAACTCGCCCAGCTTCAACTGGACGCTCAACTTCCGCCAGCAGGTCTATGATGCCTGGGTCGCGGCGGGCAAGGATGTGTCGGCCTATGACCGCGCCAAGCTGATGAGCGTCGATTATGACAGCACCGAGATCGCTATCGAGGCTGATGAGAAGATCCGCACCTTCCAGCGGGACTCAGCGCAGCGCGCGGGCATCTTCCATCACCTGATCACGCTGCCGACCTATCATACCGCTGCTCTGTCGACCGACAATCTGGCGAAGGAATATTTCGGCGACGCAGGCATGCTGGGCTACGTCAAGAACGTCCAACGCGCGGAAATCCGGCAGGGCATCGCCTGCGTGAAGCATCAGAACATGTCCGGATCGGACCTGGGCGATGACCATAAGGAATATTTCGCCGGCGAAGCGGCCCTCAAGGCCGCCGGCAAGGACAATACGATGAATCAGTTCGCAGCCTGAAGGCTGCGGGAATCCGCAAGGAAAGGAGAATGACCATGATCGAACCGCCTCGCGCCCGTCCCGTCTTCTCGACGGAAGATTTCGACCTGCTGAAGACGGCCGTGGCCGACTATCTGCAGAAGGTGAAGGACAAGCCGGAATCGATCAAGTTCGGGCGTCTTTACCACCGGCTCGGCCGCTTCGGCTGACCGGCACCAGGTAATAGCGAGGCATCCTGGGGAGGATGTAGGCCCGCCATGCCGCCTATGCGGGCATGGCGGGTCTCGATTTTCGGGCTTGTCGCAGGGATGACGACGGTTGGCTGTGAGATAGAGCTTCACGGCGCGTTTTTCCGCCTTAAGACAGCGGCATGACCCTCCCCATCAAGGTGATCGCCCCATGCCGCGCCTTCAACTCCGGCTGTCGCTGGCGGTTCTCCTGACCCTCGCCTCTCCCGCCCTGGCCGAGCCGGAGGGTGCCATCGCTTATCCGCCCACGCGACGCGACGACATTGTCGAGACGCATTTCGGCGTGGCGGTGGCCGACCCCTATCGCTGGCTGGAAAATGACGTGCGCACCGACGCGCAAGTGCGCGACTGGGTGACCGCGGAGAACAAGGTGACGGAGGGCTATCTCGCCGCCCTGCCGGGCCGCGCTCTCCTCGCCGGACGCATGAAGCGCCTCTATGACTATGAACGCTACGGCGTGCCGCACAAGGCGGGCGAGCGCATCTTCTTCACCCGCAACAGCGGCCTGCAGAACCAGTCACCGCTCTATGTCCGCGACGGGACCGGCGGACCGGAGCGGCTGCTGCTCGACCCCAATGCGCTTTCCGCCGACGGCGCGACCGCACTCGCCGAATGGAAGCCGTCCCAGGACGGGCGCTGGCTCCTGTACGCCGTGCAGGACGGCGGCACCGACTGGCGGACGCTCCGGGTGATCGATGTCGCGGCGGGCAAGACCCTCGACGACCGGGTCGAATGGGTCAAATATTCGAACCTGTCCTGGGCGCATGACGGCAGCGGCTTTTATTATTCGCGCTTCGACGCGCCTGCCGACGGCGGCAAGTTCCAGGCGACCGTCGAGAACCAGCGCGTATATTTCCATGCGCTCGGCACGCCGCAGGATCGGGACCACATGGTCTACGCCACGCCCCGCCGCCCGAAACTGGGCCATTATGCGGAGGCGACCGACGACGGGCGCTGGCTGATCATCACCTCCAGCGAAGGCACCGACGATCGTTATGCGCTGACGCTCATTCCCCTCACCGGCGCGGACCGCAAGCCGCGCACCCTCGTCAAGCGGTTGACCCATGACTGGGCGTTCGTCGGCAATGTCGGCGACAGGCTCTGGTTTCGCACCAATTTGAACGCGCCGCGCGGACGCATCGTCACGCTGGACGCTGCGCACCCGCACGCCCGGCCGGTCGAGATCGTACCCCAGAGCCCCGACACGCTGAGCGGCGCGTCGATGATCGGCAGCCGCATCGTCCTTGCCTATCTGTCCGACGCCAAGACGGTCGCAAGCCTGGTCGAGCTGGATGGCCGGCCCGTGGGCGAGGTGCCGCTGCCCGGCATCGGCACCGCCGCCGGCTTTGCCCGCAAGCCGGGCGACAGCGAGACCTTCTTCAGCTTTTCCAGCTACACCGACCCGCCGGTCATCTACCGCTATGACAGCGCGACCAATCAGGCGCAGGTCTGGGCGCGGCCTAGGCTCGCCTTCGATCCCGAGGCGTTCCAGACCGACCAGATCTTCTATGCCTCCAGGGACGGCACCCGCATCCCCATGTTCCTGATCCGGCGCAAGGATGTGGCCGCATCGGGCAAGCCCGGGCCGACCCTGCTCTATGGCTATGGCGGCTTCAACATCGCGCAGACGCCTGGCTTTTCCGCGACGCGCCTCGCCTGGCTGGAGCAGGGCGGCACGGTCGCCATCGCCAACCTGCGCGGCGGCGGCGAATATGGGACCGCATGGCATGACGCCGGGCGCCTCGCCCACAAGCAGAATGTGTTCGACGATTTCATCGCGGCCGCCGAATATCTGCGCGGCCAGGGCATTGCGGGCAAAGGGCAGATCGCCATCGAGGGGCGCTCCAATGGCGGGCTTCTGGTCGGCGCGGTGGTCAACCAGCGGCCCGAGCTGTTCGCGGCCGCCCTGCCATCGGTGGGCGTGATGGACATGCTGCGCTTCGACCGCTTCACCGCCGGGCGCTATTGGGTCGATGATTATGGCTATCCGGACCGGCAGGCGGATTTCCGCAATCTCCTTGCCTATTCGCCCTATCACAATATCCGCGACGGCCAGTCCTATCCCGCGATCCTCGCCACGACCGCCGACACCGACGACCGCGTGGTGCCCGGGCACAGCTTCAAATATACCGCCGCTCTCCAGCATGCGGACATCGGCACCAAGCCCCACCTCATCCGCATCGAGACGCGCGCGGGCCATGGCTCCGGCAAGCCGGTCGACAAGACGATCGCGGAATTCGCGGACATATATGCCTTTGCCGCGCGGTGGACGGGCCTCGAAATTATGCCGAAATAACGTTCAGCCGGGCGACAGCATCCGGCGCCTATTGCGGCACAGGACGCCATATCGGCGCCGGGTGATCGAAAAGGATTTTGGAGATGCGCAAGGCATTTCGTGCTTCGGCGGCTCTTGCCCTTGCAGCGATGCTGGGCACGGCGGCGAGCCCGGCGCTCGCCGATCGCGGCTGGTATGGCGGTGGCCATCATGGCTGGCACCATGACCATGACGACGGCTTTGGTACCTTTCTCGGCATCGCGGCGCTGTTCGGCGCGGTCGCGGTCATCGCCTCTTCGGCCGACAAGAATGCAAGGGCGGCCCGTGCGCGGGACGAGGGCTATGACAACGCCCCCGCCAGCAGTGAGGACGCGGCCGTCGACGATTGCACGGTGGCGGCGCGGGCCGAAGGCTCGCAGGACGGCTATTCCGCGGACGTGCGCGACATCAGCGGCACCGAGGAAATCGAGGGCGGCTGGAATGTCGCTGGCACGATCGACCAGCGGGACAGCTATAATGGCGAAAGCGAGGCACGCCGCTTCACCTGCGCCTGGCGCGACGGCCGCGTGGCCGAGGTGCATCTGGGCGGGGACAGCATCGCGCTGCGTTGAACTCGGCTGGACAGTGCGCGCCCGGCGCATTATCCGCCGCCCATGACGAGCCCCCGCACCGACTCCATCCTCATCGTCGATTTCGGCAGCCAGGTGACCCAGCTTATCGCGCGCCGCGTGCGCGAGGCCGGCGTCTATAGCGAGATCGCCCCCTTCTCCATGGCCGAGGCGGCGTTCGAGCGCCTTGGCCCCAAGGGCATCATCCTCTCGGGCTCCCCCGCCTCCGTCCCGGCGGAGGGCAGCCCCCGCGCCCCGCAGATATTGTTCGACAGCGGCCTGCCGATCCTGGGCATCTGCTACGGCCAGCAGGTGATGAGCGAACAGCTGGGCGGCCGGGTCGAACTCGGCGACAGCGGCGAGTTCGGCCGCGCCTTCCTGACCGTGACCGAGCCCTGCGTGCTGTTCGACGGCCTCTGGCATGTCGGCGAGCGCCATCAGGTGTGGATGAGCCATGGCGACAAGGTGACGCAGTTCGCGCCCGGTTTTCGCATCGTCGCGGTGTCGGACGGCGCACCCTTCGCGCTGATCGCCGACGACGAGCGGCGCTATTACGGCACGCAGTTCCACCCCGAAGTGGTCCACACGCCCGACGGCGGCAAGCTCATCGCCAATTTCGTGCGCCATGTCTGCGGCCTGGCCGGCGACTGGACGATGGCGGAATTCCGCGCGACCAAGATCGCCGAGATTCGCGCGCAGGTCGGGGATGGACGCGTGATCTGTGGCCTGTCCGGCGGCGTCGACTCGGCGGTCGCGGCGCTCCTCATCCATGAGGCGATCGGCGACCAGCTCACCTGCGTGTTCGTCGACCACGGCCTGATGCGCCTCGGCGAGGCCGAGCAGGTGGTGAGCCTGTTCCGCGAGCATTATCATATCCCGCTCGTCCATGTGGAGGCGGCGCACCTGTTCCTGCAGGGCCTCGCCGGCGTCACCGACCCGGAGCTCAAGCGCAAGTTCATCGGCAAGACCTTCATCGACATTTTCGAGGCGGAGGCCAAGAAGATCGGCGGCGCGGACTTCCTCGCGCAGGGCACGCTCTATCCCGACGTGATCGAGAGCGTCTCCTTCACCGGCGGGCCGTCGGTCACGATCAAGAGCCACCATAATGTCGGCGGCCTGCCCGACCGCATGAACATGAAGCTGGTCGAGCCGCTGCGCGAACTCTTCAAGGACGAGGTCCGCGTGCTCGGCCGGGAGCTGGGCCTGCCGGAGATCTTCGTCGGCCGCCATCCCTTCCCCGGCCCCGGCCTCGCGATCCGCATCCCCGGCGAAGTGACGGAGGAACGCTGCGATATCCTGCGCAAGGCCGATGCGGTCTATCTGGAGGAAATCCGCAATGCGGGGCTCTATGATGCGATCTGGCAGGCATTCGCGGTGTTGCTGCCGGTCCGCAGCGTCGGTGTGATGGGCGACGGGCGCACCTATGACAATGTGCTGGCCCTGCGCGCGGTCACCTCGACCGACGGCATGACGGCGGATATCTATCCCTTCGATTCCGCCTTCCTGTCGCGCGTGTCGACCCGCATCATCAACGAGGTGAAGGGCATCAACCGCGTGGTCTACGACTATACGTCGAAGCCGCCGGGCACGATCGAATGGGAGTGATTTTGGGCATTCGGGGTCTATCGCTGTCCTTCGGGGTATACCGATAAGGCGCGTGCGCGTTCGTCATGGCGACTACAACGATATGGTCAGCCTTTCTGGAGCCTTTGAGGGAGCATCACAGCTGCTTCTGATCTCTTCCAACGCTGGCGCATCCGGAGACGATTCCCTCGTCCAGCACCGGGCCGCGATAGAAGCCGCGCGCGAAGCGGGCGTGGGGCGCATAGTTTATACGAGCCATATGGCGGCGACCCGCATTCCGCCTTTTCGCCGATGCACACCCATGCAGCGACCGAGCAAATGCTTAAGGACGCCGGACACATCGTCACGGACGCGCCGTCGCCCTTCGTCAAATAGGCAAGAAACTGCGCGCGCCCTTCATGCCGGAAGGCACAACCGCATCGGTCTGGCCGGGCAGGCCGCCACGCGTCTCGAAAATGCCATCCTCGGTAAACAGCGCCGCAGCATCGGCCGGCCTCGAATGACGGATCGCGCGGGCATAGCCATGTACGACATCTGCGATGGCAGCCCGGATTTCGATCAGGGTGATGCGGTCCAGCAGGCCATCGGGCAGCGTCAGTTCGGTCGTCATGATCATCCTCTCCGATATGTCCGCCCCGTTCCAGCGACGGCAGGAGATGGAGTCAATGGCCGAGGCTGCAGGATGGTTGGAACGGCATGATTATTGGACTGGTGCGCGTGTAGCCTGCCACTTGACCGCGACCGTCCGTGCCCGCACCGCCTCACCGATAAGGAGCAGGGCGGGACCAGCGCCCAGGCTCTGTGCTGCCATGCCAAGCAAGTCCAGCCGGGTCGACAGGACGCGCTCCTCCGGCAGGCTCGCGCTTTCGACTGCGAGCACCGGTGTATGCGGGGCCATGCCTGCCGCGAGCAGCTGCCGCTGCACATCGCGCGCCGCCTGCTTGCCCATGTAGATGGCCAGGGTGGCACCTGGATCGGCAAGCGCGGACCAGTCGATGTCGAGCGGTTCACCGCTGCGCGCATGAGCGGTGACGAACTGCACCCTGCGCGCGAGGCCCCTGAGCGACAGCGAGACACCCGCCGCGGCCGCGGCCGCGCTGGCGGCGGTGACGCCGGGGCAGATGCGGGCCGCGATGCCATGGGCGGCGAGTTCATCCATCTCCTCCGCCGAGCGGCCGAAGATCGAGGGATCGCCGCCCTTCAGGCGCACGACCCGCTTGCCCGCCAGCGCCGCTGCCACCAGCAGGCTGTTGATGCTGTCCTGATCCTTGCTGTGCCGCCCGGACCGCTTGCCGACGCCGACGCGCTCGACATGCGGCGGGATGAGGGCGAGCACGCCCGGGCCCACCAGCGCATCGTGAAAGACGATGTCGGCGGCCCGGATCAGCTGTTCCGCCTTGCGCGTAAGCAAGTCGGGGTCGCCGGGGCCTGCCCCGACCAGCCATACCTCTTCCGCCGCGATCGCCGCTTCAGCCATTGGCAACCTCCTTGGTGGTTGCAATCAGCTTCTGGATGGCGGGACGGCAGGAGCCGCAATTGGTTCCAGCGGACAGCGCGCTGCCCACCGCCTCCACCGTGGCCAGGCCCTGGCCCGTGATCGCCGCCAGGATCGTTTTCATGCCGACATCGAAACAGACACAGACGACCGGCCCACGATCTTCGCGTGGTTTGGCTGGCCGCCCCGCCAGCAGTTCCACCGAGGAGGGGCCATCGGCCGCCTCAAGCTGCTCGATCAGCCAGTCCCGCGATGGGAGACTGCCGGTGCGCGAAATATAGAGCGCGGCCTGCAGCCGTCCTTCGCGCAGGGTCGCCGCGCGCAGCTGTCCGCGCGCGGCATCCGTCGCCTCCACAAGATCGCCAGCGGGCAAAAAGCGCTTGGCCATGGCCGAGATATCGCCATCGCCTGCAATTTCGACGAGCCAGCCCTGGGGCACGCGCACGCGCGTTGCGTAAAGCGCCCCGTCCATCGAGGGCGCTTCACGCGCCACCAGGAAGCCACGCCAGCCTACGGCGAGCTTCTCGATGCGCGCGGGGGTCATTT
>Ga0207701_10001792_pt1 | contig 22367 bp, 16 predicted proteins | sample KBSSwiSSwithPhiX_FD_184294 | JGI IMG/M metagenome (GOLD analysis project Ga0207701, IMG submission 184294) | Switchgrass rhizosphere bulk soil microbial communities from Kellogg Biological Station, Michigan, USA, with PhiX - S5 (SPAdes) (version 2) | ecosystem: Environmental > Terrestrial >... | reverse complement strand
ACGCTCAGCGTCTCGCCGCGCCGGACTTCGAGCGGCCGCGCATACACGCGCGGCAATGAACGCTCGCGCTCGCCATGCAATCGTGCGTCGATGATCCCCGAGAACGAGATGTAGAAGTACGCCAGCACGGCGCCAATGACGAGCGACGCCAGCGCGCAACCGACCAGAAAGTACCTGACGGCGGCGGGATGGCGTGAAACCCACGTTCGGGCGCGCATCTGCGCGTGCGTCACTTGGCTCACGGTGTGATCACCCAGTGAATTCCCATATCGGTCGTCAGCTCTTCGAGCAATCGATGGACGAACGCTGGCCCCGTTTTATTGAGAAAAGACACGAAACCGACGCTTCGTTCCTGTGGCTCCCCTCCCGGGAAGGCCTGCGCCTGCGCGTGGTGAAACTGGCGTCGAAGGGTTTCGTCCTTCCGCTTGGCGGCCTGGAAAATCTTCGCGTTCAGCTTTTTCAGATCGTCCTGCATCCGGCCGTACGCCGAGCGTGCGGCGCCCTCCAGGGTCGCATCGATCCGCGCAACGCTTCCGGCGAGTTGGTCCATCCGATCCTGCAGAAGCCGATTGACGTCCTGCATCGCCGCATCGACTTCCGGCGGCAGCTGCGCCGCGAGGAGCTGGTTCAGCAGTGATTCATCCTGCGCTTGTAGCTGTTCGACCGAGATGTCGTGCCGCATCAGAAAGCGGACGGCATTCGAGTCGAGCAGCGTCGCCGTTGCACGCTGATACAGCAGCGGCATCGGCACGCCGAAGGTGTCGTAGACACCGCGAAGCTGGCCGAGATACGCGAGTTCGTTCGGGCCGGCGACATAACAGACGGTCGGAAACAGCGTGTCCTGAACGACCGGGCGCAGCAGCACGTTGGGACTGAACTCGGCCGGCGTCTGGCGGACACGTTCGAGCAGCGCGTCCCTGGCAACAATCGACTCGCCAACCTGAAACGCGTCACCCTGAATACGCACCGGCTGCCGTCCGCCATTGAGGTGAAAAAGGGCCACCGTTTCAGGCTGCGGCGTCACTTGTGCGGTATAACCCCGCGCTTCCAGCGCAGCGCCCGCCTCCACCGCAAGACGCGCCGTCCTGCCGGCGCGTTCAATCTCCCGCACGAACAGCGGTGCGGCGAACGGCTTCGCTGCGGCATCCGACGAGTCGAACACCACCAGGCCTCGCGTGCCGAGCACCCATTCCATCCAGCGTCCGAAGGCGTCGACCATTCCGGCACCCGGGACGTACGCAGCGCGGATGGACGCAATCAGCGACTCGGTGAATTCCGTTTGCGGCAGAGCCGCTGTCAGTTCGTGAATCGCCGCATCGATCGTCGCATCCAGCTGTAGGCGAGCGACCGGTTCAACGTGGGCGCCCTGAGGATCGCCGGCGGTGACAGCGTGACGTGCCAGCGACGCATCGAGCACCCCGCACGATTTCACTTCGTCCCAGTCGTGATCCTCTGCATCTATCCAGAAGACGGCGACAGCGGGCACGCCGTGTTCGGTCTTGAGACGCTCGGCGAGCTGGACCGCCGTCAACGCCTTTAACAGGGTGAACAACGGGCCGCCGAAGAGTCCCGCCTGCTGGCCTGTGACGACCGCGACCGTGTCGGGATTCCGCAGCCGTGCCGCCGCAGCGAAGGCCTCCGCCGGTGCGCCGCGACGTTGCTGTTGCGCCGCGATGACTTCTGCGATCCCGTTGCGCTCGCGTGTGTGCGATCGCGTTCGGGCAATCGCCTCACGCCACGCGCGCGGATCGCGTGGATCGCCCGCGAAAAACGCCGCGACTCTGGCGTGATCGAACGCATAATCGACGACCAGTGGCTTGATCCACGGCAGGCGGCGGATATCGACGGGAATACGTGAGGCAGTGGCGACGCCGGACACTGAGCCGTACTGTCGCAGAAAGATCGGTCAGGTGCAATCTATCTGGATCACACTCTTGCACCGATTGCACCCGTTGCACCGACCCGAACGCGGACTCGCACCGACCCGAATCCGACTGCACCGACCCGTAATGTATAATTATCCACCCCTCGTCATAATCATGCACAGCACATGAACGCGACCCTGGCACTGGAAGACGGCACCTGGTACCGCGGCGTATCCGCCGGCGCACCTGGCGAAACGAGCGGCGAGGTCGTGTTCAACACGAGCATGACCGGATACCAGGAAGTGCTCACCGATCCGTCCTACGCGGGCCAAATCGTCACGATGACGGCGCCGCTTATCGGCAACTACGGCACGGCGTCTGGAGATGCCGAGTCGCAGGCGCCCCGTGTGGCAGGCTTCATCGTCCGGGAAGCATCGCCGGTCGCGAGCAACTGGCGTGCGGATTCGTCCCTCCGCGACTATCTCGTCCGCCACAATATCGTGGCGATCGCCGACATCGACACACGCGCCCTGACGCGTGTGCTGCGTTCGGCAGGTGTGATGCGGGGCGTAATCGCAACGGGGCAGGTCGACCCTGATGCGCTCGTCAGCAAGGCGCGAGCGATTCCGAAGATGGAGGGATCGGATCTCGTGCGCGGCGTCACGTGCGAGGTGCCGTTCGATTGGCGCGACGTGGCGGTGAGCGCCGGCGAGGCTGACCATCGCGAGTTCGGCATCGCGCCACAACGACGCTCGTCCAGACGGCTACGGGTCGCGGCGTACGACTTCGGCATCAAGTGGAACATTCTTCGCCGGCTCGACGCCTACGGCTGCGACGTGCGCGTGTTTCCCGCCACCGCACCCGCCAGCGACCTGCTCGCGACCGAGCCTGATGGCATTTTTCTCAGCAACGGCCCCGGTGATCCGGCAGCCTTACCGTATGCCATCGACAACGTTCGCGAGCTGGTGCGCACGGACATTCCGATCTTCGGTATCTGTCTCGGCCACCAGATTCTCGGGCTGGCGGTCGGAGGTCAGACGTTCAAACTGAAGTTCGGCCACCGCGGCGCCAATCATCCGGTCAAGGAGCTTGATTCGGGCAAGGTCGAGATCACCTCTCAGAACCATGGCTTTGCCGTCGATCCCGATTCGCTGCCCGCGGAAGTCAAAGTGACGCATTTGAACCTGTACGACGGCACCGTTGAGGGTTTCCGTCATACCAGCAAACCGGTGTTCTCGGTGCAGTACCATCCCGAGGCCTCACCCGGCCCCCACGATGCAGACTACTTGTTTCTGAAGTTCCTCGACGCGATGGAAAAGCGCTGACCTGGACGAATGCCTAAACGTACGGACCTCAAACGCATTCTGGTGATCGGTTCAGGCCCGATCGTGATCGGACAGGCCTGCGAGTTCGACTATTCGGGTACCCAGGCGTGCAAGGCGCTTCGCTCCGAGGGTCTTGAAGTCATTCTCGTCAACAGCAACCCGGCGACGATCATGACCGATCCCGAGATGGCCGACCGCACGTACGTCGAGCCGCTCACTCCGGATTTGGTTGCCGCCATCATCGAGAAGGAACGTCCTGACGCGGTGTTGCCCACCGTCGGTGGCCAGACCGCGCTCAATCTGGCTGTCGCGCTCGCGGAGCGTGGCGTGCTGGAGAAATACAACGTCAAGCTGATTGGCGCGCAGATCGACGCCATCAAAGTTGCCGAGGATCGACTGCTCTTCCGCAACGCGATGCAGGAGATCGGTGTCGAGGTGCCGCGCAGCGGCGTCGCCAAGTCGCTGGAAGAAGCAATGGCGCTCGTCGAAGACACCGGCTTCCCGGCGATCATCCGCCCGTCGTTCACGATGGGCGGCGTCGGCGGCGGCATCGCCTACAACGTCGAGGAGTTCCGCGAGCTTGCGGCGCGCGGTCTCGAATTTTCACCCGTCCACGAAATCCTGGTCGAGGAATCGGTCATCGGCTGGAAGGAATTCGAGCTCGAGGTGATGCGCGACGTCGCTGACAACTTCGTCGTCATCTGTTCGATTGAAAACGTGGACGCGATGGGTGTGCACACGGGCGACAGCATTACTGTTGCCCCGGCACTGACGTTGACGGACAAGGAGTACCAGCGGATGCGCGACATGGCGCGGCGCATCATCCGCCGCGTCGGCGTCGAGACGGGTGGCTCCAACATCCAGTTTGCCGTGAATCCGGACGACGGCCGCATCGTGGCGATCGAGATGAATCCGCGCGTGTCACGCTCGTCGGCGCTCGCGTCGAAGGCAACCGGATTTCCGATTGCCAAGATCGCGGCGAAGCTGGCGCTCGGCTATCACCTCGACGAGATTCCCAACGACATCACGCGCCTCACACCGGCATCCTTCGAGCCGACCATCGATTACATCGTGGTGAAGTTCCCTCGCTGGAACTTCGAGAAGTTCCCGCAGGCTGATCGTACGCTGACGACGCAGATGAAGTCAGTGGGGGAGGCGATGGCGATCGGCCGGACTTTCAAGGAGGCCTTTCTCAAGGCTGTTCGGTCGCTCGAACTCGGCAAGCTCGGTCGGCTGTTTCCGGAGAATTCGGACGATGACGGGAACGGTGACGAGGACGAAACCGCGCTGCGCAAGCGATTGGTTGTACCAAGCGATCGGCGCATCTGGGCAATCTTCCGGGCGCTGCGGCGCGGGTGGACCATCGAGGTCGTTCACGAGCTGACGAGGATCGACCGCTGGTTTCTGCAGCAGTTCGCCGACATCGTGGCTCTCCGCGACATGGCCGCGCTCGGTGAATTCCGCGAAATGTCGACCGATCTCTTGCGGACGCTCAAGCGAAACGGCTTCAGCGATGAAGATATCGCCGCCGTGTACGGCGTAGACGAAGCTGCCGTTCGTCAGCGACGTCAGGACGAGGGGATCGTCCCCGCGTACAAGCGCATTGACACCTGCGCCGCCGAGTTCGAATCGTTCACGCCGTACATGTACGGAACCTTTGAGGAGGTCTGCGAGGCCGACCCGACACCGGCCAGGAAAGTGATCATTCTTGGCAGCGGCCCCAACCGGATCGGTCAGGGCATCGAGTTCGATTACTGCTGCTGTCACGCGGTCTTCGGATTTCGCGATGAGGGATTCGAAACCGTCATGGTGAACTGCAATCCGGAGACGGTTTCGACCGACTATGACACGTCAGACCGGCTGTACTTCGAGCCGCTCACCTTTGAAGATGTCATGGGGATCGTCGACCGCGAACAAAGCGCTGGCGCCGACGTGTCGTGCGTCGTCCAGTTCGGCGGTCAGACGCCGTTGAAGCTGGCCTTGGCGCTTCAGGAAGCGGGTGTGAACATCCTGGGCACGACACCGGATTCCATCGATCTCGCCGAGGATCGCCAGCGCTTCTCGCAGCTGCTGTGGGATCTGGGCGTGCCGCAGCCCGCCAGCGGCACCGCGATTTCCCGTCAGGAGGCGCGTGAGGTCGCCGAGCGAATCGGTTATCCCGTCGTCGTGCGTCCGTCGTATGTGCTGGGCGGGCGCGGGATGGCGATCGTGTTCGACTCGGGTGCCCTCGATCGTTACATGACGGGCGCCGTCGACGTATCGCACGACCGGCCTGTGCTCATCGATCGGTTTCTCGAGGACGCGTTTGAGTTCGACGTGGATGCCGTCGCTGATGCGACCGGTGCGGTTGTCATTGGCGGCATCATGGAGCACATCGAAGAGGCAGGCATTCATTCCGGCGATAGCTCCTGCGTCGTTCCGCCATTCATGGTCGCGGAGCGGCACCTCGGCACCATTCGCGAATACACCCGGCGAATCGCGCGTGCCCTGAAGGTCGTCGGTCTGATGAATGTGCAGTATGCAATCAGGGACGATACCGTGTACGTCCTCGAGGTGAATCCACGTTCATCTCGAACCGTTCCGTACATTTCGAAGGCGACTGGTGTGCCGATGGCGCGCATCGCCGCGCGTGTGGCGGCCGGTCGCACGCTTGCGGAACTCGGCGTCGTCAACGACCTCGAGGCGGCGGGCGTGTTCGTCAAGAGTCCGGTCTTCCCGTTCGTGCGGTTCCCGGGCGTCGATACCATTCTTGGGCCCGAGATGAAATCCACAGGCGAGGTGATGGGCGGCGCGGACAACTTCGGCGCGGCCTTTGGAAAGGCGATGATGAGCGCGGGGCAGCAGCTGCCAAAGGACGGATGCGTGTTCATCAGCGTCAACAACAGCGACAAGCCCACGGTCGTACCCATTGCGCGTGATCTGGCGGCGCTCGGATTTTCCATTACGGCGAGTCGAGGGACGGCTGCCTTCCTGCGCGCCCACGGCATCGACGCCGAAGTCGTTTACAAAGTGAACGAAGGTCGTCCCAACATCGCCGACCAGATCGTCAACGGCAAGATCGACCTCGTGATCAATACACCGCTCGGTCGCGAGTCGTTTTTTGACGATCGCGCTGTTCGCCGCGCCGCAACGATGGCGCAGGTGCCATGCATCACGACGCTGACCGGCGCCTCGGCGGCGGTCAGCGCGATCAAGGCGCTCCGTTCGCAGACGCTGACGGTCCGCTCGCTGCAGGACTATTATGCGGGGGTGGAAGCCGGGGCCTGATCGCGATGACGCACGATACGGTCCGCCGGAAGGCGGACGCGACGAAGGACACGAAGAACCGCGCATTGTCCTTCGTGACCTTCGTGCTCGCCACTGTGGCGGCCTTCGTGGTACAGGCGCAAACTTTCCGCGGCAGCGTCACGACCGTTGAAATACCCGTGACGGTCACCGACAGCAACAACCGCCTGATTACCGGCCTCACGAGAGACGACTTCGAGGTGTTCGAAGACGGCGATCCGGAGCCGATCACGCAGTTCTCCGACAAGCGAACGCCGGTCAGTGTCGGCGTCCTTCTCGACATCAGCGACAGCATGCGCGGGCAGCCAATCGTCGACGCGCGCGGAGCGCTCGATCGATTCATGAGCGACCTGCTCGAGGGTGAGGACGAGGCGTTTGTCGGCGCGTTCAATCACCTGCCGCGCATCCTGGTGCCGTGGACCGCGCCGCCATCTCGGCTTGCCGGCCGTCTGGATACCGAACGGCCCACCGGTGGAACGGCCATCTACGACGCCATCGCTGCATCGATGTCGATGTTCGGACGTCGCCAGCGCACGCGTGCTGCGATGATCGTGATTTCCGATGGTGCTGACACCGCCAGCGACCATTCGTTGCCGCAGACGCGCGAGTTGCTTCGCCGTAGTGACGCATTCGTCTATGCGATTGCGATCGATTCAGCAACGGAGCAGCGGGTGAGCACGCAAGTCAACCCGGAAGCGCTGCGTGAAATCACGGGCCCAAGCGGTGGGTACACCGAGGTGGTGCGAACATCGGCGGATCTCGGGCCTGCCACCCAGCGAATCGCGGAAGAGCTCAATTCGCAGTACATGCTCGCCTACGCGACGACACGTCCCCAGGATGGAAGCTGGCGGACCATTCGCGTCCGCGTCCGGAACCGCGACTACATCGCGCGGGCGCGTCGCGGATACTTCGCCATCCCCGAGCGCTAACCGGCCAAAAGCATCGCCCGAGTTGCACCGCAGCCGAACTCCGACCGATTTGGTCTTGACGGACTGAAACGGTCGGGTATAAAGTCGCGAGCGTGACTCTGAGACTCAATCTCATATCAGTGGTTGCTCTCGTCCTGTTCGGCTCTGCCACTGTGCTTGCCCAGAGCGCGGTCTTCCGCGGCCGTATCGTCGATCCGATGAGAGCCGCCGTTGCCGCCGCACGAGTGGTCGCGGTTGCAGCGCCCGGCGGGGCAGTGACGACTTCCGTGTCCGACGCCGAGGGACGATTCGAGCTCCAGCTCGAGCCCGGCGACTATCTCCTCACGATCAGCTCGCCAGGGTTCTCAGAAGAGTTACGTCGCATTACGGTGCCGGTATCGGGTGCGGCGTCCGTTGAATTTCTACTCCAGATAGCTGGCTTCACACAGTCCGTTGAGGTGAACGGCGACGCGACGGGCAACACGCCCACCGTCAGTACGAGCACCAGGACGCCGACACTGCTCCGCGACGTACCGCAGGCGGTAACGGTAGTCCCGAGAGCGCTCATCCGTGATCAGCTCATGTCGAGCGTTGCGGATACGGTCAACTACATCCCGGGCATCACCACACACCAGGGCGAGAACAATCGTGACCAGATCATCGTTCGCGGCAACAGTTCATCGGCTGATTTCTACGTCAACGGCGTCCGCGACGACGTGCAGTACTACCGCGACCTCTACAACGTCGAGCGAATCGAGGCGTTGAAAGGATCGAACGGGATGGTGTTCGGTCGTGGCGGTGGCGGGGGCGTCATTAACCGGGTCACCAAGCAAGCCGGCTTCCTGCGGAGCGGCGAGACGATGCTGCAGGCAGGCTCCTACGGCAACCGCCGGTTCAGCGCGGACGTGAATCAGCCATTGACGTCGTCGCTGGCATTGCGCGTCAACGGCGTGTTCGAGGACTCAGACAGCTTTCGCCGCAGCGTTGGCCTGCAGCGATACGGGATTGCACCGAGCGTGACGTTTGTGGCAACCCCTCGAACCATGCTGACGATCGATTACGAGCATTTTCACGATGAACGCGTCGCAGACCGCGGCATCAGCTCGTTCCGCGGACGTCCAGTCGATGTGGCGCCCTCGACCTATTTCGGAAATCCTGCGGACAGCCACGTGAACGCGGACGTGGACCTGGCGGCGGCGAGTATCGAGCACGAGGTGCGTGGCTTTACCATTCGCAACCGCACGGTCGTTGGCAACTACGATCGCGGGTATCAGAACTACGTGCCGGGCGCAGTCACAGACGACCGGAGCCGCGTCGCCTTGACCGCTTACAACAATGCGACGGCGCGGTTGAACACCTTCAATCAGACCGATGCCACACGCGCCGCACGAACCGGTCGAGTGCGGCACATGCTGCTCTTCGGCGGGGAGATCGGCCGCCAACGCAACCAGAACTTTCGCAACACCGGATACTTCGAGAATGCGTCCACAACCGTCATGGTGCCGCTCTCCGACCCGTCGACGACACTGCCGGTCACGTATCGACAGAGTGCGACCGACGCGAACAACCGCGTACGCACGCACGTCGGCGCGCTGTATGTCCAGGATCAAGCGGAGCTGTCGCGGTTCGTGCAGGTCATCGGCGGCGTGCGGTTCGATCGTTTCGATCTGCAGTTCCACAACAACCGCACCGGTGAGGCACTGCGCCGTATCGACCATCTGGTGTCGCCGCGCGCTGGCGTGGTACTGAAGCCGATCGCCAGCGCCTCGATTTACGGCAGCTTCACCCGCTCATACCTGCCGAGCTCGGGAGATCAGTTTGCATCGCTGACGGTCATCACACAGCAGATGAAGCCCGAACAGTTCACCAACTACGAGGTCGGCGCGAAGTGGGATGCGACGTCGGAGCTCTCTCTGACGACGGCGCTGTATCGCCTCGATCGAACCAACACACGCGCGACCGATCCCAACGACCCGACCCGCATCGTTCAGACAGGCAGCCAGCGAACCAATGGATATGAGTTCGGCGTCAATGGAACGATCACCCGCGCCTGGAAGATCGCTGGCGGCTACGCCCATCAGAACGCGCTGGTGACGAGCGCGACGACCGCGGCTCGGACGGGCGCGCAGGTCGCGCAGGTGCCGCGCCACACGTTCTCGTTGTGGAACAACTATCAGCTGCTGCCGCGCGTCGGTGCCGGACTTGGCATCATTCGTCGAACGAATATGTTTGCGGCCATCGACGACACCGTCATCCTGCCCGGATACACGCGCGCCGATGCGGCGGCCTTTTTCGCGCTCAGCGAGCGCACGCGCCTGCAGGTCAACGTCGAAAATCTCTTTGACCGGACCTATTTCGCCAACGCCGATAGCAATACGAACATTTCGCCAGGCTCGCCGCGGACCGTTCGCGTCGCGCTGAGCGCAGGTTTTTAAACCGTAGCCTCTGCGCTGGTACGCGGAAACTGCACTCGCGGGCGCAGAGGACCTACAGCACCCCAAGAAAGCTGACTGATCGAGTCGTACTCGTGTTTGCAGGTACCCGTTCGTGGGTCCTGCCGCACTCCTTCCTGCGCTCGCACTGACAGCCGGCGCGGCCGTCGGCATCGCCGCCGAGACCCCGTGGCGAAGTCTGCTGTGGCTACTGGTACCTCTCGTCGTGGTGGCCTCAATCGCCTGGTGCTGGCGGCATCTGCTCGTGACGTGGGCCACCATCGTGGTCGCCTTTACGTGCTGCGGCGTCGTTCTCGGATCGCACGCGCGGCAGGAAAGCATTGAGACGCCGCTGCGTCTTGTGCTCGATCGCGAGCTACACGCGTTTCGAGTCGGCGCCGCGGGCGTTCCGGACAACAACCGTCCCCTCCCAACGCGTCTGCTGCTGACGGAAGATGCGTCGGTCGAAGACAACTTCGCAACACTACGAGTGCGCATCCTCGCAGTCCGGCCGAACGACAGATGGGTGCCCGCGGAGGGAGGCGCAGTGCTCAGCATCAGCGGCAGCGCCAGTCAGATGCGGTTCACACAGTGGCGTCGTGGCCGGATTCTCGAGGCGCCTGTCATGTTCCGGCGTCCCGCGCGTTTTCTGAACGACGGTGTTCAGGATTTCGAACGCGATGCCGCGCTCGATGGAATTTCACTCCTCGGAACAATCAAGAGCGGATTGCTGGTGGACGTTGTTCGCCGGGCAACCGTCATCGGCGAACTCGCGGCTGACATTCGGGCGTACGTCCGCAATATCGTGGCGGATCGCGTTGGCCCGCACAGTACGCTTTCTGCGGCGATCGTCGACGCAGTGTTGATCGGCGATCGCAGCGGTCTTCCCGATGACATCCGTTCCCGTCTGCAGGTCGCCGGCACGTACCACGTCGTTGCTATTTCAGGCGGCAACATCGCGATTTTCGCGGCGATGATGATCGTCGCGTTCGTACCCTTCGGGATTGCCGGCCGCCCCGCCGCCGCACTGACGCTGATAGGCCTCGTCGCGTACGCCCTGGTCGTGACATCGAGCCCATCCGTCTGGCGTGCAACGGTCGTCGCCGTCGTTTATCTGGTCGCGCGACTGTTTGACCACCGCACAGCCCCCTGGCAGGCGTGCGCTCTTGCCGGAGGGTTGCTGACCGTTGGAGAGCCGCTCGACGTCCGCAATGCAGGCTTCCTGTTGACATTCGGTGCGACCGCCGCCCTTCTGATGGCTGTCGGACGCGTGACGATCCGCGGCGACAACGGCATGGGCATCAAACGACGGCCGTGGGCGGCGTGGCTGGGTGCGTCGATCGGCGCTTCGGCGGCGGTAGAGATCGTGCTGCTGCCAGTGATGGCTGAGACGTTTTCCAGGGTGACAGCTGCCGGCCTAGTGCTGAACATAGTCGCGGTTCCCGCGATGGCCACGGTTCAGATCGCCGGCCTTCTCGTTGTCCTTGCGCCAGCCGCATCCCTCGGCACGGCCGCCGGCTGGATAGCGCATCTCGCCGCGATGGCGATTCTGGACAGCGCACGTCTCGTCGACGTCGCACCGTGGCTGGCGATTCGCGTTCCACCACCATCCGCGAGCATCGTTTCGATGTACTACGCCGGTCTGGCCGTGGCGCTGTGGTCTGCCACGCGGCTGACGAGAATCGTCGGCCTCGTGGCGCTCGTCGCCTGCGGCATGGTCATCGTCACCGGTTCCGCCGCGCGTCAGGACATTGGAAATCTCCGCCTGACGATGTTCGACGTCGGGCAGGGTGACTCGTTGATGTTGCAGGTCCGAGAGTCGAACCTGTCTGGCGCCCGTGGGACAGAAACAGGCCCGCGCACGCTGCTGGTTGATACAGGCGGAAGTCCGTTCGGCGGCAGCTTCGATATCGGCTCGCGCGTTCTCGAGCCGGCGCTCTGGGCTCGCGGCGTGTCCGCGATCGACACGCTTTTGTTAACGCATGGCGATCCCGATCACATTGGCGGGGCGTTGCCGCTGATCGACGATTTCAACCCACGACGGCTCTGGGAGGGCGTACCGGTTCCTCGCGCGCGTTCGTTGCAATCGGTGCTCGCGCGCGCATCGGTATCTGGTGCCGTGATCGACCAGCGACGCGACGGCGAAGAATTTCGCTTCGGCGACGCTCGCGTGTTCGTGCTTCATCCACCTCGGCCCGACTGGGAGCGTCAGCGGGTCCGCAACGATGACTCCGTCGTCGTCGAGATCGTGTATCGCGATGTCGCGTTGCTGCTGACGGGCGACATCGGCGCGGACGTCGAGCGCGCGATCGTGCCGCGGCTGGTACCGGCGAAGATCCGCGTTCTCAAAGTCGCCCATCACGGAAGCCGCACGTCGACGTCCCGCGAGTTACTGGAGGCCTGGCGTCCACAGATCGCGCTGATCAGCTGCGGTCGCGGCAACCCATTCGGTCATCCAGCACCTGATGTCATCGCTCGGCTCGACGCAATCGGTGCGCGGATCTATCGCACTGATCGGGACGGGGAAGTCACGGTTGATACAGATGGAACGAACGTACGCGTCACAACGTTCAATGGAGAACAGCGTTGACGCGAAGGACGCGACACGAAGGTTCCCGGCATCAGGCTTCCCGCTTAATCCTCTGCCACTCTTCTTCCATTTCTTCCAGCGTCGCATCCGGAAGCAGCTTCCCGCGTGAGGTGAAGGCACGCTCCATCGCATCAAAGCGCTTGGTGAACTTCTCATTCGCGCGGCGTAGCGCGGCCTCGGGTTCGATGCCGAGCTTGCGCGACAGGTTCGTAATGGCAAATAGCAGATCGCCCATCTCTTCCTCGGCGCGCGACAGGTGACCGGTGGCGCCCGATTGGACCTCGCGCCTGACCTCGGCCACTTCCTCCTCAATCTTGTCGAGCACATCGCCGGCGCGCGCCCAATCGAATCCAACGGCTGCCGCGCGTGCGCTGATCTCATAGGCACGCAGCAGCGAAGGCAGCGTCTTCGGAACGCCGCTCAACGTCGTCTTCACCCGCGAGTCCGGTTGGCCCTTCGCTTCCCGCTCACGTGCCTTCATCGTTTCCCACCGCTCGATAACCTGGCCGGTCGTGATGTTTCCCTCATCCGGCGCTTTCGCGAACACGTGCGGATGGCGCCGGACGAGCTTCTCCCGAATTGCATCAATCGCATCGCCGATCGAAAACTGGCCCGCCTCTTCGCTGATCTGCGCGAGGAACACGGCCTCATAGAGGTAATCGCCCAATTCCTCCCGAAGCTCCTCCATGTTGCTCGTGTCGATCGCCTCGAGCACTTCATACGTTTCCTCGAGCACGAACGGACGCAGCGACGCGTGTGTCTGTTCACGGTCCCAGGGGCAACCGCCGGGCGCGCGGAGCGTCCGCATGATGGCGACGAGCTTTTCGAATTTCTCGCCCGGCGATTCTGTGGAAACCGGACGTTCAGGGTGCGAAGAGGCCATGGCTTCGTATGCTAGCATTCGGATTTCGCCATGACCGAACACGAGCACGCCGAACATCAGCACGACGCCGACACCATCAGCTTTGCCGCGTTCGTGCTCTCGCTTGCGCACACCGCTGCCGTTCACTTCGGAGACATTCCGGATCCCGTCAGTGGCCAGAAGTCAGAGGTGAATCTGCCGGCCGCGCAGCAGATGATTGACATCCTGGCGCTGCTCGAGGAGAAGACGCGCGGCAACCTGACGGCCGAAGAGCGTCAACTGCTCGACCAGATTCTGTACGAGCTGCGCCTGCGCTTCGTCGAGGCGGGCAAGCCGCAGTCGCGCATCATCACGCCCTAACACTGCCGGATGGTCCGCGGCACAGTTACGATGCTGGGCACCGGGACGTCGCACGGCGTCCCGATGATCGGCTGCGCGTGCGCGACCTGCCGTTCGAGCGATCCACGCGATCGACGCCTGCGCCCGTCGATTTACGTCGACGTGCCGGAACGGGCACGGATTCTCGTCGACACGGCAACGGATCTGCGGCAGCAGGCGCTCGAGCATCGACTCTCTCGCGTTGACGCCGTGCTCTTCACGCACGCCCACGCGGATCACATCCTCGGACTTGATGATCTCCGCAGCTTCAACACGCTTCAGGGCGCCGCGATCCCGTGTTACGGAAATCGCGAAGCACTCGAGGCGATTCGCCGGCAGTTCTCGTACGTGTTCGAAGCGCCGCTCCAGGAAGGCGGCGGCGTTCCGCAGCTGAGCACGCACGAAGTCGCAGGTCCATTTGCCATCGGCGGCGTTCGAATCGTGCCGGTTCCGTTGTGGCATGGCAAACTCCCGATCCTCGGCTTCCGCTTCGGCAACTTCGCCTATCTGACCGACTGCAACCGCATCCCAGACGAGGCATGGACACTTGTCGACGGGGTGGACATCCTCGTCCTCGACGCGCTGCGCGATACGCCGCATGAGACGCACTTCACGCTTGCCGAAGCGGTCGCCGCGTCGGAGCGTATCGCGCCGCGGCGAACCTACTTCACGCACATGACCCACGACCTGCCGCATGCGCAGACCAATGCCCGGCTGCCCGCAGGTGTGGAGCTGGCATATGATGGCCTCGTGTTCGACATCGAGGTTCACGCAGCGTAAGTGGAAGTGCTCCACTTTCCGGACGATCCGCGTCCGGCCTGGCTCGTGCATCCCGTGCTTGCCCTCGGCAACTTCGACGGCCTTCACCGCGGACATCTCAAGATCGTCGAGCGCGTCCGGCGCGGCGCCGCCGAACATGGCGGCACACCGATGGCCATGACGTTCGATCCACATCCGTCGCGCATCGTGCGGCCCGACAAGGCGCCACCATTGCTCATGACCAAGGCGCAGCGGCTCGAGGCGCTCGACCGCGCGGGGATTGCCGCCGTGGCGGTCGTCCGGTTTACGACGGAGCTCTCGCACTGGGATCCGGAAACATTCGTCCGGACCGTGCTCGTGGACTGGCTGCGCGTATCGGAAGTATGGGTCGGCGCAAACTTTTTGTTCGGCCATGATCGCAGCGGGAATTTCTCGACACTGCGAACGCTCGGTCAGCGCTACGGCTTTCGCGCGGACAAGATCGATCCAGTCCGCTACAAAGAGTTTGTCGTCAGCAGCACGCGCATTCGCCGTCTGGTGGCGGAAGGCCGGATGGATGAAGCGGGCGCGCTGCTTGGACATCCGTATTACATCGACGGGACCGTCGTCGCTGGAAAACGTCGCGGCCGGGAGCTCGGTTTTCCAACCGCGAACCTGCAGACGGAGAACGAGCTGCTACCGCCGAACGGGGTGTATGCGACGACGACCACGATTGACGGCGTCGTCCATGCGAGCCTGACCAATGTTGGGGTGCGGCCAACGTTTGGCGACACGGTCAAGCCGATCATCGAGGCGTATGTGCTCGGATTCAACGGCGATCTGTACGGACGTCCGGTGAGGCTCGGGTTCGTGCAACGGTTGCGCGACGAACGGAAATTCGAAGACGTGGATGCGCTGCGCACGCAGATGGAAGCCGATCGCCGCCGCGCCGAACGTCTCTTCGCACAGTTGTCCGTATGAACGCGTCGCTTCGCCTGTACAACACCCTCACACGGCAGGAAGAGCCGTTCTCGCCCTCGCAGGACGGCACCGTCCGCATGTACGCGTGCGGTCCGACCGTGTACGCGCGCGCGCACATCGGCAACTTCAGGACGTACGTCTGCGTTGACGTCCTGCGCCGCACGCTGAAGCATCTCTGCGGCTACACGATGCGCGAGGCGATCAACTACACCGACGTAGACGATAAGACCATCGCGGGTGCGCAGAAGGCCGGCCTACCACTGCGCGCATACACCGACCAGTGGATCCGCGCGTTCCGCGAGGATATCGAGCAACTCGGCATCGAAGTGCCTGAGGAGACACCGCGGGCGACCGATGAAGCCAACCTGCGTGCGATGGGCGACCTCATTGCGGCGCTCGGCCGCAACGGGCATACGTACTCGCGCGATGGGTCCACCTACTTCAAGATCGCCACGCTGCCCGATTACGGCAAGCTTGCGCGCCTCGATCACGAGGGCATGAAGTCAGGCGTCAGCGTCGACGTCGACGAATACACCAAAGACGACGTGCGCGATTTCGTGCTGTGGAAAGCGACCAAGCCTGGCGAGCCGACCTGGGATGTCGGTGCAGGGCCTGGACGGCCCGGTTGGCACCTCGAATGCTCGGCGATGGCGTTACGCCTGCTCGGCGAACCGCCGATTGACATTCACGCGGGCGGCATCGACTTGATCTTCCCCCACCACGAAAACGAGATCGCGCAGAGCGAGGGCGCCACCAGGCGGCCGTTCTCGCGGTTCTGGGTGCACATCGAACATCTGTTCGTCGAAAACGAAAAGATGTCGAAATCGCTCGGCAACGTCTACACGTTGCCGGACGTGCTGGCGCGGGGTCATCGCGCGTCCGCGCTGCGATATCTGCTGCTGTCATCTCACTACCGGAAGCAGCTGAATTTCACGTGGGCCGGAATGGAGCAGGCCGAGGAATCGCTGCGCCGCATCGTCGACTGCCTCGCGCGGCTCGAGACGGTGTCGTCCACCGACGGGTCGCCAGATGTCGAGGCATCGATTGATCAAGCACGAGCCGCATTTGCGGCTGCGCTGCTGGACGATCTCAATACGGCCGCTGGTCTCGCCGCGATCTTCGATCTCGTCCGCGATTTGAACGCCGCGATCGATTCCAAGACGATCAGCCGCGAGAACGCCGATGCGGCGCGACGCGCGATCGACGAGTTCGATTGCGTGCTGGGCGTCGTGACCCTCCGCCGTGCCGAGGACGCGCAGCCGCCTGTCCCGATCGACGAGATCGAGCGGCTCATCGAGGAACGGACGGCCGCACGGGCGCGGCGCGATTTCGCTGCCGCCGACGGCATCCGACATGCACTCGCCGAGCGCGGAATCCTGCTGGAGGACAACCCCGGGGGTACACGCTGGAAGCGAAAGTGACGCGGCCTCACGCGCATCAGACAGACAAGTCGAAGGGACCCGACCCGACTGAGCGACGCGAGTCAACGGTTCCCGATATCCGCACCGAGCTGCCTGGACCGAAGGCGCGCGACATCATCGCGCGCGACCAGGCGGCAGTGTCCACGTCGTACACCCGCGACTATCCGCTCGTGATTGCGAAAGGGCGCGGCGCGGTCGTCGAAGACGTGGACGGGAACGTCTTCCTCGATTGCACGGCCGGGATAGCGGTTGCCTCCACCGGCCATTCACATCCCGACGTGGTGCAGGCGATTACCGACCAGGCGCAGAAGTTTCTGCACATGTCGGGAACCGATTTCTATTACGAGCTGCAGGCACGGCTGGGTGAAGAGATTGGCGACCTGGTCCCGATGGCGGGTCCCCACCGGTCGTTTTTCAGCAACTCGGGAACTGAAGCCAACGAGGCGGCGCTGAAGCTCGCGAAGTTCACGACCGGGCGGCACAACGTGATGGCGTTCTTCGGCGCGTTTCACGGTCGCTCGATGGGCTCGTTATCGCTGACCGCGAGCAAGGTGCGGCAGCGCCAAGGTTTCGGGCCGCTGCTGCCCGGTGTCTACCACGCGCCGTATCCCGATACGTACCGCTCGGGACTGTCGGCTGACGCAACAGCGGATCGCTGCATCGACTTCATCGAGCAGCAGCTGTTCGTGCACCTCGTGTCGCCTGACGAAGTTGCCGCCATTGTCGTCGAGCCCATTCAGGGCGAAGGCGGCTACATCGTCGCTCCGGACAGTTTCCTCGAGCGTCTGCGGGCGATTGCTACGCGATACGGAATTCACCTGATCGTGGACGAAGTGCAGTCGGGAATGGGTCGCACGGGGAAGATGTTCGCGATCGAGCATACGAAGGTCTCGCCTGACATCGTGACCATCGCAAAGGGAATCGCATCGGGCCTTCCGCTGGGGATCACGACGGCGGCGTCGAGTCTGATGGGGCAGTGGCCACCCGGAGCACACGCGAGCACGTTCGGCGGCAACCCGGTTTCGTGCGCAGCCGCGGTCGCGACGATCAAATTGCTGCGGGAAAGCCTGGTGAAGAACGCGGAGGTTGTCGGCTCATACTTGATCGACGGCGCTCGTGCGCTCATGGACAAGCATCCGCTCATCGGCGACGTGCGCGGACGAGGCCTGATGGTCGGCATCGAGCTCGTTCGCGACCGGCGGACGAAAGAGCGCGCGACGACCGAGCGCGATGCGCTCGTCCGCGAGTGCTTCACACGCGGACTGCTGGTGCTCGGGGCAGGGCGGAATGCGATCCGTCTCTCACCGCCGCTGGTGTTGACGAAGCAGGAAGCCGATATCGCGCTCCAAATCCTCGACGAAGCACTGGGTGCGGCGCCTTCATAGGCGGACGCGTACGTAGGGGCCGGCTTCAGCCGGCCCATTCGGCCCGTGGGCGGCGCGGAGCTTGTAGGTCCGCGACCGCGATGACAAACGATCCTCGTCAGGCCCTCGGAATGTCCGGTGAAGATCTCGCATGCGCTGAACTCCAGCGCCGAGGGTACGCAATTGTTGAACGCCGCTATCGCACGAGGTTCGGCGAAATTGACATCATCGCGAAGGACGGTCTCACGATCGTCTTCGTCGAAGTCAAAGCGCGCATGACGCAGGAGTTCGGCGGCGCGGCGGCGGCGATGACCGGCTGGAAGCAACGGCGCATTGCGCGCATGGCCGTCGACTACCTTGCTCGGCAGAACCTACATGATTGTCCCTGCCGGTTCGATGTGGTCGCGATCGATTTCGACGAATCGAATCCGCGCGTCATCGTGTACCCTAATGCGTTCAATGCCTGCGACTAGTGTCTGAACTGCGGAAAGATCCTGTCACCGGCCGCTGGGTCATCATTTCCACTGAACGGCGCAAACGCCCGAACGACTTCCGTCTCGAGTCGGTGCACATCGTTCCCGATCCCACCTGTCCCTTCTGCGAAGGTCATGAGGCCATGACTCCGCCGGAGCTGCTCGCCGTCCGTCACAACGGCAGCCGCGCCAATATGCCGGGATGGAATCTGCGTGTCGTGCCGAACCAGTTTCCCGTGTTACGCGTCGAAGGCACCCTCGATCGTCAGGGCGAGGGGATTTTCGACAAGATGAACGGCATCGGGGCGCACGAGGTGATCATCGAGTCGCCGCGCCATCTAGACATGCTCGCAGACATGAGCGACGAGGCCATCGAGCAGGTGCTGTGGGCGGCGCGCGAGCGGATGCAGGATCTGCGTCAGGATCGCCGATTCCGCTACATCATCGTGTTCAAGAACCACGGTTCGGCGGCTGGCTCGTCACTCGATCATTCGCATTCTCAGTTGATCGCGTTGCCCATCGTCCCCCGAGAAGTGCGGGATGAAGTCGATGGCGCGAAGGCGCATTTCGAGGCGAAGGAGCGGTGCGTCTTCTGCGACATCCTGCGGCAGGAGACGCGTGAAGGGCAGCGATTGATTGCTGAAAATGCGGACATCGTCGCCGTCGCGCCCTATGCGCCGCGTTTTCCGTTCGAGACGTGGCTGCTGCCGCGGCGCCATGAAGCACATTTCGAAAACTCGCCGCGGCACGAGTACGCGTCGGTCGCGCGACTGCTCGGCGACATCCTCCGCCGCATCAACAGGTCACTTGGCTCGCCGCCGTACAACCTGCTGATTCACACGGCGCCGGTCATCGAACAAGCAGCCGAGTTCTATCACTGGCACGTCGAGATCATTCCGAAGCTGACGAAGGTCGCGGGATTCGAATGGGCGACCGGGTTTTATCTCAATCCGACATCACCCGAAGAAGCGGCGCAGGTCCTGCGCGACGCGCGTCCTTAGAACCGATAGCCCAGCGTCAACGAGAAGGTTCGGTCCGTCTGTCGCCGACCCGGTGACGGCCTGCGGTCGTAATCTACATCCTCTGCAATCGTGGTGACGAAGCCCGCTGCCAGACCGATGCGCACGCCGTTCTGCGTCCGGATGAACATCTTGTCGTCGCCGCTCACACCGAAGTAGCCGTCATGCAGGTGAAAGAACTGCGCGCGGTCGGCCACCAGCTGCACCTGAAGCCCCGCGGACTCATGCGCCGCGGCGTAGCTGTCATCAGCGATCGTGCTGAAATTCTCGTTGACCCATGCGAAGCCACCGTCCGCGGTGAGCGTTGTTCGCGTGGTCTGCAGAATCTGGTAACCGATGCCCGCGCCGAGGGCTGTTCGCAGATCGATGTCGCGGAAGCGGTCGTTCGTAAAGTTGGTATTCGCGTTCGCGAACAGTCGGGTAGTAAGGAAGCGATCGTACTTGCCGGTTGCAGACCAGTTGCGTGCCGTTTCGACGCCGCGGTCGTTGGCGTGCGTCACGACGCCCGAAACCGAATAGCGATCCGCCGGGCCTGTTGCCACGAGATCGCCACTGAGCCGGACGTTGTTCACCTGAGTATTGCCTGCGGTTTGGACGATGCCCGCACCGGCGCCCCCAATGACGGTCCAGGCAGGTTGCGGCCGTTTCAAGGCGACGATGGCCGAGAGTGCTACCGGGCCGCCGGGGACCAGCGTCACCTGTCCTGACGTGTCGCCTGCGACGATGACCGCTGGAGCTGGGGCCGACGTTCCGATGGTGACGAGCATCAGCTGGTCGATAGCCACGGATGTGACATCAGCCCACGGCATCTTCAGCTCGCCTCCGGCCGCCTTGAATGTGAGCGTCCCGCCGGCGAGCGAGCTGGTGACGCCCGTGATGCGATCGCCGTTTTTCAGGCGAACTTCGTCGGCGTGCGCAGGGACTGCGGCAATGAGAAGGAGAAGGCAGAAGAGAATCGGTCGCATCATGTTGCCGCGCAGTGTAGACGAGTTTTCGCCGTCACCTTCGGCTTCGTCGCGCAGTCCCACGGTTTGGGCGGGGTCCGAGCAGCCGGTCTCGAATGCGTCGACTGCACACATCGGCGTTCTTGATTGGGCAAAGATCGCTGTGGTACGCTGAGTTTTCGCCGACGAGCGGGAATAACTCAGTGGTAGAGTGCGACCTTGCCAAGGTCGAAGTCGCGGGTTCGAATCCCGTTTCCCGCTCCAACCTTCGCACTGATCGATGATGATTCCGACCTGCTGTTCCGCGCGCTGCTCTTCGACTGACGCACAGGGCACCCCGAGCGACGTCGAGGGGTGTTGTTGCTGCGCATAGACGCGGCCGGAATCTCCCTGCACATAGTTCCGACCGGCGCCGTCGCCAAGTGGTAAGGCAGAGGTCTGCAAAACCTCGATCCCCGGTTCAAATCCGGGCGGCGCCTCCAACCTTTCCTGGTCCTTTCTGGACACATGGGTGACAGTTCATTCCGGAGACATAGGTAACACTTTCGGACCGAAGGGATTTTCGATCGGTTCGAGCCGGCACGTTTCGTCGTCGAAATAGCCCAAGTCGTACTCCATGAAGGTGACGAGCCAGATGCGCTCGCCCACCTGTGTCACGCCGACATTTTGACCGGCGAAGACCTGGCTCAGGTTGATCTTGCGGCGATTGAAACAAATGCGGCCGCAATGGGTCACCGTGGCCGTGCGGTCGTGAAATGGATACGTGAGGTCCTCTAACCCGCGGTACAGGCGTGGGGACCGGACGTAGAAGTCGGCCGGGACTTTCATATCCAAAGCCTGATGGGGACGGTCCCGGTTGTAGCGGTTTACGAACACATCAAAGCGTGCCTGCTGTTGCAGGACATTGGAGGCGGCGGGCTTTGTCGCTTCCCGCTTCAGGGTGAGATGCATCCGTTCGTGACGGCCATTCTGTTGCGGATGGCCGGGTTTGATGCGCTCGATCTGAATGCCCAGCCGGAGCCACCACACCGCGAGTTTACTGAGCCCGTAGAGCGCGTGAGCGGACGCGAAGGGCACACCGTTATCGGTGCGGATGACGCGCGGCAGGCCGAATTCCTTGAAGGTGCGCTCGAAGACCGTGAAGGCGAATTTTTCTTGGGTCGTGGCCAGCGCCTCACAGGTGAGCAGGTAGCGACTCGCGAAGTCGGTGACGGTCAGCGGATAGCAGTAGCGGCGATTCCCGAGCATGAATTCGCCTTTGTAATCGGCACACCACAGTGCGTTGGGCTCGAGCGGTTGCGAGAGCTCGGTGCCTAGCGCGACGCGCCGACGTCGGCGGCGGCGATGCACGAGTCCATACCGGTCCAACACCGCGTGGACCGTACTGATGGCTGGCAGATGGGGCGCGGTGGCTCGCTGCCGGAGCTTCTCGCGAATTTTCGGTGCCCCCCAGCCGGGATACTCTCGCTTCAGCCGCACGATGACCGCCTCCACCTGGGCCGGCAGTCGATTCGCTTGCCGATGCGGCCGCCGACTGCGATCGTTGAACGCGCCGACGCCACAATCTTTGTAGCGGTCGAAAATCTTGTAGCCGGTCTTCCGCGAGATCCCGAACTCGGCGCACAACGGCGCCATCTTTTCTCCCTCGAGCAGGCGGGCCACAAACCGGAGCCGCTCGTCCATGACGTGACACTCCTTCCAAGGCATGCCCCCTCCAGCGAAGGGGCAAAAGTGTCACCCATGTGTCCGGAATACGGTGTTACCTATCTCTCAGGAAGGACA
>Ga0207701_10001791_pt1 | contig 22372 bp, 23 predicted proteins | sample KBSSwiSSwithPhiX_FD_184294 | JGI IMG/M metagenome (GOLD analysis project Ga0207701, IMG submission 184294) | Switchgrass rhizosphere bulk soil microbial communities from Kellogg Biological Station, Michigan, USA, with PhiX - S5 (SPAdes) (version 2) | ecosystem: Environmental > Terrestrial >... | reverse complement strand
CGCCACCTGGGCACAGATGATTTGGAAATCAGTCAGGTAGGGCGCGGCCAATGGCGTCCGCGTCGGCGCTTGTCAATGCGCCTTGGTGAGGGCAAAGGCTGGCCCCATGTACGACAAGCGAAACGGGCTGGTGACGGTCTTCGGCGGCGGCGGATTCATCGGCCGCTACGTGTGCGAACAACTCTTTAAGACCGGCGTCCGCGTCCGGGTTGCCGAGCGCCATCCTCGCCGCGCTTATTTCCTTCAGCCGTTGGCCGCGGTCGGCCAGCTCGACCTGGTCCAGGCCGATATCACCCACCGCGATTCGGTCGCCCGCACGGTCGAAGGCGCTAGCGCGGTGATCAACCTCGTCGGCACGCTGAAGGGCGATTTCGAGGCGCTGCAGGCCGAGGGTGCCGGCATCGTCGCAGAGGAGGCCAAGAAAGCCGGAGCGGGTGCGCTGGTCCATGTCAGCGCCATCGGCGCCGATCCCGAGAGCCAGTCGCGTTATGGCGCGAGCAAGGGTCACGGCGAAGCCAAGGTCCGCTCCGCCCTCCGCACTGCCACGCTGATCCGGCCGAGCCTGGTGTTCGGGCCTGAAGACCAGCTTACGAACCGGTTCGCGACCCTGATGAGCCGCCTTCCGGTCTATCCAGTGATCGCGCCGAGGACGCGATTCCAGCCCGTCTACGTCCGTGACCTCGCCAAGGCGATCGCGGCCGCGGCGCTCGATCCCACGGCCCATGCCGGCAAGACCTACGAGATTGCCGGACCCGAAATCCTGACGATGCGGCAGCTTACGGAAGAGATTGCGTCGATTGCGGGGCTGTCGCCGAGCATGGTCGACATGCCGGACATTGCCGCCAACGGCCTGTCCTACCTTGGCTTCCTGCCCGGCGCGCCGCTGACTCGCGACCAGTGGCTGATGCTGCAGACCGACAATATCGCAGGCAAGAAATCGCCAGGGCTGAGCGCGTTCGGCATCGAGCCGACGCCTTTGGCCGCCGCCGCGCCCGAATGGCTGGCGCGCTTCCGCGAAGGCGGCCGCTTCGCCGCCCGCAATCAAGTCGCCGCCTAAATGCCCGTCCTCCTGCTCGTCATCATCCTCGGCATTGTCGAGGGCGTCACCGAATATCTGCCCGTCTCCTCGACCGGGCATTTGATCCTCGCCACCGAACTGATGGGCTATGACGCGGATCGCTGGGCCTTGTTCAACATCGCCATCCAGCCCGGCGCGATCCTCGCCATCGTCATCCTCTATTGGCGGACATTCTGGGACGTGCTGACCGGCCTGTTCCAGAAGAGCCCGAGCGCCTGGGCGTTCACGCGCAACCTGCTGGTGGCCTTCTTGCCTGCCGTCGTGCTCGGGCTTGCCCTTGGCGACCAGATCGAAAGCCTGCTCGGCAATGCGACCGTTGTTGCCGTGGCCCTGATCCTCGGCGGCTTCGCCATCCTCGCCGTCGAACGCTTTGCAAAGCCGGAATATTCAGGCGGCGTCGCGGCCATGAGCTTGAAGCAGTCGGTCCTGGTCGGCATCGTCCAATGCCTGGCGATGGTGCCGGGCGTCAGCCGCTCCGGCGCTACCATCCTCGGTGCGATGAGCCTCGGCGTCGATCGCCGAACGGCGGCCGAGTTCAGCTTCTTCCTCGCGGTTCCGACACTGGCCGGCGCGACCGTCCTCCAGCTTTACAAGCATGGCGCGGGCATCGGCAGCGACATGATCGGGTACATTCTCTTGGGCGCGCTAATCTCCTTCATCGTCGCCATCATCGTCGTCAAAGCCTTCCTGGCGATCATCACTCGCTATGGCTTCGGCCCCTTCGCCTGGTACCGGATCATTGCGGGTGGTGCGGCGCTTGCCTGGCTGGCCGCGCGCTAAGCCTTTCCATTGCCTTAGCTTTTGCCGATAATGGCAGCGAGTGATTCGAAAGGACGCGGCTATGCGTGCAATTGCCCTCCTGCTTCCATTTGCCCTTGCGGCAACGCCGGCCCTTGCCGCGGAGCCCGGCGCGAAGGGCGGCCAAATCCAGATCCCGCATGAACTGACGGACCCCGCGACCGGCGAAAAGCTGGGCAAGATGGCGGGCGTACTGACACGGGCGCTCATGGACATGCCGGTGGGCGAGGTTCAGGCCGCGGTCGAAGGCCGCGAGCCAACCTCCGCGGATCGCAGGCGAACGGTGCGCGACGTCGCGGGCGGCGATCCCAATCTCGATCGCAAGGTCGAAGCGCAGGTGGCGCAGGCCATGCCGCGCCTGCAGGCCGGCATGCAAGCGATGGCTGCCTCGCTGCCCTCCATTATGCAGACGCTGCAGGAGGCAGCCGAGCAGATGGAAGGGACCATCGACCGCGCGACAGCGAACTTACCTGATCCAAGCTATCCCAAGCGCTAGACGCGTCGGCCAATGGCGCTAAAGCTGCCCCAACATGTGGCAGCTCTACCAATTTTCACTATGTCCCTTTTCCCGCAAGGTTCGGCTCGTCCTGGGCGAGAAGGGCGTCGCCCATGAGTTGGTCCGTGAATATCCGTGGGAGCGTCGCGACGAGTTCATCGACCTCAACCCGGCCGGCGAAACGCCTGTCCTGGTCGACAGCGAGGCTGGCACGACCCTGATCGGCAGCCAGCCGATCTGCGAATATTTCGACGAAACCAACGCCAAGATGCCGATGATCCATGGCGATGCAGCGCTGCGCGCCGAGATCCGGCGGCTCACGCAATGGTTCGACGAGAAGCTGTTCCGCGAAGTCGTCGAGCCGTTGATGAACGAGCGGATGCGCAAGCGGCTGGTGTCGAACGCCTCACCCGACACCCGGGTGCTGCGCGAGGCGATGCGGATCGGCAACGGCCATCTCGATTACATGGACTATCTGCTGGATCATCGCCGCTGGCTTGCCGGTGCGGGCCTCAGCCTGGCCGATTTCACCGCGGCGGCGCACCTCAGTGTGATCGACTACCTCGGCGCTCTCGACTGGCGCGGACACAAGCAGACCAAGGACTGGTATGCGGTCATGAAATCGCGGCCCGCATTCAGGCCGCTGCTCGGCGAGCGGATGGAGGTCATCGTGCCTCCGTCCCATTACGACAAAGTCGACTTTTAAAGTCGCTAAGTTCGCAAAAGTCTTGGGATGAGCGACCAAATTTCCGTGAACTCAACCCGCCCCCCAATCTCGATCAGCTAATCTGACGATAAGAAACAGCCCAGGGAGTTATTCCCATGGCCGAGCAGCTGTAGGACAGCGAATTCCGGCCGCTAACCGGAACGCATCCGCAACGATTAATTCGTTGTCGGCCAAGCGAACCCAGCCTGCGGCAGCTGGAACTCGACGCATCCCCGCAGGTGGCAGATAACTCACTGACAGAACAATATTTCTCCGGGGGGAGGCCGATGAATTTTCCGCTCTTCAATTTCGGCTCTCGCGATCTTGCCATCGACCTCGGGACCGCCAACACCGTCGTTTACCTGCGCGACCGCGGCATCGTCATCGAGGAGCCCTCGGTCGTCGCCATCGAATATGGCAACGGCATGCCCAAGGTCCGCGCCGTGGGCGACGATGCCAAACTGATGCTCGGCAAGACGCCGGCGAACCTGCGGACCATCCGACCGCTCCGCAACGGGGTCATCGCCGACCTTGAGGTCGCCGAGCAGATGATCAAGCATTTCATGACCAAGGCGCTGGGTAGCCGCAGCAAGTTCGGCAAGGCCGAGGTCGTCATCTGCGTGCCCTCGGGATCGACCAGCGTCGAACGCCGCGCCATCCGCGATGCGGCCTCGAACGCCGGCGCGAGCGAAGTGCGGCTGTTGGAAGAACCGATGGCGGCCGCGCTCGGCGCGGGCTTGCCGGTCGCCGACCCGATCGGCTCCATGATCGTCGATATCGGCGGCGGCACCACCGAAGTCGGCGTCATCTCGCTCCAGGGCCTGGCCTACAGCCAGTCGGACCGCGTCGGCGGCGACAAGATGGACGATGCCATCATGTCCTACATCCGCCGCACCCACAATTTGCAGATCGGCGAGGCGACGGCGGAACGCGTGAAGAAGCAGATCGGCGTGGCCCGAATCCCCGTCGACGGACGCGGCTCGACGATGGTCGTGAAGGGCCTTCACGTCGAGAAAGGCGTGCCGCGCGAAATCGAGCTCACTCAGGCCGAGATTGCCCGCGCGCTAAGCGAACCGGTGGCGCGCATCGTCCACGCCGTGCGCGAAGCTCTCGAACATACCGAGCCCGAGATCGCCGCAGACATCATCGATGCCGGCATCACCATGACCGGCGGCGGGTCGCTGTTGCGCGACATTGACGGCGTGCTGGCTGACGAGACAGGCCTTCCGGTCCGCGTTGCCGAAAATCCGATGCAGTGCGTTGCGCTCGGCGCCGGAATGACCCTGGAAGACCGGATCTACCGCGGGGCGCTGCAGGCCGCCTAGCCGGCGAGAGGCACGCCCTCGGGTGCACCCCGTCCGAGACGGTCGGGTAAATCCTCGCCAACGGGTGTGAAGGCCAGGCTCACTGAGTTGATGCAATAGCGCTCGCCGGTGGGTGGCGGACCGTCGGGGAAGACGTGGCCCTGATGCGCGCCGCAACGAGCGCAGACGATCTCCGTCCGGACCATTCCGTAACTGGTGTCGCGGATATATTCGAGATGATCGGCCGACCAGGGCGTGGTGAAGCTGGGCCAACCGGTGCCGCTTTCGAACTTGTTGCCGGCTTTGAAGAGCGGAATCCCGCAGAGGCGGCAGGTGTAGACCCCCGCCCTTTTCTCATCGAGGAACACCCCGCAGAACGGCGCCTCCGTGCCATGCTCCAGGAGGACGTGGCGTTCTTCATCGCTGAGGTCGGACTCCAGCCCTCGCCGCTCCTCATCGGTCGGAGGCGTGAGATCGAACTGCATCGTCGTCGTGTCGGTCATGGCCGGTCCTCTCAATCAGAGTCGAAGCAACGCACGTCCGGCGAAATAGAACACAAAGGCCAAAGCCGCGAGAGCGACGACTCCGCCAACCCGGCCGATGTCTGATGTCTGCTCTCGCAGTTCGCGCCAGGCGAAGACCATGAACCCGGCCGCCGCAAGCGTGTCCAGCAACAGGATGATGCGCTCAGCCAGGTCCAGCGTCATGGCCGCGCGCTGCTCAGAAAGCCGACGCGATCCAGTAGAAGATCGCGGCGACGGTGGCGGAGGCTGGAATGGTGATCAGCCAGGCGATCATGACATTGCCGGCGATGCCCCAGCGAACCGCCGACGCGCGGCGCGCCACGCCGGCGCCGATGACGCAGCCAGTGATGGTGTGTGTGGTCGAGACCGGGATGCCGAGCCATGACGCGGTAATGAGCATGACCGATCCGCCAAGCGAGGCGCTGAAGCCCTGGTGCTGCGACAATTTGGTAATCCGCGTGCCCATGGTCTCGATGATCTTCCAGCCGCCGGACAGGGTCCCGAGGCCAATCGCGATGTAGCAACTGATCGCAACCCAGTGCGGGACCGCGAACTCGCCGTGGAGGTAGCCGGTCGAGTAAAGCAGCACGGTGATGATACCCATCGTCTTCTGGGCGTCGTTGAGGCCATGGCCAAGGGAGTAGGTCGCCGCCGATATCAAATGGAGCGACCGGAATGTCCGCTCCGCTCCCCGGGCGCTGGCCCTCCGCCCGAGCCAGCTCGTCACCAGCATGATCAGCATGGTGAGCAGCAGCCCTAGGGTAGGCGACAGAACGATGGCGATCAGGGTTTTGTTGAGGCCTGTCCACTGGACGCCGGTCAAGCCGGCATGGGCCACGCCCGCGCCGATTAGGCCGCCGACCAACGCATGGCTGGAGGACGAGGGAATGCCCTTCAGCCAGGTGACGACGTTCCAGAACATGGCCCCGACGAGGGCGCCAAACACGACCGCTGGCGTCACGAGGTCCTTGTCGATGAGGCCCTTGCCGATCGTGTCGGCCACCTTGTGCAGCTCCGGCACCGCCAGCGACAGGAAATAGGCCGCGAAATTGAAGAAGGCGGCGAACAGTACCGCCCAGCCCGGCGAGATCAGCCGAGTGCCGACGACGGTCGCGATCGAATTGGCGGCGTCGTGCAGGCCGTTCAGGAAATCGAAGGCGAGCGCCACCATGATCAGTCCGATCAACAGCGGCAGTGCGAGTTCATGCATGGGGTTTCAGACCCTCAGGCGTGATCGATGACGATGCCGTCGATCTCATTGGCGACATCCTCGAAGGCGTCGGCCACGCGCTCCAGGTGCTTGAAGATCTCGCGGGCGACAATGAACTTGATGGCGCTGGTCTCGCCATATTCCTGGAAGGCCTTCTTGAGGCCGGCGGCATGGATGTCGTCGGCGACGCCCTCGAGCTGGACGAGGCGCTCGGTCAATTCATGGATGCGGGCGCCGTTGCGGGTGATGTCGCGGAGCAAAGGCATGGCCTCGACGGTGATCGCCGCGGATTCCTGCGTGATCGCGGTCATCTTCTTCATCTCATCCTGGAGATGCTTGAGCTCGTAGAGGTCGATGGCGCGGGCGGCGGCCTGCATCTCATCGATCGCATCGTCCATGGCCCCGATGAGCGAGGTGATGGCGCCCCGGTCGAACGGCGTCAGGAAGGTCCTGCGGACACTGCGCAGCACTTCGCGGATGATGTCGTCGGCTTCATGCTCGCGCTGCTCGACAATGCGGAGCTGCTCTTTGGTCGAGGAATCGTCGTCGGCAAGCCGGTTGAGCGCCTCCGCCGCCGCCAAAATGGTGGCCGCATGAGCCTCGAACATACCGAAAAAGTCGCCCGTTTGCGGGAGCAGGCGCTGAAACCAACCGAACATCCAATGAATCCCCTGCGTCGGGGTTCGGGCGTTAGTTTAGGCGTCCGGCATTAGCAATATGACGCTTTGGTTACAGCGCTCCGGGCGTTGCGGGCGGCGCCAGTCCAACGCCGCCCGCGTCGATGCGCTAGTTCCGAAGCTGCCGGAACCCTTGCCGCATGTCGTCGACCAGGGCTTCCGGCTGTTCCCAGGCCGCGAAATGCGCGCCCTCCGGATGCTGGCGATAGAAGATCAGGTTCGAATAAGCCTTTTCTGCCCACTTCTTCGGGATCGGGCAGATCTCTTCCGGGAAGGCGCTGACGACGGTCGGCACCTTGACGCCCTTGGGAGCGAAGAAGGCCAGCTTGTTCTCCCAATAGAGCCGGGCCGACGACACCCCCGTCCGCGTAAGCCAGTAGAGCGTGATATTGTCGACAATGTCTTCGCGCGTCAGGCCGAGTTGCTCGCCGTCGAAGACCCGCGTGATCTGCCGATACGTCCAGATGTCGTGATCAATGATCCAGGCGGCGAGGCCGACCGGGGAGTCTTCGATTCCATATAGCGTCTGCGGCCGGTTCCCCATCTCGTTCGCATAGCCAAGGCCGTGTTTGTAAAAGAAGGAGACATGATCGAACGACCTGCGCTCCTCTTCGTCGAGGCCGTCGGGCGGCGGCGCACCGGCAAATGCGGCGGCATCTACTTCAGGAGGAATGGCGCCGGCCATGTTGGTGTGAATTCCCAGCAGTCCAGCCGGCGCCTGGACGCCGAGCTGGTCGGTTATAAGGGCGCCCCAGTCGCCGCCTTGCGCGACATAGCTTGCATAGCCGAGGCGGCTCATCAGCTTGTCCCAGACTTGGGCGATTTTATCCGGCGTCCAGCCGACCTCGGCCGGCTTTCCGGAGAAGCCGTAACCCGGCATCGAGGGGACCACGACATCGAACGCGTCCGCCTCCGTACCGCCATGCGCGGTCGGGTCCGTCAGCCGGTCGATAATCTTTAGCTGCTCGATGACCGAGCCGGGCCAGCCGTGGGTGACAATGACCGGGAGAGCGCCCTCGTGCTTCGACTTCGCATGAATGAAGTGGATGTCGACGCCATCGATATTGGTGATGAAGTTCGGATAGGAATTGATCTGGGCTTCGACTTTTCGCCAGTCATGCTGGTTCAACCAGAAGTCGGCGAGCTTCTGAATCGTCGCCAGCCGCACACCCTGCGTGTCGTCATCGACGAGTTCGCGGTCGGGCCATCGTGTCGCGGCGATGCGGCGCTTCAGGTCGGCGAGTTGCTCGTCCGATGCGCGAAAACTGAAGGGCCTGATCGATTCATCGACGGCACCGATGATGAAGGTTTCAGTGGCGCCTGAATCGGGAGGAGGCGGAGCCGCGGCCGGCGCTTTGGTAATGGTCTCAAGCTCGGGTGATTTGGTATCGGCCATGGAGGTCTCCAGCGTTTGAGGTGCACGCGGACATACGGGTGACACGGCCGTGGAGAATGCTGTTGCGCAACCGGACAGGCGGCCCGCGAGTGCCCCTGCGCCGCCGGAAACGAGTCGGTCAATCGACCGACTCGGCAAAATCACGCGTGGCGGGCGGCGATCAGGTAATTGAGGCTGAGGTCGTCGCTGAGATGCAGTCCTCGTGTCGCCGAGAAGGCGATGCCCTCGCAGTCGATGACCGACAGTCCGGCGGCCGCCATCATTGCCTTCATTTCATCTGGCGTGATGAACTTCTCGTGATCGTGCGTGCCCTTGGGAATCTGGCCGATGCCCTCGGCGATGGTGATCATCAGCAGGCGCGATTTCGCCGTACGGTTGGGGGTCGAAAGAACGAGCAACCCACCCGGCGCAAGCCGTGCGGCCAGCGAATACAGGAACGCCTGCGGGTTGGCGACATGCTCGATCACTTCCATCGAGGTGACGAGGTCGAACTGGCCCTCGAGCACTTCGACCGTCGAATGGCGATAGTCGATGTCGAGGCCCTGGCCTTCGGCATGCGCCTTGGCAGCTTCGATCAGCGGAGCGGCGGCGTCTACCGCCGTTGTCTTCGCGCCTAGCCTGGCGAGCGGCTCGGCCAGCAGGCCGGCGCCGCAGCCGACATCGAGCGCGGTCCTGCCTTCCAGCGGACGGAGGCCGTGTTCGTCGACCTGCCAATGCTGGTCGACCATGTCGCGGACATAAGCCAGGCGCACCGGATTGAGCTTGTGCAGCATGCGTTCCGAGCCGTCCGGATCCCACCAGTCCGCCGCCTGCGCGCCGAACTGGGCAACTTCCTCCGGGACAACGCTTGAACTTGTTTCCGCCATAAGCGCCCCCTAACAGGACGCCGCCCCGCAACCAAGGAACTGCCGAACCCGAATGGCCCGCATCGTTATGAAATTCGGCGGCACGTCGATGGCGGGCATCGAGCGCATCCGCAACGTCGCCGGGCGCGTGAAGCGCGAGGCCGAGGCCGGCAACCAGGTCGCGGTGGTGGTGTCGGCCATGGCCGGCGAGACGGATAGGCTAGTGCAGCTCTGCCGCGAGGCGGCGCCCCTATATGACCCGCGCGAATATGACGTGGTGGTCGCCAGCGGCGAGCAGGTCACCGCGGGCCTCCTGGCGATGACGCTGCAGGGCATGGGCCTCAACGCCCGCTCCTACATGGGCTGGCAGTTGCCGATCCGCGCTTCGGGGCACGCCGCCGCACTGATCGAAGGCATCGATGTCGCGGTGCTGGAGCGAGTGTTCGACGATGATGGAATCGCCGTCATCCCCGGCTTCCAGGGCGTGACCAGCGATGGCGCGGTCGCGACCTTGGGGCGCGGCGGATCGGATACGTCTGCGGTCGCTTTGGCAGCGGCGATGAAGGCCGACCGTTGCGACATCTATACCGACGTCGACGGCGTCTACACGACCGACCCGAGGATCGTCCCCAAGGCGAAAAAGCTCGACTTCGTTACCTATGAAGAAATGCTGGAGCTGGCGTCTGTCGGCGCCAAGGTGCTGCAGACGCGCTCGGTCGGGCTAGCGATGCGCACGAAGATGCCGGTGCAGGTGCTTTCCTCATTCGAGGACCGGCCCGGAACATTGATCGCCGACGAGGCGGCCATTGAAGGACAGATTATGGAACGCAACGTCATCACGGGCATCGCCCACGACCGCAACGAGGCCCTGATCACATTGGTCGACCTGCCCGACACGCCGGGCACGGTCGCGGCGATTTTTGGGCCGCTGGCCAAGGCGAACATCAACGTCGACATGATCGTCCAGTCGGTGCGCCAGGCGGGCGAGGCCAGCGACCTGACCTTCACCGTGCCCAATGCCTCGCTGACTCACGCCGTGGCGGAGCTTGAAAAGGCCAAGGGGAAGATCGGCTTTCGCGAGATCATCACCAATATGGAGATCGCCAAGGTCAGCGCCGTCGGCGTCGGCATGCGCTCCAACGCGGGCATCGCCGCGCACATGTTCGAGGCCCTCGCCGAGCGCCGCATCAACATCCTCGCCATCACGACGTCGGAGATCAAGGTGAGCGTCCTGATTCCCGAAGAATATACCGAGCTGGCGGTGAGAGTGCTGCACAGCGCCTTCGGCCTGGACGCCGAGGCCGACAGCACAGGAGCGGCGGCATGAGCGGCGAAGGGATGATCGCCGAGCCGCGCGCCGTTCACGGCGGCGAGGGCCATGCCAAGCTCAAGGAATTAATGCATCGCGGTACCGGGTTCCTGGGATGCGAACATGCCATTCTCGGCGGCGCGATGAGCTGGGTTTCCGAGCGCAACCTCGTTTCCGCCATCTCCAATGCCGGCGGTTTCGGCGTGATCGCCTGCGGCGCGATGAACCCCGAGCTACTCGATACCGAGATCGCCGAAACGAAGAAACGGACCGAGAGGCCGTTCGGCGTCAACCTCATCACCATGCATCCGCAGTTGAGCGAGCTCATCGATACTTGCGCCAAGCATGGCGTCAGCCATGTCGTGCTTGCCGGCGGTCTGCCGCCGGGCGGCGCCATTGAACGCATCAAGGCGAGCGGCGCCAAGCTCATCTGCTTCTCGCCGGCTTTGGCCCTGGCGAAGAAGCTGATGCGGTCGGGCGCGGATGCGCTGGTCATCGAGGGAATGGAGGCCGGCGGCCATATCGGCCCGGTTTCGACCTCCGTACTGGCGCAGGAGATCCTGCCGAACGTATCCAAGGACATTCCGGTGTTCGTCGCCGGCGGAATCGGCCGCGGCGAAGCGATCGCGGCTTACCTGGAAATGGGCGCGGTGGGCGTGCAGCTCGGCACCCGCTTCGTCTGCGCGCACGAGAGCATCGCGCATGCCAATTTCAAGAAGGCCTTCATCCGCGCCTCAGCCCGCGATGCCATTCCTTCGGTCCAGATCGACCCGCGGCTTCCGGTCATCCCGGTGCGCGCGCTCAAGAACCGCGAAATGGAGAATTTCGCCGCGAAGCAGCGCGAGGTCGCGCAGCGGCTTGACGAGGGCGCGATCGAAATGGCCGAGGCCCAGCTGCAGATCGAGCATTATTGGGCCGGTGCGCTCCGCCGCGCGGTCATCGACGGCGACGTCGAAAGCGGCAGCGTCATGGCAGGCCAGTCGGTCGGCATGGTGACCCGGGAAGAACCGGTCGCCGACATCATCAAGGAACTGGTGGACGAGGCGGCGGCGGCGCTGGAGAGCCGCGGCTGAGAGTTCCAGTCCTTACGAGCGCGAAACCGTTGAAACGTATCGCGAAATTGCGCGTTCCGCCGGGAAATGGGAAACTCAGCAACATTTGTTATGTCCATGACCGCACCATCGAACGAACCAGAACATAACGACCTGGACGATGCCCGCAGCGACCTCCGTGAAGGGATCGCAAACAGCCGCGCGCTCGTCCGCCAATCTCGCGTTTTGATTGAATTGTCGGAAAGCGGCAGCGCTCTACCGGCGGACGACGACCTGGGACCCATCGCCAACTAGCTGCGACATCTTGGATAAGCGCGGCGCTTTCTGATAGCGCTGCGGCATGCCCCTGACCGCTGCCAAGTCCGCCCGCGAAATCCTGACCGGGCTGCACGACCTGATGGCGAGGCGCGCCTCGGCGCAAACCAAGCTCGATCATGTCGTCGACCTGATCGCTGAAGCGATGCAGAGCGAAGTCTGCTCGATCTACCTCTTGCGAAACAACAAGCTGGAGCTGTCCGCAACACACGGCCTTCGCAAGGAAGCCGTGCACGTCACAAGGCTGGCGATGGGCGAAGGCCTGGTTGGCACGATTGCCGCCGAAGGCCGCATCCTCAACCTTGCCGAAGCCGACAGCCACCCGGCCTTCGCCTATCGCCCGGAAACCGGCGAAGAAAGCTTCCACAGCTTCGCCGGCGTGCCCATAGTTCGCCGCGAAAGCGCGATTGGCGTGCTTGCAGTCCAGCATGCCGATCCCCGCCGCTACGAAGAAGTCGAGATCGAGGCGCTGCAGACGGTGGCGATGGTGCTCAGCGAGCTCATCGCCAATTCGCGGCTGGTCGATGGCGGGCGGACCATGCGGACCGACAGCGGACCGGTGCGCATGGCCGGCCTCAAGCTGGTCACCGGGATGGGGCGCGGCGCCGCCGTCTTCCACGAACCGCGCGTCAGTATCGAACATACCGTCGCCGATGACACGGAGGCCGAGCGCGCGCGGGTCTATTCCGCCTTCCGGCGCATGCGCGAACAGATCGAGGCGATGACCCGGGAGGCCGAGTTCGGCACCGCCGGCGAGCACCAGGAGATCCTCGAGACCTACAAAATGTTCGCCTACGACGAGGGTTGGTCCCGGCGGATCAACGAGGCGATCGACAGCGGCCTGACCGCCGAGGCGGCGATCGAACGCGTCCAGCAGCGCACCCGCGCCCGCATGCAAGAGATTGACGATCCGCTGCTGCAGGAGCGGATGCACGACCTTGAAGACTTGTCGAACCGGCTGCTGCGCATCGTTTCCGGACGCATGGGTACGGCGGCGCAAACGGGCCTGGCGCGCGACAGCGTCCTCATTGCCCGCAACCTGGGCCCGGCCGAGCTGCTGGAATATGACCGGCGGCGGCTGAAAGGCGTGGTGCTTGAGGAGGGCTCGCTCACTGCACATGTGACCATCGTCGCACGCGCCATGGGCGTGCCGGTGGTCGGCCGCGTCGGCGACATCCGCCACGTCGCATCCGAAGGCGACACGATCCTTGTCGATGGCGACAATGGCACCGTCGTCGTCAGGCCGACGCGGGCGCTGACCAACGCCTTTGAACAGCGCATGGCGCTGAGCCAGAAGCGGCGCGCCGAATATGCTTCGCTGAAGAACCTCCCCGCGATTACCACCGACGGCGAGCGGATGACGCTGATGGTCAACGCGGGCCTGGCCGAAGATGCGGCTGCACTCCACCTCGCCGGTGCCGACGGCATCGGCCTGTTCCGCACCGAATTCCAGTTCCTGATCGCCGCGCAGCTGCCGGGCCGGGAAAGCCAGCTCCGGCTCTACAAGCAGGTGCTGGACGCGGCGGGCGACAAGCCGGTTATCTTCCGGACCGTCGACATCGGCGGCGACAAGGCCCTGCCTTACCTGACCGACGAGAAAGACGAGGCTGAGAACCCGGCGATGGGCTGGCGGGCGCTGCGCCTCAGCCTCGAGCGCACGACCCTGATGAAGGCACAGGCCCGCGCGCTGATCGAGGCGTCGAAGGGCCGTGTGCTGCGGGTCATGTTCCCGATGGTCAGTGAGCCATGGGAATATGAGGAAGCGCGCGCTCTGTTCGAAGAACAGCTCGCCTGGTCGAAGCGAGCGAAAAAGCCTGTACCGACGAGCATCGAGTTCGGCGCAATGCTGGAAGTGCCAAGCCTCGCCGAAATGCTCGACGAGCTGCTTCCCCGGGTCGATTTCCTTTCGATCGGTACCAATGACCTGACGCAATTCCTGTTCGCCGCCGACCGCGCCGACCCGCGCCTGGCCGAGCGTTACGACTGGCTGAGCCCAGCGATCCTGCGTTTCCTGCGCCGCGTCGTGCGACAGGCGGACGCCGCCGGCGTGCCAGTGCGCGTCTGCGGCGAGATGGGCGGCAGGCCCCTGGAAGCCATGGCGCTGGTTGGCGTCGGCATCGGCAATTTTTCGATCACGCCGGCCGCCGTCGGCCCGGTCAAGGCGATGATCCGCTCGCTCGACGCCGGCGCCGTCAGGGCGCGAACCGAGAAGCTATTGGCCAAGCCGCCGCGCGACATGCGCAAGGCGTTGCACGATTGGGCAAAAAGGCATTCGGTGGCGCTCGGCTGACGGTTGACAGACCGCCCAGCGGCCCCGACAACCGCCGGGGTTTTTCGAAGTGTTTGGCCCCGAGGAGTGGCGATGGGCGACGCTGAATTTGTCGAAGAAGAAGGCACACCGAGCAGTGTCGGACAGCGGCTGCGCGAAGCTCGCGAGGCGTCCGGCTTAAGCCTGGAGGATATCGCCACCCAGACGCGGATCCCGACCCGTCACCTCGAAAGCCTTGAAGCCGGGGATTTCAGCCGGCTGCCGGCGCCCACCTACAGCATCGGTTTCGCCAAGAATTTCGCCGGCACCGTCGGGCTCGACCGGGCGGAGATTGGCGAGCAGCTGCGTGCCGAAATGGGCGGGTCGCGCCCAGCCTACACCAATCCCGACGTGTTCGAGCCTTCGGACCCGGCCCGCGCCATGCCGAAATGGCTGATCCTGGGCGGAATCATCGCGATCGTCCTGGCCGTTCTGGTCTTCAACTGGTTGAACAATCGCTCGCTGTCCGAGCCCGACCAGGTCGCCGCGGCGAACGAGACGGTTGCGACTCCGGCGGCGCCGCAACAAGCGGCGCCGGCGCAGCCACAGGCGCAGGGTCCCGTCGTCATAGCCGCCAGCGACACCGCCTGGGTCCAGATCAAGGACGGCACTGTCGTCCTCAAGCAGGGCATGATGCAGCCAGGTGAAACGTTCGAAGTTCCCGCGAACGCCGCCGCGCCGATGCTGACCACCGGCAAGCCTGAGGCATTGCGCATCACCGTTGGAACGACTGTCGCGCCATCGATCGGCGAACCCGCCAAGAAGGTGACCGTGAGCCTCAAGGGTGCGGACCTGCTGCGTCCGGGCGCTGCTCCACCGGCAGCCGCACAGCCCGCCGTCGCTCCGCCGCCGGCCCAATCGGCCCCGGCCCGGGTTCGTCCCGCGCCGCGCACAGCCGCGCCCCGTGCGACGACTACGGCCGCGCCGCCGGCGGCCGAGCCGCCCGCAAATACTACCGCGCCAAACACCAACACGCAGTGATGTTCATCGCCGGGAAAGCCCGTTCGGGCGAACCTTACAAACTTCGTCAATCCAATATCCTAGGACCTCAAATGCGACTGCCTACGTTCGCCTGCCTGACCGCCCTTGCATTGATCGCCGTCGCGCCGGCCGACGCCCAGCGCCGCCAGGCCACGCCCGAGGAGCGTATCGAGCGGCTGGAGAAGCAGGTCCGCCAGGTCCAGAAGCAAGTCTTCCCCAAGGGCCAGCCGGCCGACACCGCCGGTTTCAGCGACGATCCGGCCGCGACCCTGACCCTCACCAACCAACTCTCCAATCGCCTCGACGCGATCGAGCAGGAAATGGCGCAGATCACCCGCGCCTCCGAAGAGAATGGCAATCGCCTGGCGACCATGGAGGCGGAGCTGGCGCGACTTCGCGCCGACCAGGACCGCCGCCTGCGCGCGCTGGAAACGAACAGCGGAGGAGCCGGCACGTCGGCCAACGATGGCGCGACGGCGAATGACGACCAGCCCGACGACCAGGCCGCGGCGGCGCCAGTCGAAACTCGCGACACCGGGCCACTAGTCTCCAAGCCGAAGGTCGAGAAGCCGAAGCCGAAGCCCACGACGCCCGTAATTGCCTCCGCCAAGCCGGGGGACGCCAATTTCGACGCGGCTGGCGAGGAAGCCTATGACCGGGGCTACCAGCTGTGGAACACCGGCCGTTACGACGAGGCGATCACGACGCTGCGCGCTTTCTCCTCGTCCTTTCCGGGCCACCGCCGCGTCAGCTGGGCCAATAATCTCGTCGGCCGCTCGCTGCTCGACAAGGGTCAGGCCCGCGCCGCTGCCGAGGCGCTCCTCTCCAACTATCGCGGCAACCCCAAGGGCGAGCGAGCGCCCGACAGCCTCTACTACCTTGGCCAGGCGCTGATGAAGCTCAATCAGCCGGCCCAGGCGTGCAAGGCCTATGGCGAGCTGGAGGATGTCTACGGTTCTACCATGCGCGCCGACTTGAAGAAGTTGCTGCCAGGGGCCCGCACTGCGGCAAAATGCGGCTGATCTGCTAAGCGTCGGCGCGTGACCGACGCGCTCATCCCCCGTCCGGACCTCGTCGCCCGTTTCGAGGCGGACTTGAAGCCGCTCGTCGGCAAGAAGGCGAAACTCGGCATTGCCGTATCCGGAGGCCCGGACAGCCTGGCACTGCTGTTGTTGGCCGCGGCATCCCGGAAGGATCGCATCGAGGCGGCGACGGTGGATCACCGCCTGCGTCCGGAGAGCGAAGGTGAGGCCGAGTTCGTACGGTCGGTCTGTCAGCAACTCGGCGTTCCCCATGTCACTCTGCCAGTGAAGGTCGCCGCAGGTTCCAGCATCCAGGCCCAGGCCCGGCGCGCCCGTTATGACGCGCTCGGCGAATGGGCCATCGCCCGCGACCTCGGCGCTGTCGCCACCGGCCATCATGTCGATGACCAGGCCGAGACCCTTCTGATGCGCATGGCGCGCGGCGCCGGCCTCGGCGGATTGGTCGGCGTCCGCTACTCGCGGCCACTGGAGCCGGGCGTCGACCTTGTCCGCCCACTCCTCGAATGGCGACGCGACGAATTGGGGGCAATCGTCGCCGCGAGCGGAATCACACCAGTCGATGACCCCGCCAACCATGACCCCAGGCATGATCGCAGTCGTTTTCGCACGACTTTGGCAGAGGCCGACTGGGCCGATGCGGAGAGGCTGGCGGCCTCCGCGCGATGGCTGGCGGACGCCGATGAGGCGCTCGAATGGACCCTCAAGTCCCTTCTGGAAACGCGCGTGAGGCGAAGCGAGAGCGAACTCACTATCGACGCCGAAGGCCTGCCGCGCGAGTTCCAGCGCCGGCTGCTCGTTGCCGGCTTCGATCGTATGGGCGCGCACCGCCCGCGCGGACCCGAGCTTGACCGCGCGAGGAAGGCGTTGCGGGCCGGCAAGGCGGCTACATTGGCGGGCCTCAAGCTCGAGCCCGGGCCGCCCTGGAAGCTATCAGTTGCCCCGCCAAGGCGCCGGAACTGAGCCTGTTCCATTGTTATTAAGCCCAGGAAGCTTATTTTAAGGATGCTGAAAACCGGCCCCGTTTGGGGAACGGGACGTTTTCGACATCAAGCTAAGGTGACGAATGGACATGAACGAGAAGAAGCCCGGAAACCCCTGGACCAAGTCGCTGCTGATTTGGATGGCGGTGCTGCTTGCGCTGGTCGTTTTCGTTCAGTCGATCGGCGGCAGCCGCGCAACGACCGGACAGGCCGTCGCTTATTCCGACTTCGTCAACCAGGTCGATGAGGGCAATGTCCAGGCCGTCACCATCGCCACCACGCCTGGCGGCAATTCTTCCATCAGCGGCAAGCTGAACAGCGGCCAGACTTTCCGCACAACTGCGCCTGCCGACGCCAATGTCTCGGACCGGCTGATCGCCAAGGGCGTCGCCGTCTCGGTCAAGGCCGAGGAGCAGTCGAGCTTCTGGCTGATCCTGCTCTATCAGTCGCTGCCGTTCCTCCTCATCCTCGGCATTTCGTTCTTCGTAATGCGCCAGATGCAGAAGAACGCGGGTTCCGGTGCCATGGGCTTCGGCAAGAGCCGCGCCCGCATGCTGACGGAAAAGCAGGGCAAGGTGACATTCGCCGATGTCGCCGGCATCGATGAGGCCCGCGAAGAGCTTCAGGAAATCGTCGAGTACCTCAAGGACCCGGGCAAGTTCGCGCGCCTCGGCGGCAAGATCCCCAAGGGCGCGCTGCTGGTCGGCAGCCCCGGTACCGGCAAGACCCTTCTCGCCCGCGCCATCGCCGGCGAGGCGGGTGTGCCCTTCTTCACCATCTCCGGTTCCGACTTCGTCGAGATGTTCGTCGGCGTCGGCGCCAGCCGCGTCCGCGACATGTTCGACCAGGCCAAGAAGTCGGCGCCCTGCATCGTCTTCATCGACGAAATCGACGCCGTCGGCCGCCATCGCGGCGCCGGCCTCGGCAACGGCAATGACGAGCGCGAGCAGACTTTGAACCAGTTGCTGGTCGAGATGGACGGCTTCGAAGCCAATGAAGGCATCATCATTATCGCCGCGACCAACCGCCCGGACGTTCTCGACCCGGCGCTGCTGCGCCCGGGCCGCTTCGATCGACAGGTCGTCGTCCCGCGTCCCGACATCGACGGCCGCGAGCAGATCCTGAATGTCCACATGAAGAAGGTGCCGCTGGCGCCCGACGTCGATGCGCGCGTCATTGCGCGCGGGACACCCGGCTTCTCCGGCGCCGACCTTGCCAACCTCGTCAACGAAGCTGCGCTCCTCGCCGCCCGCAAGGGCAAGAGGTTGGTCGCCATGCACGAGTTCGAGGAAGCCAAGGACAAGGTGATGATGGGCACCGAGCGCAAGTCCATGGTCATGACCGAGGACGAGAAGAAGATGACCGCCTATCACGAAGCCGGTCACGCCATCGTCGCGCTGCATGAACCGGCTTCCGACCCGATTCACAAGGCGACGATCATCCCGCGCGGCCGCGCGCTTGGCATGGTCATGCGACTGCCGGAACGCGACAATTACAGCTATCACCGCGACAAGATGTACGCGAACCTCGCCGTCGCCATGGGCGGCCGCGTCGCCGAGGAAGTCATCTTCGGCTATGACAAGGTGAGCTCGGGCGCCTCTTCCGACATCAGCTATGCGACCGGCCTCGCCCGCGACATGGTTACCCGTTGGGGCATGTCCGACGCCTTGGGTCCGCTGCAATATGCCGAAGCCGATGAGGAGGTCTTCCTCGGCTATTCGATGAACCGGCAGAAGAACATGTCGAACGAGACCGCCCAGGCGATCGACAAGGAAATCCGCCGCATCGTCGAGCAAGGCTACGACCGCGCCAAGGGCCTTCTCGATGAGCATCGGGGCGAGCTGGAGACGCTGGCCAAGGCGTTGCTGGAATATGAGACCCTGTCGGGCGAAGAGATCAAGATCGTCCTCGACGGTGGCAGCATTGACCGCGGCGGCTCGTCCAAGCCGACGATCCCCGCCGCCGGATCTTCGATCCCCAAGGCGAAGAGGCCGAACACCGGCCTTGGCGGCCCGGCTACCGCCGGCGCCTAAGCCCCGTTCAAACGGCGTTCATTCCACCCCCGCTCAATTCCAGACCGATTGAGCGGGGGTTATTGCATGAAGTTCGGAATCGCGGCGGTGCTGGCATTGGTGTCTTTTCCGGCGATGGCGCAGACCATGAACGCCGAGACATTCAACCAGCGCATCCAGGCGCTGAAGGCCAAGGGTGCCATGGCCCTGTTCTCAGGGGGCGAAATCAAGGCGCTGACCGCCGAGGGACAGGCCGCCGGCAAGGCGGCCCGCGCGCAGCAGGCGGCCGCCGCAAAAGCCGGTCAGAAGCCGCGCTTTTGCCCGCCCGATGGACCTCAGAAGATGGGAAGCGACGAGTTCATGACCCGGCTTGCGGCCATCCCGCAGGCGGAGCGCCAGAAGATCGACATGACCGAAGCCATGACCCGCATGCTGGCGGTCAAATTTCCCTGCAAGACGAGCTGAGGCCTAGGCCACTCCGAGAGCAGCGACGACGACGAAGAACAGCGCGCCGGCGATGAACGCGAAGGTTGTCAGGAACAGGGTGCGGACGATCGCGCTGAAGCGGCCCAACTGGTAGGCGCCCCTCAGCTGCCGGTACATGTGGAAAGGCGGCACGAAGAACAGGAAGCCCGCCACCGCCGGCATGTTGAACTCGATGAGCGCGTCGGCGACGATGACCAGCATCATCATGAACGACAGCGAGTAGGTCACGAACACCGTGTGGTCGTAGAGGCGGTATTTCCGGCTGAACGGGAACAGCAGCCACATGAAAGGCAAAGAAAGCGGGATCAGCAGCCAGCTATATTTGGATGCCGCGTCCTGCATGTTGGTGACGACCAGTTGCGGGTTCTTCTGAACCTTTTCGACCACGCCGCGGATCCATTGCGGCGTCTCATCGCCGACATCGGCGTCAGTGAGTTGGCCGTGCCTCACCTTTTCCAAGGCCGCGAGGTCCTTCTTGTCCTGCGTCAGTTTCTTGTCGAGGTTGGTGACAGGCTTGCCGGCCTTCACGGCCTCAGCGCGCTGTTTCTCGAGTTTGGCAATTTCGGCCTGCTGCTCTTTCACGACAAACTGGATGTTGGCGCCGACGTCATCGACCTTGCCAGTATCCAGCGCGCCTGTGAAATTCAGCACCGCGAAGGTCAGGAAGACGCTGAACAGGTAAAGCGCGATCGGCGAAATGAAGGTGGCTCGTTCGCCGACGATGTAACGCCGGGTGAGCTCGCCCGGACGCCAAACCAGCATCGGCAGCGTCTTCCAGAACTTCCCTTCGAAATTGAGCACCCCGGCGACGAAATCGCCCATGAATGCCCTAAGCGAGCGATGGACATGCGCCTTCTGGCCGCAATTCGAACAATAAGTCCCGGCCAAAGGGGCGCCGCAATTGAGGCAATTGGCCTCATGCGTGTGCCCGTCATCGCCCACACCCGTGCGCGGCTCGACCGCCGCCGCCAGCATTCCGCCGGTCATTGCGTCGCCGATCGCATCGAATTCGCCCATTGCTCGTCCCCTTCCCAATTGTGGCGCAGGCGCGATGCGGATGCTAGCCATTTGGCAGCATGAAAAAGATTGGCCTCCTCGGCGGCTCCTTCAATCCGGCGCATCGCGGCCACCGGCGGATCAGCCTGGCGGCGATGGCGGCGCTGGGCCTGGACGAGGTGTGGTGGCTCGTATCGCCTGGCAACCCGCTGAAGCCCGCCAAGGGTATGGCCCCATATGAAGCACGGTTCGCCTCGGCACGCGAAGAAGCCAAGGGCTCGCGTATCAAGGTCAGCGATTTCGAACGCGAGGCGGGAACGCGTTACACGGTGGACACGCTGGCCGCGATCAAGCGGCGCTACCCCAATGACCGATTCATTTGGCTGATGGGCGCCGATACTGTGGCCCAATTCCATCAGTGGCGGCGCTGGCGTGAGCTGTCGGCAATGGTCCCAATTGCGGTGATTCACCGCCCCGGCTATGATGCACCTGCTCGCGCGGCGTCCGCGATGGGTTGGCTCAGGTGGTTCGTCCGCCCCTTGAGCCAGGCGAAACAATGGACGGACTGGAGTGCACCGGCGATTTTCTTTCTTCGCCTGCCGCCCGACCCGACGTCCGCTACTCGCCTTCGCGCGTTAGACCCCAATTGGCACCGCCGTTTCACCGGTTCGAACCGGCGGGCCGTGTCGTCATAGGAGCAATCTTGGCCAACCCGAGCCCAGCGACCGAAAAATCGAACCAACCGATCGACGTAGAGGCGCTTCATGCGCTGGTGATGCAATCCCTCGATGACGACCAGGCGGTCGAGCTCGTCTCGATCCCGTTGACCGGCAAGTCGAGCATCGCCGATCATATGATCATCGCCAGCGGCAAGTCGTCGCGCCAGGTGGCGTCGATGGCGAACAAGCTTGCGGATCGCATCAAGGAGCAGTTCGGCAAGATCGTGCGCATCGAAGGGTTGCCGACTGCCGATTGGGTGCTGGTCGACGCCGACGACGTCATCGTCCACCTGTTCCGGCCCGAAGTCCGGACCTTCTACAACCTCGAGCGGATGTGGGCCTTCGGCGACGAAGCCAAGAGCGGCACGGCCTGACGGGGCAGTGCTCCTCCACATCATTGCCCGCGGCAAGATCGGCCGCTCGCCCGAAGCCGAGCTCACCGACCGTTACCTGAAACGCATCGCCTGGCCAGTGAAGGTCACCGAGCTTCCTGATCGTGGCGGCAATATGCCGGCGGCGCCGTCCGGGAGCGTCACTATACTCCTCGACGAGCGCGGTGAGCCGATAAGTTCGATGGCACTGGCGAAAATCCTCGAGAAATTGCGCGACGGCGGCAAGCGCGAAGCGCGGTTCCTGATCGGCGCCGCAGACGGCCATGACGACAAAGCGCGCGGCGAAGCCGATTTACTGCTGTCGTTCGGGCCGGCGACCTGGCCGCACATGCTGGCCCGGACGATGCTGGCCGAGCAATTGTTCCGCGCCACATCCATCCTTGCGAACCACCCTTATCATCGCGAAGGATAGGGCATGCGCCGCATCGTCCCGCTAATCGCTGCCTTGCCGCTGTTGCTGGCGGCCGCGAGCGCGCCGGTGACGGCAGAGACGGAGCCGGTGGAGAGTGAGATCGCTCGTGCCCGGGCGGATGCGAAGGCGGCCGAGGCCGATGTTCAGAGGTTCGAACGGGCCGCGGACAAGGCACGCGACCTGGCGGCCAAGCTGGCGGCCGAACGGCAGGCGGCGGCATCCGCAATCGTCGCCTCCGAGGCACAAATCAGCGCCGCAGATGCCCAGGTGAGGTTGACCGAAGCCTTCGTCGCCGAACGCCGCCAGCGGCTGGCGGAGCGGCAGGCTCCGGTC
>Ga0207701_10001789_pt1 | contig 22375 bp, 22 predicted proteins | sample KBSSwiSSwithPhiX_FD_184294 | JGI IMG/M metagenome (GOLD analysis project Ga0207701, IMG submission 184294) | Switchgrass rhizosphere bulk soil microbial communities from Kellogg Biological Station, Michigan, USA, with PhiX - S5 (SPAdes) (version 2) | ecosystem: Environmental > Terrestrial >... | reverse complement strand
AGCAATTATAAAAAAGCAGTTGTTTTTATGGAGAAGGCTATTGCAATGGATTCCTCGAAAAGTAACTGGATCTATGAATGCGGCCTGATCTATTACGCAATTCCTGATTATAAAAAGTCACTTCAATATATTGCGCTTGCAGGAGAAAAAGGATATAAAAAATCAAATGATTATCTCGAGAATCTGGGTAATGCATATGTAAATGCCGGACAACCTGAAAAAGGAATTGAAGTGCTGAACGAAGTATTAAAGAAAAAACCCGAAGACCCTGAACTGTTGTTCCAGGTTGCGCAGGCTAATTTCAAAACCGGTAAATACGAGGCTGCGATCGGATTATGGGACCGCGTGCTTGAGCAGGACAAATCGAATGCAGAAGCATTGTATATGATTGGGCTCTCTTATCAGAAAAAAGGTGAGAAGGAAAAGGGGCAACAATTATGCGACAAGGCTATTGAAATGGATCCTTCATTAAGGTCGAAACGCCAGCAATTGGGTGGCGGCGGATTGTGATTCAGCTCACCATTCCTTCTTTTTGTTTTTGTCTTTCCCGAAAGAAAAATTCCTTGAGATATTGAATCCGAAAAAGATGTCGCCATTTCCCCAGCTACCTTTTGTTTTAGCGATGTATTGCGACTCTATCATGCCTTGTGAATTGGTAAAAACAAGCTGGAACACATGCCCGCCTGTTTCAATTTCGTATCCGAGAGATAATGAGTTTTTAAGATCAACATCATCCAGCATTCCGGGGATGAGGTAATTATACTCTGCAGTGACGGCCATGCGTTTTGTGAATTTATACCTGCCACCTATCATGGCAGAAAAAACTTCTTTTGCGCTATTAAGTTCTGGGTACCTGTTGTAATGGATGTATGTGGGTGATAACTGTAATGAAAATGAAGAAGAAAATTTCCGCGCTATCAGAATCTGCGATATATATGTGGTTTTATCCTGTGCAGACACATAAATAGTATCTTTCAGTGTCAGGTGATTAATAGCGCCTAACAGGCTGATGGTAACGGGAAATGATTTTTTTCCGCTGGTCTGCTCAAGTAACCTGTATTTAATATAACCATCGAAAGTCTTTTCAAATGAGCTTCTGCCAATACCTATTCCCAATTTGTCGGTGATACCATAGTCAAGTGCGAGACGAATGGATGCATTATCGAGACCAAAAAATTCATATGCACCGTCATTTATTTTCCCGAAACGGTGCATGATGATGAAGTTGAGATCCTTTTTTGCTGGTGATTCAACTGTTTGAGCATTGATGAGGTGAAGGGCTTTGAAAGTGCCTTTTACAGGAAAAGTGGTTGAATTATACTTTGAAGAATCATCAAGCATTTTGAGAAGTGAAGTGTCCTGTGAAAAACATGGTTTAATAATCAGTATACAAATCAGCGGCAATAATAATTTCACGCTTAAAATTTTGGTATCCATTCTGCTTTAACTTTAACTGTATTTTCTTTTTCTATTTTTTCTCTTACGATAAATGGTATATCGATATTGTAGTCTGTGGGGTTCAGTTTAAATGTTGCGTCGCCGGTGATCGCGCCTCCTTTTACCGTTAATGTAGCAGGTATAAGCACATCTTTTGTAACTCCATGTATCGTCAGTTTTCCATTTACTTTCAAAGGATAACTGCCATCTTTGGTAAGATCTGCATTTTCAGAGTAGAAACCACTGAATGTTGCTTTGGGGTATTTGTCGCTTTCAATATAATTTTCATTGAAATGCTGCTGCATCAGCTTTTTAGGGAAATCAAACTGCTTCATAATTAGGCTGAATGCGATATTTTTTTTTCCTGCGTCGATCACGGCCATTGCATTCTTGTTCACCGCATCGATATTTTCAAGGAAGGTATGCGAGTGGAAACTTATCGTTGCATTTTTCGTCATCAGAAGCTGTCCATGTGCCGCACAACTAAAAAGTATTAGCAGACCAAAGATTAATTTCTTCATAGTGTATATTTTTCACGTTCACTTTTCACGCCTTAGTTGTTCTGCATTCCGTTGTCGATCCAGGATCTGATCTTATTGATATCACAATCCTTTAATTTGGCTGCGTCCTGGGGCATTGGTATAAATCCTTCTGCATGGGAGATCACTCCCAACAATGTTCCGCTTTCGGCATAGGGCTTCAGGTTTTCGTAACCTTCAAGAACCCGTCCAAAGCTGCCGCTGTTAGTGTTTGTTCCGTGGCACCTGTAACAATTATTCATAAGTATGGGTACAACATCCGCCATGTATTTCATGTTTGCTGTATCGCAGGTAGTGCCACCTCCGGGAGGAGGGTTGGGATTGGTATTATCTTCAGTTCCTCCGCTTTTTGTACAGGAGTATGCAAGAACTGTGATCAATGACAGAATACTGAAAACTTTTTTCATGGTGACGTTTTGATTAATTAACAATACTAATTCGTTTTTGCTCAGGCAATAATATGCCCGCCCGGCACATACCGGAAATTCCAGTTAAAATGATTTTGGTTGATTACCGGAAATCCCTTGTGATTGAGAAATACAAGCCGGTACTTGTGATTGGCATTTTGCCAATGCCAATTTCCTTCAAGGGTATTTTTAGATATGGTTCAATCTTTAGATTCATTTTTGATGATAAACTATGTTTATAACCTCCACTCAGCTGAAGGTTGGCAAACAGATGATCTCCTGATCGACTGTATTCCTTATAACCTGCATATTCATATCCACTCGAAATCACTTCAGCTGAATATTTATAATCTTCAGTTTTCATGATATAGGATGTTAACCCTGCACCAGCGAAAAATGTATTCTTTCTGGCGGAAAGATTATATCTCACCATAACAGGAAATTCAAACATTTCACAACCTCCATCCAGCCAGTTGATTTTTATATTTGATGGGATCTGCGCGCCTTCTTTGCTGAAATATTTCCCATCAGTGTAATATTTTTTCCGGCTCCACATCGCGCCTCCTTCCAATTCCCAATGACTATTTAAAGTGTATCCAACAATAACACCTGCTGAATATCCAACTCCTTTTATTTCCTGTCCTTTAATTGTTGTAAGATCTGGGGCCGCGATCACACCATAATAAATTCCATTTTTATGTTTATTTTTTTTATCAGAATTGGGTACGGATCCAGATCCGTTTGATTGATTCAAAGATCTCACCGGCGTATTCAGAGAGATCACTTCGGATGGTTCTTTAAAACCGGATGATCCATTTTCCATTAATGGAAATTTATTCCATGATGATGGTTCATCCGTTATATAATTTGTTAGGGCTAGCGGTGTGATGTGACCAGGTTTTTCTTTTGAAAGTCCCGCCAGAGGGGGACCTGACAATCCCCCTTTAACACTCTCTGCCTCCTCAACCTTCACTTCTTTCCTCAAACTTTGTTTTGAAGGCGGGACATAGGATAACCGATCCACTTCACGATCACTGCTTTGATTTGTGTTTGTTGTTTGGTCTTTTGTAACCGGAGGTCTAATGGCTTTAACAATTTCTTCAGGATTTGCTGTATTGATTTTATCATTACTGCTTTTATTAATAATGTCTTTATTGATATTATCCTTATCAATAAAAACATACACGGCCGGTATCAGTAAAAGCAACAGTAATGGAAGCAATCTTTTCCATCCATTGTTTTTCTGAACGGTTTCAGCGGCACCCTGTTCCTGATGCAATGCACCACGCACGGCCTCCCAGTTTTTTGGATCAGTCTTTAGGGGATACTGACGTCCGGCTTTATTGAACAATTCATCCATATCGTCGTCAAAAAATTTCATATTGCTGATGCCTCCAGGTCTTTGATATGTTTTTGTAATAATACGCGCGCCCGTGACAGGTTGGATTTTGATGTTCCCACCGAAATATTCAACTTATCGGCTACTTCGTGGTGTGACAGACCATCGATGACCACCATATTGAACACTGCCCGGTAGGCAGGAGGCAATTGCTTTACCAGCGATACCAATTCCTTATATAAAAGAGCCTGGTCGGGTGAAAGGGTTTTGTCGGCTGTTTCCCAGAGGTGTTCCGGAATTCCTCCGATTTCTACCAGCATACTGCTTCTTCTTAATTCATCTATTGCCACATTGATCATGATCTTTTTCATCCATCCCATGAACCTCTGTTCAAGATGCTCGTAATCATCTGTAACGAACCTGTCTATATGCCTGAATAATTTTACAAATCCATCGTTAACCGCGTCTACAGCCCTTTCGTACCTGTAAACATAACGGAATACGATCTTCAGGGCGTACCCGTAGTATCGCTCGTACAACAATTTCTGTGAAGCGCTATTGTTTTTTGAACAGGCCTCAATAATTTCCCGAAGGTTATCCAACGCTCAGTATTTGATCCTTATAAATTACTCAATTATCCCTGAATTCTTTGACAAGTGTATACGGGCAACATTTAGAGGAGGTTGCGTATTGGGGAGAAGGGAGAAGGGAGACGGGAGAAGTTTATGTTTTTATTGACAAATGAAACCGAACACCTCTTCCTTTTTCCTTCTCCCTTCTGCTTACATCCTCTCCGGCACCCTGATTCCCAGCAATCCCATGGAAGAGGATATGATATTCGCCGTAAACTGCGCGAGTTGCAGACGAAGTTCTTTTTTCTCCTGTGTTTCCGCAGTAAGCACCTTCAGTTCTGTAAGGAATGAATTAAACGACTGCGAAAGTTTGAATGCATAGTTGGCGACCACTGAAGGATTCATCTCTTCAGCGGCCTGGCTGATGATCACAGGATATTTTTCAAGGTCTATCACCAATTGTTTTTCTACGGGCAATAAGCTGTCGCCCCTGTTGCCGAAAGTCGGTTTTTCTCTTCTTAATATCGATTTTGTTCTTGCATAAGTATACTGAATGAATGGTCCTGTGAAACCGTGAAAATCGATTGACTCTTCAGGATTGAACACCATCCTTTTTTTAGGATCAACCCTTAACAGGAAAAATTTAAGTGCTCCCAAACCTATCGTGGTATAAAGCTGTTTCAATTCTTCATCAGTAAAATCCTTCACTTTGCCCAGCTCCAGGGTATGCCTTGCAGATATCGATTCCATCTCATCAATAATATCGTCGGCATCAACAACAGTACCTTCCCTCGTTTTCATTCGGCCGGAAGGAAGCTCAACCATGCCATAGCTCAGGTGATGAATTCCATCTGCGCCCTCAATACCCAGTTTCTGCGCAATTAACTTTAAAACTTTAAAATGATAGTCCTGTTCATTTCCCACTACATAAATACTTGACTCTGCGCCAAATTCTTTATGCTTTAATTCGACCAGCGCAATATCCTGGGTGATATATACTGCTGTTCCATCTTTACGCTGCACGATCTTTTCATCGAGACCATCTGCTGTAAGATCGATCCAAACGCTTCCATCTTCTTTTTTGTAAAAGATACCTTTCTTCAAGCCTTCTTCCACCATCTCTTTTCCTAACAGGTAAACATTGCTTTCATAGTATGTTTTATCAAAATCACTGCCTATTCTCCTATAAGTCTGTTCAAAGCCGCTATATACCCATTCATTCATTTTTTTCCATAAGTGGATCACTTCAGCATTTCCTGCCTCCCATTCAACCAGCATCTGTTGCGCGGCTTTCATAATAGGTGCTTCCTTCTCTGCTTCTTCTTCCTTCATTCCGTTTCCTGTAAGCTCCAAAATCTGTTTCTTATGTTCAGCACCGAACCTCACGTAATAATCTCCCACAAGGTGATCTCCCTTAGCACCTATGGATTCAGGAGTTTCACCATTCCCGAATTCTTTCCAGGCAATCATACTTTTACTGATGTGGATTCCCCTGTCGTTTGCAATGGCTGTTTTCTTTACATCATACCCGTTGGCTTTAAAGATCTCAGCAATACTCCAACCCAGGAAATTGTTACGAAGGTGACCGAGATGTAAGGGCTTGTTGGTATTGGGAGAGGAGTACTCCACTACTACTTTTTTGCCAGTGTCGGGTTGTTTGCCATAGTCAGCATTGGCAAAATTCAGTGTAAGGAATTGCAGCCAGTGATCATCTGCAACAGAAAGATTCAGAAACCCTTTGATCACATTGAATCCCGAAAAAAGAGAAGCATGCCTGGCTGTAAGTTGTTCGCCGAGTTCTTTACCAATCTGTTCGGGTGATTTTTTAAGTTGTTTCGTGAACCCGAAAAGCAACACAGTATAATCACCTTCGAACTCAGGTTTGGTTTCATTAACCTGGATCCCGCCGGGATTAAGTTCAATGCCGTACAAATTCATTATCTCTTCAGCAGCAGACTCCTGTATGAGGAAAACAATTCCCATAGCTTTTTTTGAGACGGCAAAAGTAACATAATGCTTTTAATGAAAAAGCCACGCTTCTAAGCGTAGCTTCTTACAGGTTGAGGGGGTAATAGAAAACAAATATGTATTAAATACACTGATAAATAGCAGGCTTAGGCTTTTATTGACTAAAATCATTGAAGTCATTTACTAAATTTGCGCCCATGCTGAAAGGTTGGATAATCACTATAATTGATTTTTTCTACCCTGCTTTCCGAAAACTGATGCCGATCCAAACTTTCAGGTATGCGGCTTGTGGCGGGGGCAACACGCTGCTGGATATCTTTCTCTTCTTTATCTCCTATAATTTTATTCTGCAAAAACAGGTGGTGTTTACGCCTGCAGGTCCCATAAGCCCGCATATAGCGGCATTTCTTATATCGTTTGCCATTTCATTCCCTACTGGATATCTTCTGAACAGGCACATCGTTTTCCCAGGCTCTATTCTCAAGGGAAGAATTCAGCTGTTCAGGTACTTTCTGCTGGTAGTGCTTTGCGTGTTCCTGAACTATATTTTCATCAAGCTTTTCGTAGAACATCTGCATATTTATCCAACCGTTTCAAAGATGCTGACCACCGTTATAGTCGTGTCATTCAGCTACCTGACGCAGAAGAATTTCACATTCAAAACAGAGAACGAGGTTTCCTGAGGCTGACATTTTTACATTTATTTCCATGCGGCATAATCATTGATAATCATCATAGAACATTAAAAAGATCATCATGGGAAAAATAATTGGAATAGACCTTGGAACCACAAATAGCTGTGTTGCTGTACTTGAGGGAAATGAACCTGTGGTAATACCAAACGAAGAGGGACGTCGCACTACGCCTTCAGTAGTCGCGTTTCTTAAAAATGGAGAAAGAAAAGTAGGTGATCCCGCTAAAAGGCAGGCTATCACCAACCCTCAGAACACCATATCATCTGTAAAGCGCTTCATGGGACGCCGCTTTGATGAAGTGACAGAAGAAATGTCTCATATCAGCTATAAGGTTGTTAAGGGTGACAATAATACCGTACGTATTGACATAGACGGCCGTCCTTACACTCCCCAGGAAATTTCGGCGATGATCCTTCAGAAAATGAAGAAAACCGCAGAAGACTACCTGGGCCAGGAGGTAAAGGAAGCTGTGATAACAGTTCCGGCCTATTTTAACGATGCACAGCGCCAGGCAACAAAAGAAGCAGGAGAAATTGCCGGCCTTACAGTTCGCCGCATTGTGAACGAACCTACAGCTGCTGCACTGGCGTATGGACTGGATAAGAAAGCCCATGATATGAAGATCGCCGTGTTTGACCTTGGTGGAGGTACATTCGATATTTCAATCCTTGAGCTCGGCGAAGGGGTTTTCGAAGTGAAGAGCACTAACGGTGACACACACCTCGGTGGTGATGACTTCGATAAGGTGATCATGGACTGGCTTGCCAATGAATTTAAAGCCGACGAATCAGTTGACCTGCGCAAAGACCCGATGGCTTTGCAACGTTTGAAGGAAGCTGCTGAAAAAGCAAAGATCGAATTGTCATCTTCAAGCGAAACGGAGATCAACCTGCCATATATAACAGCAGTTGACGGTGTGCCTAAGCACCTTGTTAAAAAACTTACCCGCGCTAAATTCGAGCAGCTTGCGGATTCATTATTTGAAAGATGTCTCAAACCATGCGAACAGGCCCTGAAAGATGCAGGCCTGAAAGCACAGGATATAAATGAAGTGATACTTGTAGGTGGTAGCACACGTATTCCTAAAGTACAGGAGATCGTTGAAAAATTCTTCGCCCGCAAGCCAAGCAAGGGTGTTAACCCGGATGAAGTTGTGGCAGTTGGTGCAGCTATTCAGGGTGCGGTGCTTACTGGTGAAGTAAAAGATGTTCTGCTCCTCGACGTTACTCCGCTATCACTGGGTATTGAAACTATGGGCGGAGTAATGACAAGGCTCATCGATTCAAATACTACAATTCCTACCAGGAAATCAGAAGTATTCTCAACAGCCAGCGATAATCAACCCGGGGTTCAGATCCATGTTCTACAGGGAGAAAGACCCATGGCACCACAGAATAAAAGTCTTGGTATGTTCAACCTCGATGGCATTCCGCCTGCACCACGAGGTGTTCCCCAGGTCGAAGTAATTTTCGATATCGATGCTAACGGCATACTGCATGTAACGGCAAAAGATAAAGGAACTGGAAAAGAACAAAAGATCAGGATCGAAGCGGGCAGTGGATTAACTAAAGATGAAATTGAAAAGATGAAAGCTGAGGCGAAAGCCAACGAATCAACTGACCGTGAAGCCAGGGAAAAAGTTGAAAAGATCAACCAGGCAGATAGCCTGATATTCCAGACTGAAAAGCAACTGAAAGAATTTGGGGACAAGATTCCTGCCGATAAGAAAGCTCCGATAGAAAGTGCGCTTGGCAAGCTCAGGGAAGCTCACAAATCCCAGGATATAGTTGGTATCGACGCTGCATTGGCAGAAATGAATACAGCCTGGACAGCAGCCTCAGAAGAGATCTACAAGGCACAGCAGGCAGAAGGCGCCCAACCTGGAACCGGCCCAGATGGCGGCCCGCAACAGCAGCAACCCAATAATGGTGGTGGCAGTGAAAATGTAACTGACGCCGAATATGAAGAAGTGAAATAATAAAAGAGGTTTATAATCATAAAACCCTGTCTTTTAAGAGACGGGGTTTTTTATTGGCATGAATTTTATGTACATTTTAACAAAATTTGCATATGGCTCAAACCTACTTTTCCAAACAAATGATGAGATTTTCATTGCTGGCTTTCGCGCTGATGATCTTTAATTTCTCTTCTTCAGCCTTAACGATACCCTCAACCGAACCCGTTCCACCAAAAAGTGAAAAAACTGTTGCTGCTCCATTTTCAGGTATGACTGTTCAGGATTTCCTGGCTTTAACACCTAAAAAATATAAAGAGCTTACCGGAGATAAACTTTCTCTGACACAGAAAATTTCACTCAAGCTGGCACAGAAAAAAATCAGGAAGGCTGTAAAAAATAATGAAAGCGTTGACGCTGCTGACATGGCGTCTGCAGTAGAAACTAACGATTTTAATATCGGAGGTTTTGTACTCGGATTGTTGTTATCAGTGATCGGTGTGCTGATCGCATACCTGATTGGAGATACTACTGTGATCAAGTGGGCATGGATAGGCTTTGGCGTATTCATGGTAATATTCCTGATTGCAATATTGCTTTAATTATGCATCACCAGTTGTACTGTTTCGGGAGACTGCTGCCTTAACCTGATACGTTTGCCTTTGGAAAGTTCCTGCAGAAGGTCTTCACGGTAATGCCTGATGGTTAACATCGACAGATTTTTTTCGACCTGTACATCAAATAATGAGGAAGCGGACAAGGCGAGTTTTTCGATCTTGTCCGCTTTGTCGTCTATACATATATCTATTCTTACCGCTCCTGTTTGAAGAAGGTTTGCTTGTATATGCAGCTCAGCAAGCAGGTTATATAACTGTGACAATGGTTTCTCACCCGCAAATGAATAGTCTTTCGTGTGAAAATGCACAAGAGCCTGGTTTTGTTTTACCACAATGATGGGTGGCAGCTGTTGGATAGGGTTATCATCGATAACAGTTCCCGGAAGATTTTTATTGAGGAAACATTTTACATACAACGGAATATTCTTATTCTGTAATGGTTTGATGGTTTTGGGATGAATAACCTGCGCACCATAATAAGCCATTTCAATCACTTCATTATAATTCAGGTGATTGATGAAAACAGCCTCGGGAAAATGCCGTGGGTCTGCATTCATAACGCCTTCAACATCTTTCCAGATTGAAAGTCCTGATCCATTGAGAAGGTTGGCAAATACAGCGGCAGTATAATCACTCCCTTCGCGTCCCAGCGTAGTGCTTTCGTTTTCATCGGTGGAACCAATGAACCCTTGTGTAACGATGATGTCAACCGTATTGAAAAGAGGTAATATTTCATCAGCAATTTTTGTCCCTGCATAATTGAAATCTATTGCAGCGTCGCGGAAATTGTCGTCAGTCCGCAGGATGTCTCTTACATCTATCCATTTATTGGGGATACCGGTTTCACTAAAGCATGCACTCATGATGCATGTAGACAGCAATTCACCGGTGCAAACTATCTGGTCATAATAATAATCGTAATCCCTTACCGGTTTATCGTGGAGCAGCCATTCCACTTCAGTGAAAATGTCTACGAGCTGTGGATAAGTGTCATTAAATGATTTAACCAGTAATTGCTTTGCCGTACCGAGATGCTGTTCCTTAATCAATTCAAAGAGGCCAAGGGCTTCTTTATTATTGCCGGAATAAAATGCTTCCACTACTTTTTCCAGGGCGTTGGTGGTTTTGCCCATGGCGGAGATCACTACCAGTATTTTTTCGCCGGGGTAGCCTTTAAGTATATCAATAACCATACTGATCCTTTCAATGTTGCTGACGCTGGCGCCGCCGAATTTGAATACTTTCATCGCTGGTTTTACAATGGGAAAACTGAAAATTAATTAATCGCTTACATTTGTCGCCATTTTTATTGTTCATTATAATACTGCTTGCCTCATGATCAACGTAAACCGTAATATTCTTACTCTCGATGAATTTACCATACAGCAATTAAGAATGTTCCCGATGGCCACGGGCGAGTTGAGCGGACTGCTTCGCGATATGGGACTTGCCGCAAAAAGAGTGAATGTGGAAGTAAATAAGGCCGGACTTGTAGATATTCTGGGTGATGCCGGGGCAGTTAATATTCAGGGCGAAGATGTGAAAAAGCTGGATGTGTTTGCCAATAACCAGTTTATGGGAGCGCTTCGCCACGGGATCAGCTGCGCAGGCATCGGCAGTGAGGAAATGGAAGATTATATTGCATTTGACGATGATGTGAGTAAACAGTCGAAATACGTTTGCCTTTTCGATCCGCTTGATGGAAGCGGAAATATAGACGTTAATGTTTCGTTCGGAACTATTTTCAGTGTATACAGGCGCTTAACACCCATAGGTTCCATTGCAGATAAAAACGATTTTCTGCAACAGGGAATCAAACAGGTAGCAGCCGGGTATATTGTGTACGGCTCATCTACCATGCTTGTCTATGCAACAAGAAGAGGAGTGAATGGATTTACGCTCGATCCTTCAATAGGGGAGTTTTGTCTTAGTCATCCTGATATGAAGTGCCCTGTCAATGGTAAAATATATTCCATCAATTATGGCAATCTTTACCAGTATTCTGATGGCGTAAGAAAATATGCAGAAGAATGCCAGCGTAAAAATGAATCTAACGGAGGGCCGTATACGCAGCGGTATATCGGGAGTATGGTTTCGGATGTTCACCGCAACCTTATTAAAGGTGGTATATTTATGTATCCGGGCACGGCTGAAAGGCCTCAGGGCAAGCTGAGGCTTATGTATGAATGTAATCCGTTTGCTTTTATAATTGAAGTGGCGGGAGGTAAAGCAACAGATGGCAAACAGCGGATACTGGATGTGAAACCAGAGTCATTGCATCAGCGTACTCCTCTGTTTATCGGGAGCAGGGCAATGATGGAAGAACTGGAAATTTCTTTGAGTAATATCTAAGTTAATAATTACAGGAGTAAATTTTTTTATGAATGATATGATGATAAGCATTAAAAACCTGGTTAAAAACTACGGCAGTTTTGCTGCCGTTAAAGGAATTTCATTTGATGTTCAGCGGGGTGAGATATTTGGTTTGCTTGGACAAAACGGCGCGGGAAAATCAACGACCCTTGAGATCATTGAAACATTAAGGGAGAAAACTTCGGGTGAGGTTATAGTTAACGGCTTTAATCTTGATAAAGATCCCGATCAGATAAAAAAGATCATCGGGGTTCAGTTGCAAACCTCGGGCTTCTATCCGAATCTTCGCCTTGTTGAGTTGATTGGACTTTTCGCGGGATTGTATAACCGTAAAGTAAATCCGATGGACTTGCTGAAACTGGTAAACCTCGAGGAAAAATATAAAAATAAATTCAAAGAGCTTAGCGGAGGCCAGAAGCAAAGGTTTTCTATTGCCACTACATTGATCAATGATCCGGTTGTCGTTTTTCTTGATGAGCCTACTACCGGCCTCGATCCACAGGCCAGGAGAAATTTGTGGCAACTTATCAGAGACATCAGGGATAAGGGCACCACCGTGATACTGACCACGCATTACATGGATGAAGCAGAAGCCCTCTGCGACCGTGTTGCGATTATGGATGCAGGTAATATCATTGCACTCGATACACCTGACAGGTTAATAGACAAACTTGTGGCAACAGGATTTGAGCGGCCGAAGGAAGTGAAGAAGGCGAATCTTGAAGACGTCTTCATTTATCTGACCGGGCATGAATTCACAGAATAACATCATAACTATTTTATATGAGGGATGAAGTCTCAGATCCGCGGTATCCAATCGGTAAATATCAGCCACAACCATTTTCACATAAGCTACTTGCTGATTGGCTGAACGACATTAAATTTTTACCCATTTCCCTTGAGCAATCTATTCTTAACCTGGATGCACACCAGTTGGATTCTCCATATCGGGAAGGAGGATGGAAGATCAGGCAGCTTATTCACCATGTCGGAGACAGTCATATGAACGCTTACATACGCTTTAAGCTGGCATTGACAGAAGAGCTGCCTGTCATTAAACCATATGAAGAAAAATTATGGGCGGAATTGAATGATTCATCTCTTCCTGTAAATATTTCTCTAACACTTCTTCATGCCTTGCATGCACGTTGGTATGAGGCGATCAAGGATCTTAAAAAGGAAGAATGGGAAACGAAAAAAGTATTTCATCCTGAACATAAGAAAGAACTTACGCTCTGGTATTTGCTGGGTATGTATTCATGGCATGGAAGGCACCATACAGCTCATGTACGTAATGCCAGGTTTTAAAAAAGTGACTTGTATCATGAACTGGAAAATCCTCTCTTCAGAATACCTGTATAAAGAAACCTGGTTTACAATAAGAAAAGATATTTGCCAAACTCCCGGGGGCAAAATTGTAAATCCATATTATGTTTATGAATTTCCAACCTGGGTGTCGGCATTGGCTGTAACCGAAAATAATAAGGTTGTGATGGTGAAGCAATACCGTCACGGCATACAGGAAACGATCATTGAAGTTCCCGGAGGATGTGTAGATGCTACCGATAAGGATTATCAGACCGCCATTGCGAGAGAGCTGCTTGAAGAAACCGGATATGAATTCAGTGATTATTCTTACCTGGGTAAAATATCACCAAACCCATCAACGAATAATAACTGGATGCATATGTTCCTCGCTACAGGGGGTAAAAAAATATCTGAACAAAATCTCGATCACAATGAAGAAATTGAAGTAGAGCTTTTAGAGATCGAAGAGTTGAAATCATTGTTAGAACAAAATGAGATCAAACAGGCGCTGCATGTATGCACGATCATGTATGGACTGGCAAAACTTCACCCACAACAAATACACTTCCGCACACCAAAATAAGGTCCTCACCGGAAGCCTTACCCAATGCGGTTTTCAGCGCAATATTCACCTCAGGATAAGCTTCACCATGTAATCCTGTTGCCGTTGCTTTTTCAAAAAGAATATTTTCAGGAAGAGCCCTGGGGATCTGTGCCTTTGTAAAATAATATTCCGCTTCTTTAGGCAGCAATGCAAGTACTTTATCTATTTCTTTATCCTTCACCATACCTATGATAATATGGAGTTGCCGGAAATCCGACAATTCAACCTGGTTAACAAGCTGCCTGATGCCGTCTTCATTATGTGCTACATCGAGGATCACCTGCGGATGCTGATGAATAACATCCCAGCGGCCATGCAAACCGGTAATCTTTTTTACTTGTTTTAATGCTTTAGCAACTCTTTCCTGCGGAAGATCAAATTTTTTTAACCTTAACTGGTGAAGGGTTTCTGAAACTGTCACAAGATTTTTCAACTGGTAATACCCTGCTAGGTCGAGCTGGTACGAAACTCTGCTCTGGTCGAGGCTGTTCACAATGTCGGTGACCAGGTAACCATTTTTGTGCGTCCAGTCGGAGGCATAATATCTTTTATCCGCGAATACTATTGGAGCGTGAAGTGCTGCTGCCTTTGACAAAAAAACTTCGTCAGTTGTATCCGCTGATTCTCCGATGATTGCAGTAACCTGTTTTTTGATAATACCTGCTTTTTCAGCAGCTATAAGTTCCAGTGTGTCGCCCAGGATATTCATATGATCCATCCCGATATTGGTGATCACCGACAATTCCGGAAGTATAACATTGGTACTGTCGAGACGACCTCCGAGCCCCGTCTCTATAACGGCGATATCTACGCGCTCACTAACAAAGTATTCAAATGCCATCCCTACAGTAAGTTCAAAGAACGATGGATTGATTTCTTCTATCAATGGTTTTATCCTTTCAGTGAATGAAATCACAAATTCTTTGCTGATCATTTCACCATTTATCCTGATCCTTTCCCTGAAATCTTTAAGGTGAGGGGAAGTGTACAAACCTGTTTTATATCCGCATTCCTGTAAAACAGCTGCGATCATATGACTGCATGAACCTTTTCCGTTTGTTCCGGCAATATGTATCGACTTGAATTTTTGCTGAGGATCTCCCAGCCAGCCGCAGATTTTTAATGTGTTAACCAGATCTGATTTTATTGCAGCCGCACCCATTCTGCTGAACATGGGTAATCTGCTGAAAAGGTAATCGATTGTTTCAGTATACGTCATCCTTGTCAAAAAAAATGGAATTAACTCTTCAGTCTGAAATTGAATTGCAGTGTGCCTGCAGATTCATCACTGCCGCTGTTAAATTTTACCTGTCGCGCTTTTTTGAGAGCGATGGCTTTAAGATTGGGATCAGATGTAGTTGAACCTTTTGGTTGGTATTCAGCAGAAATAACATTACCTGCGGCATCCACTCTTATATCTACAGCAACTTTTGCATTCTCATTAAAATCGTCTTCAAAAGAAGGTGTACGCATGATTCTTCTTCCCGAAAGGCCTTTTATCATTGAAACACCAGAACTCCCTGTACCTCCACCGCCTTTATAGTTGTCTGATTCAGGATTACCTCCGGGTGCTCCCTGGTCACCATGACCACCTGCTATTCCCTCGTTTCCACCCTTTTTATAATTGTCGGCTTCATTTCCACCGGTTCCTGTTCCATTCACACCTTTGAATACTGCTTTCGGTTTTGGAGGCACGGGAGCAGGAGGATCATTTGCTGGCTGTGGATTTCTAACAGGATTTGATTTTACAATTTCTTTTTCAGGAACCTTTGTAGCATCCGGTTTTACTACAGGGGGTTTTTTTATCACCGGTGCATCTTCATCCTTGTCGTCTGTTTCAAAATCTTTTACATTTTCAACTGGGGTATTCGCCACTTTAGGTGGAGTATATGCCTGCTGGTCGGCAGGTGCTGGTTTGCCGGGTAGGAATGGCTGATCTTCGCCGAGGCCCTGTTCACTGTTGCCAAGATTAACTTCAATGCCCTCTTCTTCAGGAGGAGGAGGAATAGAGGCGAGGGTCCACCTGAAAACAAACAACAGTGTCAGCAGTAACAAGCAAACGATCAGTGTGTACACTGATGCCCGTATGTTTTTTTCTGCTTCGAAATTGTCGGCGGTTATCATGATGGCTAAGTTAGGATAATAGTTAAAAAGTAAAACTTAATAATGTGCGAAATCCATCTCAAAATTACCCTTTATCCTTTCAATCGGAGGATTAAAATAGCCATATTTCAGGTCAGGGAATTCCTCTCGTATCAGTTCCATCAGTTGTTTTACTCCCATTATTTCACCCGTTTCATGCATACCGATCTTACCAAGGTACCAATCGGGATCAATGTTAAAATTTCTCCATTGAATCATCCGCAACCCTGTTTCGCTGATCAGTTTTCTCAATGCTTCATATTCTTCAACACTGTCTGTCATGCCGGGGAAAACAAAATAATTGATGCTTGTCCACCCTCCGGAATCCCTTACAACTTTTAAACTTTCAACAATATCTTCAAATACATAATTGTTCGGTCTGTAATAACTTTCGTAAACATATTTACGGGCAGAGTTTGTGCTGACCCTTATTGAATTCAACCCGGCTTCACACAATGCTCTTACGGCTGCAGGTTTCGAACCATTGGTATTGATATTGATGCTGCCCTTATCAGTATGCTTGCGCATTTCAATAATAGATTCACGAATGGTTTCCCACATAAGCAAAGGTTCTCCTTCGCAACCCTGGCCAAAGCTTACGATCGGGAAAGGTGCGGTCTCAAGATGAGGAACGGTAAATTCTACAATCTCTTGAGCCGTAGGTTTGAACGTAAGCCTGTCCTGTGTAGAAACGATACTTTCTTCTTCTGGTTGGAATGAAATACACCCAACACAATTTGCATTGCAGGCAGGTGAAGAAGGCACCGGGCATTCCCACCTTCCTGAAAAATAATTACGGGCAGCAGGACAGTGATAAGTAAGACAACATTTTTCTGAGAGATGTTTCAATAGCCTGTTATTCGGGTATGCCTGGATAATATTTTTTACACCTGCGTTTATATTTTCATTGTCATATCCTGCACTTTCCTGCCTTATATCCTGTTCTATCCTTACTGCAGGAACATAAAATTTTTCATTGTACCAACCTGCCGCGGTATAACAGAATAACGGTAGAGTAGGTGCATCGGAATTTGATTCATATGCTGCGAGGAATAAACCTGTATGTGCGGGGGGAATGAAAGCAGCTACAGCCCAACCTTTTTCACAAAGCTTCATTTCTCCGGTATGTACGTCGATGCCTATTCCTTTTCTTCCCGGCAATTCGTACAGTGAACCTCCTTTGGGTAATTCTATCCATTCGCCAACCGGGATTTCTAATGCATCCCACCCGGCGCGTCCGGTTGCATACAAAGTTTTGTCTTCGAAAATATTTCCTTTTCCGTCTGAGTATAATAAATATGGACTGCTATTGATCAAATGTTTTATGTATTTTTTATTATTTTAACTTCTCCCTTCTGCTCACCCACTCATTAAATTCCTCATCACTCGCTTCACTCTCGCCCGTATCAACTTCTTTCTGCAACAGTTTATTATTCTTAAAATCTATCGTGAGCCATCCATCCCTCAATACTACATTATCGATCTCTCCCCAACTGATCCTTTTTTTAAAAAGATTATTGATCATAATATGATCTTCTGCAAATCCTATTTCAGATGCCCGCTTTGCCTGGTATTCAAGTAAAGCAAGAAATGCAAAAGCAATGACCAGCCATTCAAAGTACGGCATCTTCGTCCATACCAGCCCTGCGATCAATAATGCCTTGCTGTAATAAATTTCCCGGTCAGTTCTGTAATACAAATAAGCGTTCCATAAAAGTAAACCCGCGATAAAAATTATCCCTGCCAGGTAGGGAAGGATGATCATGTTCCTGAAAAACATTTCCCTTGCAAATAAAACGGCTGATCCGGTTGTCAGCAAAAATCCGAATATGTTGACATACCGCGATGTTTCATTTTTCAGAACGATGATATATGGATATTTTCTGCTTTCCGCCACGCTATCAGGTATTGGCTGATGCAAGCAGGTTACAAAGTTTAAGCAACACACGGGCGCCTACATTTGAATCCCAGTCATTTTCACCAGTGCCTACTTCAACAAGGTCGAATCCAAGAAGCTGACGTCCGCTATCAAGCATTTTTCTCAGTAAGTAATACACTGCTTCCGTTTCAAATCCACCATGAACGGGAGTACCGCTACTCGGACATAGCTTGGGATCGAGGCCATCGATGTCGAAGCTTAAAAATATTTTTTGAGGAAGCTGGTTAACGATATCCTCCACGATGTGCTTCCAGTTTCCGCCTTCAAATTGCTTTCGTTTGATGTCTTTGTCAAAAAAGGTTACCACCCGGTTGTTGCTTGCTTTTACGTACTCCCATTCCGATTCACTGTAGTCCCGCACACCAACCTGAACCAGTTTACTTATTTGCGGAATTTCTTCAAGGGCATTATACATGATGCTGGCATGGCTATAATCAAAATCTTCGTAGCATTTCCTCAGGTCGCAGTGGGCATCTATCTGCAATATTCCAAAATCACCGTGCTGTTCAGCTATAGCTTTGAAATAACCCAGGGATATGCTGTGGTCGCCTCCCAGCAACGCCACAAGTTTGTTCCTGTTCATTAATCCTTTTGTTTGTTCATACACCCATTCATTCAGGAATGCGCCGCCTTCATTGATATCCTTCAGTGATTTGCACATGAAAGAATTTTTTTTCAGGTCCTCGCCCCTCGAAATGTATGCTATATACAATTCCGCTTCTTTGCGCAGGTAATCACTCTTCATCAGGATCTTTTTATCTGCCGGCCGCATATAAAAACCCTTTTTCCAGGTATCGGGATAATCGAGGTCGAAAATGTCGACCTGCATACTTGCCTTCTGTATATGTTCAGAGGCCCTTGCCGTGCCGGCATTGTAGCTAACCGTAACTTCCCACGGCACAGGAAGGATCACCAGCCTGGCATCTTCTTCAGTTGTCGGAAACCCGTAAATGTTGTTCGTCGGATTACTGGCCGCGTTTGGATTGAAGTCTTTGAAATCTATCATTCTGTAACTTTCGGGAATATTTAAAAACTATGCAAGGTAGTAACAAAAATCCTACCCGCCTGTTATCTAATAGATCAAAGACGATTGTTTTTAGAGTAACTTTGCATGCGAACGATAAATTATGAAGAAGATACATATTGTGATGCTTGTCGCGATCGCAGCTATAATAGCGGTGTTGATCAGTATGATGGGCGATCTTTCAACGTATGAAACGATAGCTTCGGCCCGCCAGAAACAGGGCAAGGCAGTTACCATTATCGCCAGGCTCGATAAATCAATGGCCAACCCCATCCAGTACGACCCGGTACGCAATGCCAATTTCACCACTTTTCATGTTGTAGATTCACTCGGAAACAGGGCGAAGGTAGAATACCATTTCGAAAAGCCTTTTGACATGGAAAAAAGCGAAAGGATCGTGTTGAAAGGTACCATGAAAGGAGATGTTTTTGAAATCACAAGAAAAGATGGCATCCTGATCAAATGTCCTTCAAAATATAAAGATGATCCAAAAGCGGCGCAAAACAACCTGAGCCGTAACTAACGCTACAACTCTCAACTTTTACGGATGAATTATATTGGTGAACATCTTTTGCCGGGGCAACTGGGACATTTTTTGTTAGTACTGTCACTCGTAACATCCCTGGTTGCAACATATGCTTATTTCCGATCTGCAAATACTCTTGTTACAGATGACCAGAACAGCTGGAAGAAAATTGCGCGAACTGCTTTTATTATAGACGCTGTTTCAGTATTTGCCGTTTTCGGCATCATCTACTATATTATCTCCAAACATTATTTTGAGTACCATTATGCCTGGAACCACTCAGATAAATCGCTGAATGCAGGTTACCTGATCAGCAGCATCTGGGAAGGGCAGGAGGGCAGCTTTCTCCTCTGGACCATCTGGCACGGAGTACTTGGAATGATACTTATCAAAAAGGCAGGCAAATGGGAGGCACCCGTGATGACCGTGCTGAGCTTTGCCCAGTTATGCCTTGCCACTATGATACTCGGCCTCTATATTTTTGATATCAAGATCGGTAACAATCCTTTCCTGTTAACAAGGGAAGTTTTCCAGGATGCCCCCATTTTCAACCGCGCAGATTACCTGAGCCTTGCCAGCATGCAGGATGGTAATGGCCTTAACCAGCTGCTCCAGAACTATTGGATGGTAATCCATCCACCCATACTGTTTCTTGGCTTTGCCTCTACTATCGTACCCTTCGCGTATTCTATTGCAGGGTTATGGAAGAAAGAACACTACGGATGGACCACAGCTTCACTACCCTGGTCTCTTTTTTCAGCTGGTATACTGGGGCTCGGCATTATGATGGGCGCCAGGTGGGCTTATGAATCGCTCAGCTTCGGTGGATACTGGGCCTGGGATCCGGTAGAGAATGCGTCACTTGTGCCATGGCTTGTGATGATCGCAGGTATACACACGCAACTCATTTACAATTCGACGGGGCATTCACTTCGTCCCACCTATTTTTTCTTCATTGCCAGCTTCCTGCTGATCCTTTATTCAACATATCTCACCCGCAGCGGCGACCTTCAGGATACATCCGTGCATGCTTTCACAGGTTCGGGCCTTAACTGGCAGTTACGTGCATTTGTATTTGTGTTCCTGGTGCCATCAATGATTTTATATATTTCGCGATACAAAAACATCCCATATATAGCTAAAGAAGAAAATAATTATTCACGTGAATTCTGGATGTTCATCGGGTCTCTTGTGTTGTTCCTCTCCGCGATGTTCATTATACTGTTTACTTCACTTCCTGTTATCAACAAAGTATTCAATTCAGGTTTCACCGTTGGCGGTGAAGTGGAATTCTTTTATAACCGAATACAAATCTTTGTGGCCATAGTACTGGGACTGCTGACCGCGGTTACACAATATCTCCGCTACAAGAACACCAATAAAAAAACATTCGGGAAAAAAATACTGATTTCGGCAATTATTTCATTAATCATAGCTGCTGCAATAAGTCTGTATGGAGATATTGAATACGATAAATTTGGAGCCGGTTTCCTCGCTGCTATTCATCTTGCATTGTTCGCAGGTGTTTTTTCTGTCGTAGCAAATGCAGGTTATATATGGGCCGGGCTGAGCGGAAAACTAAAAGCAGCAGGCGCTTCTGTAGGTCATGTTGGCTTCGGCATGATGCTCGTAGGGATTCTGATTTCTTCTTCCAAAAAAGAAGTGCTTTCACTCAACCGACTCAATCCCCTCAACTTCGGTCCCGAAAACAAAGAAAAAGGAACTGAAAACCAGACTTTATTTAAGGGCGTTCGCACCGACATGGGAAAATACTGGGCGACTTATAAAAAAGATAGTGCGGATAATATAGACAAGACAACTTATTTCCATATCGAGATCGAGAAAAAAGAAAATGGAAAAAAATTCACACTGGTTCCCGATCTTATTCGTAACACAAAAGGACAGGAGGGTTTATCTGCTAATCCTGATGCGAAACATTACTGGAATAAAGACATATTCAGCTATATAAGTTACGCTGAGGTGATGAATACCGAAACTGATACAGCTCAGTTCAAATTGCATTCAATGGCCCAGGGCGATACTGTTTATTATTCAAACGGGCTGATGGTACTCGAAAAAGTTACCCCCAATCCGGTTACTGAAAAATTCAGTTTTAACCCCACAGATACGGCCATTATGGCTGAGCTGAATATATATAGCACTGGTGGCAAACGATTTAAAGCCACCCCTGTTTTTTATGTAAAAAATAATGTTGTCCAGTACTATATGGATACCGTTTTTGCTGAAGGCCTGGCCATCGGACTTTCACAAATCATGGATAATAAGCATTTAGGAATTATCGTTAAGGAATCATCACAGCTTACCCCCTTTATTGCTCTTAAAGTGCTGCAATTTCCCTTCATCAACCTGCTCTGGCTAGGTACTATACTGATGGTTACCGGCTTCACCATGAGCATAATAAGAAGGGTAAAATTACTTAAACGGGAAAGGGTTGTGCAGTAAGCATTTATATGTATAATTTATATAAAGTTGACTGCTGACTTTAACTTGGAAAAAACTTGTGCTAATTTTATATTACTGTATGTACCTGATGGGAAAGAATATATACTTCAGCCTCTTTTTTGTTCTAAGTGTATTTAGCTGTTCGAATCTTTTAGCGCAGCAGACACCAGGTTCAGAAACCAAAGTTCCCATGCCTGAACTCGGGCCTAACGATACCATACCGGTTCCTGCAAAAATTATAAACAACGAAATCATTCCAGGCGGTAATCTTGAATGGGTTTGGGTAAGTGTACCTTATCCGAAACATTTGCTGAAAAGAAGGCAGGAATGGACAAGATTACGGAATGCAGTGTATGTGACCTATCCTTATGCAAGGAAAGCAGCATTCATCATTAATGACATTAACTACAAGCTTGCAGCTATACCCGATAAAAGCGACCGCAAAAAATACATCAAGACCCGCGAGAA
>Ga0207701_10001788_pt1 | contig 22380 bp, 18 predicted proteins | sample KBSSwiSSwithPhiX_FD_184294 | JGI IMG/M metagenome (GOLD analysis project Ga0207701, IMG submission 184294) | Switchgrass rhizosphere bulk soil microbial communities from Kellogg Biological Station, Michigan, USA, with PhiX - S5 (SPAdes) (version 2) | ecosystem: Environmental > Terrestrial >... | reverse complement strand
GTGAGCTGTTGGCGCGAGGGCATAAGGTGGCTCGCGAGGTTTGGGTCAGCGTGATGTACAAAGGCGTGGAGCTTGGCAAGCAGCGTCTCGACATGGTGGTCGACGATTGCATCGTGATCGAGATCAAGTCCACCCACGATCTGCAAAAGAACTCGACTCGCCAACTCTTCAACTACTTGCGGGCAACCGACCTGACGGCTGGAATGCTCCTCCATTTCGGTCCTGAGCCAAGGTTCTTTAGAGTCGCACCACCTCATTCCCGATCGAAGTCTGGTTCCACATCGGCCGGCAGACATCCAGAACGGAGGGGTCGACCGCATGAGCGGCATGAGCAGCATACTTTGCATCGCCCTCTACCGGGAAGTGTCCGCTCGCCACGAGCCGAATGAAAGAGAGGAACAGCCGCGCGGGACGCTACCGTCCCGAAGAGATGTTCCCCTTTCAATCAGCTCGTTGCGCGAGGGGTCATGACCGGTCTGGATGGATGCCCAGTATGCTGCTCATTTCGCTCATGCGGTCGACCCCTCCGTTCTGGATGCGTCTCTATGATCGAGATGCCGGCCTTCCAACGATATTTAGTCGTTAGGCGCCGACGAGCTGCCTGACGGCGCGGTCAGCCTCTCGGATCGAGTTCCGGTGATCCATCGCGCCGGCCAGGTCGGTGTTCGCGAACGCGATGCGACCATGCGGCGCGTCGCGCAGCACATCCCGCGGCGCCGGCTTGCCGTCCACGCCGAAGAAGAAACCAGGCTGCGGGTTCACGTACGCGTGACCCCAGCGATTCAGGATGATCCCCGCGATGTCGCGACGCGGATCGAACCCGCCCGGCGCGAACATGTCGGCCAGCTGCTCGCGGAGCGCGCGCTCGTACTGCGCGAACGACGTCCCCAGGAGCTTCGCCCGGCCCTGCGCACCCTGCTCGCCGATCGGCAACCCGGGCTGCGCGAACAACACCTTGATCGTCAGCACCGTCGGCGAATCCGGACCGATAGTCGGGCTCACGCCGTCCAACGTGGCCATCGGCCGCACCGAGAGGTAGTCACCGAGTCCCCCGAACCAGCGGCATCCCGACATTCCCATCTTGTACAGGAAGCGCCAGTTGCGCACCGCGACGTTCGCCATGAGGCACGGCGATCGATAGAACTGCGCGTAGGCGTCGCGATGGCTCGCGGGGAGGTCGCGCACGATGTGCTTGCTCGTCCAGCTGCCACCCGCCATCACCACCGCGCGCGCCTTCACGCGGAAAAGCTGCTTCCCCTTTGCGTACGTGACCACGACGTGCGGCGCGCTGCCCGGATTTCCCGCATGCTCCACGCGTACGACGGTGGCGTTGAGGCGAATGCGTGTGTGCTGACCCCCCCGGTCGAGCGCGGCGAAGTTCACTCGGCTCTTCCACACGGCTTCCACCGTGTGGGGTCCCGCAAACGCGTCGGGGATGAGCGTTTTCACCATCAGCCGCGCGAACCCGGTGTTCCCGTCGGGGAACATCTGGTCGCCTAACGCCGAGTCGCCGTCGCCCGGAAACTCCGTCTCGATGGCGTAGGCGCAGTACGCCGACAGCGCGTCCGGTCCGAGACCGTAGCCGCCACCTTCCACCGGCGAGAGAAAGTTGCGCACGGTCTCCCGCGTGATCCGGTGCCGAGCCATGAGGTGCTCTTCGAGCGTGATCGTGTCGAGCTGGCGGGAGATGGCGTCGCCTTCGGTCTGTGGTCGTGGCCCGTCGTCGGGGACGGTTCGCCATCGCATCAGGTCGGCCTTTGCTGCGTCGCTCAGCGGTGCACCGCTCAGCTTACGCCCCCACGGATCCACCACCCACACGCCTGGCCGCTTGCCGAACTGCGGCCCGAAGTAGAACCCGTAGTCCTTCGGCTCGGCGTACGGGCTCTGATGCAGCGCCATCTCCGGTGACGGCCCGCGCCACGTCTGATAGTCGAACGTCGATCGGTCCATCCCGATCATCTCGTAGAAACGATCGGTGTAGCCGCCCTTCTTCGGCACGAGGAAGATGGCGGAGCCCTGGTGAGCGATGAGCCGGTGGCCGTCGACGAGAAACTCGTTGCGCTTCGCCTCGCCGCCGAAGATCGGGTGGTTGTCGAGGACGAGACACCGGCCGCCCTTGTTCTTCTGGAAAAACACCGCGGCGGCGAGGCCGCTCAACCCGCCGCCGACCGAGACGAGGTCGTACATCTCGCCGGTATCGGTGGCCGCTGTTTTCTCATACGCGCCATCGCGCATCGCGTGCGCGGCGGTCATGACGTCGTAGGTGTTGCCGTTCGACGCGCGGTAGTCGCCGACGCCCCCGTAGCCATTCCAGGCGTCGGCGGGAGAGGTGCCCATGGCGGACGCACGGCCGCTCAGCAGCATTCCGGCGCCGGCTACCAGCGCGCCGTTGACGAAGTCCCGGCGCGAGATCGGCTCGTTCATGCCGAGTCGGTCATCGTTAGGCGCGGGTCGCGCAGAGTCGTCAGGTGCGTCCATGGGCGCCTCCATCGCTCGTGAGGATCGGTGACGTTTCAGGCAACGGCCGCGTGAGGCCGGAAGACGAGTGGCAAGTGCGGTCGAACGTCGATTGGCGTGGAGGGCTCGCCGAGTAGCGTGAGCTCCGCCACGTACGCCGGCGCGGTGGTGAGACTCACGAGTCCCATCGCTACGAGACCGCGGAGCGACTCGGAAGGCCGATCGCCCTCCGGCAGTTGCAGGCGCACACCGACAATCTCGCGTACATCCGCTGGACGCCCGGCTGCCTCGGCTGGCCGAATTCGGTCCCGCCGCGCGAAGGGGAGATAGATGAGGAGCGGCTCCGTGAGCCTAACGCCGATTGCGATCTCGATCGACAGGTCGGCGGGCAGATAGGCCGGCCGATACGACCACGTGGGGAACGGCGGTTCGTCGCTCTCATCGCCAGGACGAAACGCGAGCCCGAACGGGCAGAGACCCAAGGTGCGACCCTGCCATCGCTCCCAGAGCTGCGTCCGCTCGACGGTCGGGCTGCGCACCTCGTTCTCGTGCTCGACCCACGCCAACTCCAGGAAGGAGTTTGCAAAGGCGAAGCGCCGGTTGGCGGTGCCCTGGCCAGCGTGAGCTTGTCCGGAGCCGTCCAGCAGACCCTGAGCGCGAAGCACAGTTGCTTCCGGAGCCCCACGCGAGCAGAAGACGATGACGTGGTCGAGCTCGATCACGACGCGTCTTACTTCTGCGTCAACGTGATTTTCCGGAACTCGACCTCCGACCCCTCCGATTGCAATGCGATCCGTCCGTGATCCGCGGTGGCATCCGAGCCATCGTTCACCAGGTCGCCATTGACCCAGACCTTGATCGACCTCCCAACCGCCTCGATCACCATCGTGTTCCATTGCCCGACCGGCTTCTCGGAATTGTCGGTCAGGTTCAGGATGCGCCGCGCCTTGTCTTCCGTGGTGCCCCAGTTGGCGCGCGGTCCGCGACGACGCTCCATGTCGGGCACGCGGATGTCCTCGAGGATGCACCAGAAGTCGCCGGCGTTCCCGCTTTCCATCTGCACCTCGATGGACTTGGGAAACATCTTATAGAGCGCCCGCGGCGTGGACGCGTGCACCAGCACGCCGGAATTCCCCGGTTTCCCGGGGAAGCGGTATTCGACCTCGAGTCGATAGTTGCGATAGCTCGAGTCGGTGATGATGTGGCCCTGCGGCTCACCGAGGCTCACGAGCATTCCGTTGCGCACGACGAACGGGTTCCGGGCGCGAGGGTTGCTGTCCAACGCCGGGACGTCGACGTGCCAACCCTTGAGGTCCTTTCCGTTGAAAAGGCTCTTTGGCGCGCGAGCCTGCGTGTCCGCGTTTGCGGAGCGCTCGATTGAAGCAACGCCGACGACCAGCAGCGACCCGGCGATCGCCAATGCGCGGCCGCGGGGAAGGGACCTCACGGCGTGCAGGCCGGCGATCCAGCCCCGTCATTCCTGTTCAGCGCCGCCCGCACGTTGTCGATCTGTTCGCGGGTCGCGCGGATCGTCAGAACACCCGGCCTGGCCTCCGGTGAATACGCCACGGTGTTCGTGGGTAGGCCGAGGTATGGGCGCGCCAGTTCTGCCGCTTTGCTGGATGACAGGCAGCGGAGCTCGATCGATTCCTCGATTATCAGCGTGCTGGCGCTCGTCGGCGTTGGACTGCGCGCGAGTCCGATGGAACCGAGCGCGATCACTCCCACGATCGCCGCCGCGAAGGTTCGCAATCGCCCTCGCCGCTTGTTCTGGGCACGGGCAGCGGACGCGTGCGACTGCTCGGCATCGCGCAGTTCGGCGAGCGCGGCGTCGAACGCAGGGCCCGAGATGCCAGCTTCAATGGCCGCTGCGCGAAGCTCGGCCACGGTTCCGCTGGCTCGGTAGGCCGAATCGAGCTCGGTGGCGCGCTCGAGGAGCCGAGTCCGGACCGGCTCCGACAAAACCTCCGGGTTAGGCTCGAGTGAATGGCGGTCTTTCACGGCATACCTCCGGCGGAGAACGGGGCGGACTGGTCACGCTATGTTGTGCGCCTACGCGGCGCTGGGCAAGAGCCGGTTCTCGCTCACGGCACGGCTCCCTCGCGCCTAACGGGCAGTCCGAGCAGGTAGGTCATGGGAATCGGTCCGCCCCCGGCGTGGCCGGCCGTCCACGCATATCCAGTCGCGCCATCGACGGACTCGGCCAGCTCGCGCAGCTCGTCGGGCGTGTAGGTGCGCAGGCACGATACGACGCCGTCCACGAAGGCGACTGTCGGGATGACGGGAAGCAGGTACGTGAGCAGCAGCCGCGGCCAGCGGAACGGCCGGATGAACGGTGTCACGAGCCACACGACGTGGGGAACGAGTAGCATGATGAACAGGCACAGCGCGTTGCGCGTGGTGGACTCGAATACGGCGATGCCTTCCCCGCGCGCGACGGCGTCGGCGAGCACGCGGCGAGCCACCGGGGGCGGGAAGTGATGGAACGCGGTGAAGATGGTGCGAAAGCCGGTGAGGTCGTCCGGCACGGCGTCAGCGGGGACTGATCGAGGATCTCCGGCCACCGCGCCGGCGGTCTCGCGCGCAAGCTGGTCGAAGGCGGCGACGTTCGGATGCAGGTCCGTCAGGCGCACGCGCACTGGCACCCCGGCGTCCGCGAGCCGCCTAACGAGCCGTCGCCATGGTCCGCCTGCACCGGAGCCAAGGTCCACTACGGAGACCGGTGGCTGGCTCGCCGGACCGTCCGCGGGGACCCGCAGCGCGTCCGCGAGCAGACGAGCCGCCGCGGCGTAGGGCTCGGTGCGATCGGAGATGAACTGAAGGTAGTCCGTGAGCCCGTCGCGTACAGCGGTCGGACACCATGCCTGATCTTCGATCTCGATGAGCTGCCGGCGGCGCACGTCCTGACGCCTCACTCTGCGGGCTCGAACAGACCGGGATGCTGCTGCGGCTGGGATCGCAGGTACTGGTTAGGCACCCGGATGCGCGCGCCAAGGTGGGCCGCGGCGTGCCACGGCCACCGTGGGTTGAAGAGCACTGCACGCGCCAGCGCGATGAGGTCCGCATCACCGGTGCTCACGATCGCTTCGGCCTGCTCGAACTCGGTGATCAGCCCCACGGCCACGACCGCCATGGACGTGGCGTCTTTCACCGCACGCGCGAGAGGCACCTGATAGTTCGGTCCCAGTGGGGGCTGCTGCTGCGGCGTAAGCCCTCCGCTCGAGACGTGAATCGTATCGCAGCCACGCTTCTCCAGCGCGCGCGCGAACGCGACGGTCGACTCGATGTCGCAGCCGCCGGCGGCCCAGTCGGTTGCCGACACGCGCACCGACACCGAACGCTCCGCCGGAAACGCTGCCCTCACCGCGTCGAACACCTCCAGCGGGAAGCGCATCCGGTTCTCGAGGCTCCCGCCATACTCGTCGTCGCGACGATTGGACAACGGAGACAGGAACTGATGCAACAGGTACCCGTGCGCGCCGTGGATCTGCACACCGTCAATGCCGAGTCGTGCGGCGCGTCGCGCGGCGGCCGCGAACGCGTCGCGCACACGCGCCAGTCCTTCGGCGTCCAGCGCCGTAGGCGTGGACCAGCCCTTGTCGTACGGGAGTGCGGATGCCGACACGGTCTGCCAGCCGTTGGGGTGATCGGGCGCGAACTGCTTGCCACCCCTCCACGGCACGTCGCACGACGCTTTGCGACCCGCGTGTGCGAGCTGAATCGCGATCGGCATCCGTGACCAGCGGCGGACGCTCTCGAGCGTTCGACCGATCGCCTCCTCCGTCTCGTCCGACCAGAGCCCGACGTCGGCACTCGAGATGCGCCCCTCTGGCAGCACGGCGGTCGCTTCGATGATCAGGAGCGCCGCACCGGACAGCGCCAGGTTCCCGAGGTGCATGACGTGCCAGTCCGTCATCCGACCATCCTCCGCGGAGTACTGACACATCGGCGCAATGACGATGCGATTCGCGAGCTCGAGGGTGCCGACGGTGAAGGGTGTGAACAGGGTGGGGCTAGCCATGCGCCTAACGTGTGATCTGGTGGAATGGAGCGCCTCGAACAGTCGTCGGCCGAGCACGCGGCGCGATCGGCATACGGTGGGCGGCCACATACATTAGGAGCATCGTGACCGCGTTCAAGCCGGGACTCACCGTGCGGGCAATCCGGCCCGTGATCGCTGGCCTCGAAGCACTGGGCCATTCGGTCGATTCGCTGCTTGCGGAGGCCGGAATGCCCGCGTCGATCCTCGCTGACCTGGACGGGTATCTCCCGGCAGGGTCGAGTCGCAAGCTCTGGGAGCGCGCCGTTGCGATCGCGAACGACGACTGCCTCGGCATCCACGTCGCGATGGCGGCGCCGGTGAACGCGTTCGATGTCCACGCGTATGCCATGCTCTCCAGCCCGACGCTGTCGGGCGCGCTATACCGAGTGTGTCGCTACCAGCGACTCATCAACGAGGGGACGGAGCTGACGCTCGAGGACGACGGTGGGGATGGCGTGTTGCGCCACGGCCTCCTGGGCGGGGGCGCCGTGTCGCGGCAGCCAGCGGAATTTCTCGCAGTCACATGGCTGAGACTGGGGCGCATGGTGACGGGCACGGCCTGGTCGCCAGTGCAGGTGTTCTTCGCGCATGATCGACCTGCGGATACGCGTCCGCACGAGGAGATCTTTGGCGTGCGGCCAAACTTCGGGAGCGGCTTCACGGCCATGCGAATCCCCGCGGCGACGCTCGCGCTCACGAACCCACGGGCCGATGCGACGCTGGCCGCTCTCCTCGACCGTTACACATCCACGCTGCTCGACAAGCGTCCCACGCTCACGACCGTGAGCGGCCGCGTGCGCAGTTGGCTGGTCGAGTCGCATGGGTCGGGTGTGCCCCGCGCGCGAGACGCCGCCAGGGCGCTGGCTATGAGCGAGCGCACGCTGCACCGTCGCCTCGCGGACGCCATGTCCTTCAATGTGACGGCGGCGTCGAAAGCGATCTTCGTCCTGACCGCGGTTCTGTGGTTCGCGACGACTACGCTCGGGTTCGTGCGCGCAATGCAGCGCCGGTTCACGGAACGACACGAGTGGATGGTGCGGAGTTACTCGCTCTCGTTGTTCGTCGTGAGCTTCAGCATCCTGGTGCCGGCGCTGGTGGCGACCCCGCTTCCGACGCCCGTGAGCTATCCGCTTGGCCTGGCACTCAGTACGACGCTCAACCTTGCCGCGGCCGAGCTGTGGATTCGCCACCATCGAACCGGCAGGCGCCGGCCGGGAGCGTTAGGCGATCTGTCGACCGGGGCATGGCGAGCGGTCGTTTCCCTCCCATTAGGCTCGCGGTAAGGGTGGATGCGTACTTCAGCTCTGACATCCAGAACCCCTCGTTCTGGATGCATGCCCGTCGGTCTGGCGCCCGCCCTACTTCACGACTGCGCCGAGCAGCTTGCCCAGGAACGCATCGATCGATGGGTTATCGATCCACCGCACGACCGCGACCAGATCCTGATCCGGGCTCACGAACACGAGATTCGTCCCATTCCCCACATGCCCGAAGGCGTTAGGCGGCGCGCTCGGCATCCATTTCCGGTCCGTGTTCAGGAACCAGTTCATGAACCCGTAGGTTGGCTGCGGCACCGTCGGCGTGAGGGCCATCTTCACCCAGGCCTCGCTCAGGATGCGCTTGTCGCCCCACATCCCGCGACGCAGCGTGAGCAGGCCGAAGCGCGCCATGTCCCACGCGTTGATGAACATCCCGCCGCCCCAGTGGCCGCCGCCGCTCACGACCTGCACGGGCCGACCATCCAGCGTGATCCAGGCGTTGTCGTAGCCGAACCACCGCCACGACGCGGACGCGCCGATCGGATCCATGATGTTGTCGCGCAGCACTTCCGGCAGCGGGCGACGCCAGACGTTCGTTGCCGCGAGCGCGAGCACGTTGACCCTGACATCATTGTACTCGTACGTCGTCCCTGGCTGCGCGCGCTTGCGCATGCGCCACTCGGCCGGATCCTGCGAGGGGCGATCGGCCCAATCGGGCTTGCCCCACAACGTGCCCTCCCAATCGCTGGTCTGTCGCAGGAGATCATCCCACGTGATCTCTCGATTGTGTGGCGTCGCGAATGGGTCGAGGAAGTACGATTCGCCGGCGGTCGTTCCGGGTTCGCTCGGCGCCTGGAGCCGGAGACGATAGATCGGCGCCATCGCCTTCCAGACCGTGTCGCGCACGGAGGGGATGAGGCCGCGATCGAACGCGACGCCTACCACCGACGAGAGAAAGCTCTTCGTCACGCTGTGCGTCATGTCCACGCGATCGGGCTCTCCCCACGTCGCGACGACGTAGCCGCCGCGCAGGATGACGCCGGTCGGTTCTCCGCGCGGCTTGAACGGGCCGATGCCCTGACCATACGGCTCGCGAGCCCCGAAGGACTGGTAGTGCGCGACCTCCATGTCGCGCGGCGCCTTCGCGTCGGCCTGGATCGCGAACTGAATCGCCTCGGTCAGGCGCGCGGGGTCGAAGCCGGCCGCCGCGGGGTCACGCCGTTCCCATGTTGCGCCGGGCACGTACGCCCCGGTCGCGCGAGCGCCGGTGCGTTGTTGTGCGACGGCGGGCATCGCGAGCGTCGCCGTCGCGAGCAGGAAGACTGACGTAGGGGAGGGAAGTCGCACGAAAGCTCGAGGGAGAAGAAGCGCGGGCGAACGATGAGTGAACGACCAGGACTATCATATCGTAGAAGGGCCACCCGTGCAGGGCACCCTTGCGCCGTCCAGCGTTGCATGTGAATCACCTGCGGATCACCCGGGCGGTCCGTTGCCCGTGGTGATCTCCAGCCTACTCCGCCTCGTTTTCTTGTCGGCGCTTGATCCGACCCGCCGCGCACGACTGCGCGATGCCGGACCAAGCACCACCGACATCAACGAGGATTCCTACAATGTTCGATACGCTGCTGTCCACCGCCCGTCGCCGTCAGGCCGGAGCCGTCGGCGCACTCCTCGCCGTGAGCATGCTCGCGGCGTGCGACAAGGATCAGCCCACGTCACCCACCGCCAAGCCCACGACGGCGAGTGCGTTGCGCGGGGGTATCGGCCAGATCCCACCGGCCACCATCAGTTGGAAGATCGTGGACGAGAACAACGCCATCGTGAAGTATCCCGACGCGATGTTCGAGGTCACTGGCGCGTTCGGCTATGACCATCTGTTCTACGACAACAGCTACCCGGAGGACAGCGATCCGGCGTACGGCAAGGTGTCTCTCGTCGGGATGGCCGAAGGGCCGTACACGGTGTGTCAGACGGGCTTCGCACAGGGCTTCGGCTCTCCGGCGGCGGGCGCCCAGTGCTTCTCGGGTTATCTGAGCCCCGGCGGCCAGCTCGCCTTCACGTTCTTCAACCCGCGCCCGCCGTACATCCAGTGGTCCGCCGTGACCAACGTCGGCACGCTCGCGGGTGGAGGTTCTGCCTTCACGGTGAAGGATTCGCTCGGCCAGGGCGGTGCGGTGACCGACAACCAGTGGCCCGATAGTGATCCGTTCGATGGCGGTCTGCAGAGAAGCCTGCCTCACCCGGGAACCTGGACCGTCTGCCAGACCTCGGCGCCAACCGGTCTCGTGATGCCGGCGGGCCAGCCGTGCCACAAGGTCGTCATCAACTGGGGCGGAATCGGCCAGGGCGGCCAGTTTGCGAACTACTTCCCCTACAGCATGAATTGGGGCGTCACCGAAGGCGTCGTGGACGCGAACAACAACTACGTGCCGCTGGCCGGTGCAAAGTTCACCGTTCAGTATCAGCGCAGCTTGAGCAAGACGTCTATCGACGACAACGGGCCAAACGACTACGATCCTCGGCCGGGTCGTGTGGCGATGAAGCTGGGGACGGCCGGCACCTACACGGTGTGCGAAGTGCAGGCGCCAGCGAACCACTGGCTGCCGAAGCCGCCGTGCCAGAGCGTCAACGTCCAGTACGCGGCGCCGGCGTTCGTGGGATGGTTCATCACGCCTGAGGCGCAGGTCATCTACATTCCCTAACGAGACTTCCACGAGAACACAAACGCCCAGCCAGAGGTGGCTGGGCGTTTGCTCGTTATGCCACGGGTCGGCGTTGCCACTGCCGGGCCACGATTGTCACTGGGTGATAGTGACAACCATGCGCCGGTATCGCGTCAGCGCCGGCGTCCCGTTGTCCGTTGCCTCGACGACGAGCTGGATCGTCTGTCCCGCGGCCGCGTCGGCCGGGACCTGCACGCTCACCGCATGGGATGCGGCGTCCGACAGCCTAACGTCACCCGGATACGTATCCACGTCCTTCCATCGCCACCACTTCACCGTGACCGCGTTGCCGTCGGGATCCGACGTCATCGCCTCGAGACGAACCGTCGTGCCGGGACGAGCGTCGATCCGCGAGCTCCCACGCAGCGTCACGTGTGGCTCGTGATTGGCGGCGGCGTACGTCGGCGTCACCGACCACGCCATGCGAGCGGCCAGCGCATTCTGCGTGGCGGGCGTGAAGTTCGGGTTGGGTGACGGCGGCCGCGCGGCGGGACTGACATCGCCAGCGGCCGCGGCCCGTTCCACGCTCTTCAGGAAATCCTCGTATGTGAACGTCGGAGCGGGCTGACCGACGCGCCGAGTGCTGTCGCCCGGTGCCGCACGCATGACGACGTGGCCTGCCCAGCCGCCCTGCGTTCCGTCCTGGTATCCGAGCAGTCCGTTGTCGATCAGGTTCAGGTAGGTGAACGTGTCCCCTTCGCCGATGAACTCGCCCTTAGGCCGCGGCGGCGTCCACACGATGTAGCCCATCGAGCGGAGCTGAGGGACGGAGTACCCCGACAAGCCGAAGTAGTCGAAGATGTCGCCCTTCACCATCTGCTTGCCATCGCCCCAGACGCGGTAAAACGCGCCGAGCGGGCCGCGACTCGAGATGTGGTCCCTTGTCCAGTCCACGCTGTAGTAGCCGACATTTTCCGCGCTCACCGTGGCGGCGGCGCCGTAGACCAATGCGACACCGCCCACGCCGACCGGCAAGGACCTTACGTTAGGCCAGTTGGGGCGGATGTACGTCGCGTACGTGTCGTCCTGGTCGCCTGATGGCGAGAGGATCGCTTTCTGTGAGACCTTCTGATAGATCGCGTCCCACTGGGCCGTGCCCTTGTACTGGTCCTGGATCGATTTGAGCGCCCGTGCGATGGTGCTCTGTCCACCCCAGGCCAGCAGGTAGATCGGGCCCGGCTCGTCGTCCAACAGCAGCGCCTTGATCAGGTCGGAGCCAGGGGTGTCCTTCGAGATGTCACCATCGAACTCGACGTTCCCCCACCGGATCTTCGATTTCAGCTCGGCCGGTGTGGGGTAGCTCGGATCATGCACGCGGAGGTTCGGGTAGACCTGCGCGTAGGTCTCCACGGCGTCGTCGATGAAGCGCTCGTTAGGCCCCCAGCGCCACGACGTGCACGGGCACAGGTTGAGCCCGAAGCGGAAATACTCGCGGTTGGGCACGGACCATTTCTTCCCCGTGCCGTCGCCCTTCCAGTGAAAGCCGCTGCTGGCGTAGACCAGCCCCTCGGTTCGAAAGTCCGGACTGTGGAGCAGATAGCGGACGAGGGAATTCGAGTCGTCGAGCTCGGGATCGGCGGTAACAACCACCCTGGGCTTCGCTGCAGAGGATGACTCCCGAGCGGATGACTCCCGAGGCGTCGCCGTCGCGCAACTGCTCGTCGCGATTAGAAGCAACATCAGGTGCCAAACGCGAACGGCTACCACCAGGTCTCCATTTGCACGCCGATCGCGCTGCCGTGGACGGCGTTCGGATTCGTCGCCGAAGCGATGCTGCCGCGGAACGAGTCCGACCAGTGCGCCCAGGTCACGAACGCGCGCAGCGACGGACGGCTGAGAAACTTGAAGGCAGGCGTGATCTGCGGAGCCAGCGTCAGCTTGATCAACGAGCCGCCCGGCTGGTCGCCTTGCACGGTGTAGTCGTAGCCGGCCTCGGTTGCCAGCGAGAAGAACCGCCCGAGCTGACGCACAGGGCGGACCCCGACAGACGCCCAATGAATCCGACTGTCGGTGGCGGCACCGTTCTCGAGCTCCTGGTAGAGAGCGAACGCCTGCAGCGCCCACGGCCCTCGCTGGTCCAGCAGGAAGTCGTTGAGGACCCGGAACTGCCACACGTCGTTGAAGCGCACCGTCTCGCCAGGGGAGAACGTCCGGCCAGCGGGCGTCGTTAGGATGGATCGAAAGTCGAAGGCGGCGCCCGAGCCGTACTGTACCACGGACCGGTTGCGTCCTCCCGTGAACGGCCAGTCGAATACGGCGGTGGCTGACGCGCCGAAGCTGTCCTCTGCTCTGATCGGCGCGCCGCCCCCCGTGCTCACCTCGTCGCCCTTGAAGTACGACAGGTCGACGGCGACGGAACCCGTGGCGCGGCCAACACCAAAGTTGTAGAGGCGCAGGTCCAGCGTGTTCTTGTTGAGACGGAACAAGTCTTCCTTTGGCACCGTGCCGTTCGGGTCCAGCTGGTCCTGCGTACCGCCGATCCACGCGGCCGCAAACTTCGTACTGCGGCCGAGTGCAATGTCTTCGACGCCGCCGCCAAAGCCGCTCGGATCGCGGAACCAGAAGTCGGTGAGGTGCACGTCGTAGCGGTCGTAAAAGCGTGCCCCGGCCCAGAACGTGGCGTTCGGCTGCGCCGCCCATACCCGCCGCGCCAGCGCATACGCCTCACGGAGCGAGAAGGTCGTGGCGAATGTGTTGGACTGCGACGTCGGCGCCACGTAGGCGAATCGGACTTGCGCGTCGAAGTAACCGGGATTGTCTCCCTCCGAGTTCGCGTCGTAGGCGAACAGCGCTTCGAGGTACGTCTCGGCCTCGTTGCCCAGCCTGTACTTCGAGCCGGCGAGTGGCGCGATGAACGGCTGTTGGCCCTTGCCGGTGCCGTCCACACCGAAGCCCGATCGCAAATAGCCGTGGAAGCGAAATCCGGTGTCGCTCAAAACCGGAGCGCGCGACCGCTGGGTCGTGTCGCTTGATTGGGCAGCTATCGGTCGCAAGCTCCCTGTCACGAGGAGCGCCGCACCGATTGCGCGCGAGCAGCGTCGCCATGCCGGTCTGGGCATCACGTGTCACTCGGTGTGAGGTGATGTCCGAAAACCTTCACCTCGAGGGCGACGGGCGCTATCGTTCAAAAGCATGACTTGCTCGATCGCGCATTCGCTGACGCCATGGCAGTGGCCCTCTCCCCGAGCGGCCCGCTAGCGCACGCCCATCCCGCTGCGCACAACTCCGGGGTCGCTCGTCATCGAGCGGCCCTTTCCGTTTCGCCCGGTGTCGAGCCGACCTCGCTCACGTTTTTCGAGGAGCTTCACACCAATGTCCGCCACCATTCTTTCGCGCTCAGGTGCCAAACAGCGCCGGAGTCACGCCGACGCGACCGACGTCATTCTCACGGGTGACCGGCCCACCGGCTCGCTCCATCTCGGGCACTACGCCGGCTCGCTGCGCTCTCGGCTCGCTCTTCAGGGCCAGTGTGCACAGACCCTGTTGATCGCCGACCTTCAGGCGCTCACCGACTCGACCGGACGCGCCGCGGACGTCGCTCGGCACGTGACGGAGGTCGCGCTCGACTATCTCGCCGTCGGAATAGACCCCGCGCTGACCACGATCGCGGTGCAGTCACGGCTGAGCGCCCTCGCGGAGCTGACGCTGCTCTACCTGAACCTCGTCACGGTCGCTCGACTCGAGCGCAACCCGACGGTGAAGGCGGAAGTGGAGCTGCGCGGCTTCGAGCGCGACATCCCGGCGGGATTCCTGTGTTATCCGGTCAGCCAGGCCGCGGACATCTCCGGGTTCCGTGCAACGCTCGTTCCCGTGGGGGACGACCAGCTTCCGATGATCGAGCAGACCAACGAGATTGTCCGGCGGGTGAATCGCCTAACGGGAACGCCCGTGCTGCCCGAGTGTCGGGCGCTGCTCTCGAGCACACCGCGCCTCCCGGGCGTCGATGGTCGCAAGGCGAGCAAGTCGCTCGGCAACGCGATTCCGCTGACCGCCACGACCGACGAGATCCGGCGGCTGGCACGCGCGATGTATACCGATCCCGGTCATGTTCGTGCATCGGACCCGGGCTGCGTGGAGGGGAATGTCGTCTTCGCGTACCTCGATGCGTTCGATCCGGACGCAACGACGGTGACCGAGCTCAAAGCGCGTTATCGAGGCGGCGGACTCGGAGACGTGGCGCTCAAGCGGCGCCTGGAGGACGTCCTCGAAGCGCTTGTCGGGCCGATTCGTGCGCGGCGCGCCGAGCTCGCGCGCGACCGCTCATATGTCATGGACGTCCTGCGCGCGGGGAACGAGCGCGCCAATGCCATCACAGAGGGTGTCCTACGCGACGTGCGTGCAGCGTTCTCCCTCGACGCGCCAGTGAAGTCACGTTAGGCCGCGGCTCGATCGAGATGAACCTGGCGCTGATACAGGAACAGTGGCAACCCGAGTGAGACACCCACGAGGCAAGCCGCCGCGATCGGAAGCCAGCGCCGGGGCAGGCCGAGCCTGCGACCTTCGGTCTCGACGAACAGAACCAGCACGCAGGCCGAGAGGATGACGTCGAGCCCGAAGAACGTACTGACGCCGTTGGCAAGGAAGTCGGTCACGAATCGCTGGGGCGCAAGCCCGTGCGTGGCGAGCCACGGCCAGAAGGCAGCGTTGGGCAGCGCCAGGCCGAGGACGCACAACATGGCATACAGGTGTCGAGCGCGCATTGCCATTGCCTCCTAGCACAGTGTGTTCGTGGCCTAACGCCGGTAGCTACGTCCTGGCCGTTCGGCATCCGGACAAGAGATCGCGGATGTAACGGAAACAGCTGATGCAACGGATTCAATCCGTGTGATCAGCAGTTTCCGTTGGATCCGATTCCCTTTGTTCTGGATGCTTCGTCTGATTTCTCCTGCATCCGTCCCACGCCAATCAGTCCTTCGGCACGGGCACTTCACTCACGGGCGTCACCGTCGCCGTGCATTTCCTGAACCCCGGCCAGAGAAACTTGTGGATCGCGTTCACGTCGTCCGCTTCCACGATGTAGAACAGCGTGTGCTGCGCGTTCGCTCCGTATCGGCCGATGAGCTTGAGTCCGGGAACGTTTGGGTTGAATAACGAGTTCGACCCACCTTCATCCCGCGGACACGTCTCGGGAGTGTGAACCTGGGTGATGTGGAAGAGCACTCTGCCTCCTCGTCGAAGGATGAACGCGCACGCCGCGACTAGCAGACGAAGAGGTTAGTCGCCCATCGACCGGGACACCACCCTGAAATGTCCGCGCTCGAACGGGAACCGCGCAGTCTCACGAATGGGTGGCTCCATTCAGTCCGCGCCTACGCCTACCCTCGCGGGAGCGGTACGACCCACGACCAACGTCACTTGCCTCTTGAGCCGCGTTCGAGGAACCAAATATGAAAACGACCCGCAGAAGCCCATACGCATCCGCGGTTGCCACGCTGGTCACGCTTGCCATCGCGGCTGTTCTGGCCGCGTGTGCCAACGACGCAACACGCTCCCTGGAGCCGAGTCTTCCGAAAGCCCTGGCCAGTGTGCAACCGGACCTTGGCACGTGCGGAAACCTGGCAGCGCCTGCCGGAAGCACGCTCGTCTTCCACGTCTACGCGCGAGGCGTGCAGATCTACCGCTGGACCGGCACGAGCTGGCAGCTCTACGGCCCCAATGCTGTGTTGTCGTCAGACGCCGAAGGCAGCAGCACGGTGGGCACGCACTCGCCGGGCCCGACGTGGGAAACCAACAGCGGCAGCAAGGCGGTCGGCACCGTGATCGACCGCTGCACCGTGGACCCTAACGCGGTCCAGTGGCTGTCGCTCTCCGCAAAGTCATCGGGAGCCGGCGTCCTCAACGGCGTGACGTTCGTCCAGCGCGTGAACACCGTCGGCGGCAAGGCACCCGCGACCGGTGGAACGGTCATCGGCGAAGAGATCCGAGTGGCCTACTCGGCCGAATACTTCTTCTACCGATAGCGGTGACGGGCACGGATGCGCTGCGCATCCGTGCCGCAACAAGCAACTGAGTCTTGGGTGGGTGGACAGAAGTATTGTCCCACTGAGACCATCAAAGACCTCACGCGGATGACCAACGATCACGACGATGACGCGGATTGGCTCATCGTTTTTATCGTGGTTCATCCGCGTTAGGTCTTGCCGTTGTCAGAACGCAGACCCCTCGCAGCGCGGAACCGACGTGTTCCAGTTCGTGAACATCCCGCCCGGATTGTGCTCCCACAGCCAGATGTGGAACATCCACCCACCGAACCGCGACGGAGCGAAGGCGATGTCAGGTAGGTCGCTCATCGTCGGGAAGTCTTTCAGCCTTGGCGCCCGCTCGAAGTTCGGATCGTCGGGTCCCGGCCACTTCGGGCTGTAGGGGATGAAGTAGTCGAACGCGGCGAGCCTTCTCCTGGCTTCGCCGTCTTTGCGCGGACCGTCCTTTGGTGCGTAGACGAGGAACTCGGGGTCGAGCAGAGTGACCGCGTCGTCCGCGAGATTGTTGCCGCGGGTATAGTGATAACCCATTCCACCATCGGCTGCGCTCGAGATGCATCCGTCGGCGGCGGTCAGCGGCGGCAAGACGAAGAGACCATACCCCGCGGCCTCTGCCTTCGAGAGATCGTGGAGCGGAGCGGTGAGCGTGCGAAGCGCGGCAAGCGTGTGGGCATTGGTCGCTTGCGACAGGCTCGAGAGCACGAGCCCACTGCCGTGCGCGAGGTGGCCATCAGCCTGGAGGGGTGTATCCGCGTTGCATCCAGCAAGAACGAACGCGAACGAGCCAAGCAATTGCGCAGTCTGTTTCATCGTGGCCTCGGATGAATGAGTTGCGTTGTGCCCGGTCGACTCGGGCAGGGCTATGGCGGGAGAACGTGACCCTGCTCCGAAACCGGACAGACCGCGACACATCGGCGAGGCGGACCGTTAGGACTCAACTCACCTTCATGATCTCCACTCTCACATCCACGCCTTCGCCAACCTTCCCGCCAACACCATCCCCGGTCGCGGCATAACCAACGTCCAGCGCCAGCGTCTCGCTCCGGATGAGGCCCTCGTGCGTCCGCGCGGCCGCGGTCACGCTGGATGGCGCATCGATCGTTAGGCGAATCCGGTCCGACACGTCCAGTCCCTTGTCCCGCCTCGCCTGCTGAATCACCCGAACGAGGTCGCGGGCAAGCCCCTCGGCCTCCAGCTCCGGAGTGACCGTCGTATCCAGCGACACGATCCCCGAGCTGCCCGGAAGCTCCGCCGCCGCGCCCGCGTCCTTCGACACCAGCCGTCGCTCGTACTCCGCCTCGTGCAGCTCGATACCATCGGCCACCACCGCGCCTGACGGCGACGTCGTCCAGTGGCCTGCCTTCACCGCCTTGATCACACGCTGTACATCCTTGCCAAGCCTCGGGCCCGCGACGCGCGCGTTCACCGTGATCTCGAACGAACCATGCGCGGCGAGGTCGGTCGTGAGCTCGACGTTCTTCACGTTGACCTCGTCCCGGATGAGGTCGACGAACTCCCGCAGACGCTCGGCGTCCGCCGCCGCGACACGCAGCGTCGCCAGCGGGAGCCGCACGCGGAGCTTGCTGGCCGTCCGTAGCGCGAGCGCGGCCGAGCAGACCTGACGCACCCGGTCCATCGCGCTCACGAGGGCAGAGTCGTTAGGCAACGAGTCCACGAGCGGCCAGTCCGTGAGATGGACGGACCGGCCGCCGGTCAACCCTCTCCAGATCATCTCGGAGGTGAGCGGCAAGAGTGGCGCGACCACTCGGCACGTCACCTCGAGCACCGTGTGCAGCGTGTCGATCGCGTCCCGCTCACCGGCCCAGAAGCGGTCCCGCGAACGGCGGACGTACCAGTTCGTGAGCGCCTCGAGAAACTCACGGACAGTCGCGCACGCGCCCGCGAGATCGTACCGGTCCATCTGTGACTCGACGTCCGTCACCAGCTCGTTCGTCTTCGCCAGGATGTACCGATCCAGAAGGTGCGCGGAGTCCGTTCGGACCACGCCGTCCATGTTCTCCGCGTTCGCGTAGAGCGCGAGGAAGTAGTACGTGTTCCAGAGCGGCAGGAGTGCCTCGCGAACGGCATCGCGAATGCCGACCTCGGTCACGATCAGGTCGCCGCCGCGAAGGATCGGGCTCGCCATCAGGAACCACCGCATGGCGTCCGAACCGTCGCGGTCGAACACCTCCCGCACGTCGGGATAGTTCTTCCGCGACTTGGACATCTTCTGCCCATCGTTGCCTAACACGATGCCGTGCGCCAGACACGTGCGGAACGCGGGCCGGTCGAACAACGCAGTCGCCAGCACGTGCAGTGTGTAGAACCAACCGCGCGTCTGGCCGTTGTACTCGACGATGAAGTCGCCCGGGTAGTGGTGCTCGAACCACTCCTTGTGCTCGAACGGAAAGTGCACCTGCGCGAACGTCATCGACCCCGACTCGAACCAGCAGTCGAGCACCTCCGGCACCCGGCGCATGGTGGACTTGCCCGTCGGATCGTCCGGGTTCGGACGCGTCAGGTTGTCGATGCCAGGACGGTGCAGGTCGTTAGGCTTCACCCCGAAATCGCGTTCCAGCTCGGCGAGCGAGCCGTAGACGTCCACGCGGGGATACGTCGGGTCGTCCGACACCCATACCGGAATCGGCGACCCCCAGTACCGGTTTCGCGAGATCGACCAATCGCGGGCGTTCTCGAGCCACTTACCGAACTGGCCGTCCCTGATGTGCTCGGGCACCCAGCGGATCTGCTGGTTGAGCTGCACCATGCGGTCGCGGAACTTCGTGACGGCCACGAACCACGAGCTCACCGCGCGCTGGATGAGCGGACTGTCGCAGCGCCAGCAATGCGGGTACGAGTGCTGATACGTGTCGTGCCGGACGAGAGCGCCCGACGCCTTGAGGTCGCGGATGATGTTCTTGTTGGCCTCGAACACGTGCTGCCCCTGATAGGGCGGCACCTGCGAGTCGAACTCGCCGCGCGAGTTCACGGGTGTCACCGGCTCGATGCCGGCGGCGTCCGTGACGACCTTGTCCTCCTCGCCGTAGGCGGGCGCGATGTGCACCATCCCGGTGCCGTCTTCGGTGGTGACATAGTCGGCCGAGAGGACCTGGTGGGCGTTAGGCTGCTTGCCGGAGAAGAAGTCGAAGGGCGGGGTGTAGCGCGTGCCGACCAGGGCCGTGCCCTTGAACCGGGCGAGCACGGCCGGCTCCTCCCCCAACTCGCGTGCGTACGCGCCGACTCGCGCCTCGGCCAGCAGGTACCGGCGGCCGTTCTGCGCCTGAACCACGACGTAATCGACGTCCGGGTGGACGGCGGCGGCCAGGTTCGAGGGGAGTGTCCACGGTGTGGTCGTCCAGACGAGCGCCTCGACGCCGGCGAGCTCGGGGCGATCGGACGTTAGGCGCAGGCCGACGGTGACGGCCGGGTCCTGCCGGTCCCGGTAGACGTCGTCCATCTTCGTTTCCGTGTTGCTCAGCGGCGTCTCGCACCGCCAGCAGTACCACAGCACACGGAATCCCTCGTAGATGAGGTCCTTGTTCCAGAGCGTCTTGAACGCCCACATGACGCTCTCCATGTACGGGAGGTCGAGCGTCTTGTAGTCGTGGTCGAAGTCCACCCATCGTGCCTGACGAGTGACGTAGTTGCGCCACTCCTCGGTGTAGCGGAGCACGGACGTGCGGCACGCGTCGTTGAACTTCGCGACGCCCATCGCTTCGATCTCGTTCTTGTGTTCGATCCCGAGCTGCTTCTCGGCCTCGAACTCCGCGGGGAGGCCGTGGCAGTCCCACCCGAAGCGACGCTCGACGCGTCGGCCTTTCATCGTCTGGTACCGTGGGACGACGTCCTTGACGTAGCCCGTGAGCAGGTGGCCGTAGTGCGGGAGCCCGTTGGCGAATGGTGGGCCGTCGTAGAAGACGAACTCGTTCGCGCCGTGCAGGCCGGCCTCGCGCGCCTCGACGCTCGCCTCGAAGGTCTGGTTGCGCTGCCAGTAGGCGAGCACCTGCTCTTCGAGCACTGGGAACGATGGACGCGACGGGATGGCGTCGTTGTCGGTGCGCTCGCCGACGCGAGCCTTCGGGTATGGCACGGGACATCTCCTCGTTATGCGTTCGTACTCGCATACGGGGGCGACGCGTGCTCGACGATTCGCACGCACCGCGGTACCACCCCGCTTGCCCGCGCGTCACCTGAGCACCATTTGATGCGCGAGCCACTCACTGCGGCTATGCGGGCCGCACCCGACCGGGTTTACTGAGGCGACGAGCGCCCGTTCTTCCGGTTGGCTCCCCGGTGATTGCCGGATCGTCGCCGACCACACCGAATTCTATTCTGCCTTTCGTGACATTGTGAGATGGCCCGGCAAGGCGGGTAAACGCCGTATAGCAGCTTGACCGACCGTTCCGCATAATGTCGGCCCGACTGCGCTTACGCAGCCGGGCCGAGTCACCCATAAAGCTTCGCACCGCCCGGAGGTTGCCGTAATGCTCCGTACCCCTTCCATGCGCATGGCTCTGGCTGCCGGCGTCGCCCTCGTGATCTCGGCCTGTCAGGACCAGCCGAACCCGATATCCCCTGACCCGCGCGACGTTGCGGTGAGCACGCAGCGGTCTGCGCAGGGCGGCGGTCTTCCGTCGGTGGACGAGCTCGACCGTCAGATCCCTGGTTTCGGCGGTTTCTTCATCGACCGCAACGGCGAGCCGACGATCTACCTCGCACGTGGCGCGAGCCGCGCACCCGCGGAGCGCGCGTTAGGCGCGTACATGGCGGCCCGTGGCCAGTCCGCGGCCGCACTCCACGTTCGCGAGGGGCGCTATGGATGGCAGCAGCTCCAGCGCTGGCAGGACGCGGCAACCGATGGTGCCTTCGGCGTGAACGGTACCGTCTACGTCGACAACGACGAGACGACGAACCGCGTTCACATCGGGGTCGCGAACATTGGCACGACGGGCCAGGTGCGCGCGGCCATCAAGCGCCTCGGGGTGCCTGACGACGCGGTGATCGTCGACCAGGTCGAGCCGATCGTTCAGGTCGCGACCCTGCAGAACGTCATCGATCGGCCAGTCCGCGCCGGTGTGCAGATCAACTTCCCCGGGTTCCTCTGCTCCGTCGGGTTCAATGCGACGTCCGGGGGAACGAAGTCGTTCATCACGGCGTCGCACTGCACGAGCAGGCAGGGTGGCGTCGAGAACACGCCGTACTTCCAGCCGCTGCAGTCGGTGAACGGGACGGTCATCGCCAGGGAAGTGGCGGACCCGGTCTACACGAACTGCGGTGGCGGCAGGATTTGCCGCTTCAGCGACGCGTCGCGTGCGGCGTACGTCAACGGGGCGAATCAGGCGCTTGGGCGCATCGCGCGGACAAGCGGTGCGAACAACCACAGCCTCGAGATCGTCGGCTCGTTCACGATCACGGCCGATGACTGTACGACGACGTTAGGCGGCTGTCTGGCAGTCGGCACGACCATCAACAAGGTTGGCCGCACCACCGGCTGGACGGCGGGAACCCTTACCAACAAGTGCGTGAACACGGGCGTGGCGGGAAGCCGCATCGTGCAGCTGTGCCAGAACTTCGTGTCGGCGGGCGTTGGCGGCGGCGATAGCGGCTCCGACGTGTTCCAGGTCGTGAGCGGCACGAACGTGAAGCTGGCGGGCCTGCTCTGGGGCGGCAGCTCGGCGGGTAATCTGTTTGTCTACAGCCCGTTTGCGAACGTCGTGCGGGAGCTGGGCGCACTCACGACGCACTGAAAACAGGCGGCAGGCGACGGGCGGCAGGTGACTCGATTCGCACGCACCGCGGTACCACCCCGCTTGCCCGCGCGTCACCTGAGCACCATTGATGCGCGAGCCACTCACTGCGGCTATGCGGGCCGCACCCGACCGGGCTTACTGAGGCGGCGAGCGCCCGTTCTTCCGGTT
>Ga0207701_10001780_pt1 | contig 22439 bp, 10 predicted proteins | sample KBSSwiSSwithPhiX_FD_184294 | JGI IMG/M metagenome (GOLD analysis project Ga0207701, IMG submission 184294) | Switchgrass rhizosphere bulk soil microbial communities from Kellogg Biological Station, Michigan, USA, with PhiX - S5 (SPAdes) (version 2) | ecosystem: Environmental > Terrestrial >... | reverse complement strand
GCAGCGGCTGCACACACGCACGATTGTCCGCGACCGGCGCCAGGGGTTCGTCGGCAGCCAGAGCCTTCGCACGGCGGAACTGGACGCGCGCCGCGAGGTTGGCCTGATTGTGCGTGACCCCAAGGCCGTGAAGGCGCTGGTCGACACCTTCGAGTCCGACTGGGCCTCCGCCACCGCGGCAGGCGCGAAGAAGGCGCCAGATCCAGCGATCGAGCCGGACGATCAGGAGGACCAGCCGCAGGCGGTGTCAGAAAAGGCCGTCTCGGAAAAAGACGCCGCGAAGGCCGTTCAGGTTCTCACGAAGGAACTGGATCCGCTCGCCGTGACTGTGAAGATGGCCGTCAGAAAAGCCGTGGCCAAGGCCGGTGAGGACGTGCTCCACGACCCAGACATGAAGGACACGATGAAGAAGGTGGTCAAGAAGGCAGTGAAGGAAGCTGTCAAGGAAGCGGTCCAGGACGCGCAAGACGCGCAGGACGTCGAAGACTCGGAGAGTCAGGCCTGATCGATTGCCGCTGGTGTCGCCATCTTCATAGCCGCGGCGGAAGCCCTCGCGAAAGTAATTGTTCTTGATCCTGTAAGGGTTGCGCGTGCAGGGACAGACGTCTGTGCCGTTGAGGACAGCCCGATGCTCCGGCGCAATTCTCCCTCGAACGACTCGCCCATGACCTCGGCGCGCTCGCAAGCGACTGGCGACGGTATGGCCTGGTGTTAGAATCCGCCGTCGCGACGTGATGCCTTCGGAGACCCGACGCCGACCGCCACGCTTTGCGCTCGTCCTGGCGCTCGACGCGCTCGCCTGTGCACTGGCCCTGCTCGCGGCGCAGATCGAGTACGCCACCGGCTTCTCCACGAGGATCGCCGGAGTGCGCATCTCGGCGAACGACGTGACGCGCCCGATCCTCGCCTGCATTCTGGTCGTGGCGCTGCGCCTGGTGATCTCGCGCGTGGGGCTGTTCGGCGTGAGCATAGCGCGGCTGCGCGCCTGCCGGGTCGACGCCGATGCCCTGGCGGGGCCGACCGTGACGTGGCGGCAGTTGGTCTGGCCAACCGTGGGTCTGTGCGCGTTCGGCACGGCGCTCTTGTGGCCGCAACTGCGCCACATGGATTCCGTGCCGGACCTGGGGGATCCGCTCTTCTCGATGTGGCGGACAGGCTGGCTCTTTCATTTCCTGCAGGGCGATCCGCGGCCGCTGTTCAGTCCCAACATCTTCTATCCGCAGCCCCTGACGCTGACCTACTCCGACGCGATGCTCTGGCCGTCGCTCACGGCGGTGCCGTTGCTGGCGGCCGGAATGCATCCAGTCGTCGCGTACAACGTCCTGTTCCTCTCGAGCTTCGTGCTGTCAGGGCTGGCGATGTTCGCTCTCGCCGCGAATCTGACCGGGTCTCGGACCGCGGCCTTCATCGCCGCCCTCCTGTTCGGGTTCTATCCGTATCGCTTTCAGCACTACAGCCATCTCGAACTGCAGATGACGTACTGGATGCCGCTGGCCCTGCTTGCGTGCCACCGGTTCTTCGCCACTCAACGCGCACGCTATGCCGTGGCGGCCGCGCTGTGCCTGATCGGCCAGCTCTATTCGTCGATGTACTACGGCGTGTTCTTCGCGCTGTACATGATTCCCGTCCTCGGCATGCTGCTGCTCATGACGCGCCTGCCACTGCGGCGGATGTGGCCGGGCGCCGTCGCGGCCGGTGCAATCGGCCTCGTCCTGTCGATCCCGCTGGCCAGGCCATACCTGGCTGCCCGGCAAGCCAGGGGCGAACGGGGTGAGGTGGAAACCCTGTACTACAGCGCGACAGGATCCGACTACCTGCAGGCGCACGGGCGCAGCTACATGTACGGCAGGTATCTGCCCGCCAAGCATCCCGAACGCGAGCTGTTTCCCGGCGTGCTGGCGCCGGCCCTCGCAGCCGGTGCGCTGGTACCTCCCATTGGCGCGGCGGAGATCGTCTACGGCGTGGGTCTGTTGTTCGCGTTCGATGGCTCGCTCGGGCTCAACGGCCTCATCTATCCCCACCTGTACTCGTGGTTCGGCGTTGCGCGCGGGATTCGCGCGCCCGCCCGCTTTGCGGTGATCGTTGGAATGACGCTGGCGCTGCTCGCGGCGTTCACGGTCCGACGGGTTCTCGCGCGTTGCCGTACCGAAGCGTCTCGGACGCTCGTGTTCGCTGCGCTCATCGCCGCGATCGGGTTGGACCTCTGGCCCGTGCTGAAATTGCAGCCGGTCTGGGACCAGCCGCCGGCGATCTACTCGGCCGTGGCCGGATCACCAGATGCGGTGCTCGCCGAGTTTCCCATCCGTGCGCACATGGGCCTCTCCGCGGAGGGCCTGCCGTACATGTACTTCTCCCTGTGGCATTGGACGAACATGATCAACGGCTACAGCGGGTTCTTTCCGCTCACGTACGATGCGCTCCTCAAGCGCGTCGAGCCGTTTCCTGATCCGAAGGCCATCGAGGGGCTCGCCGCGCAGGGCGTCACCCATGTGAGCGTCAACTGCGCGCTCTACTCCACTGCGCGCGGCTGTGCCGGGGTGCTGGAGGGGGCCGATCGCTCACCGCGCCTGCGGCTCGTTGTCGAGACGCGCTGGCAGGGCGCGGTCGTGCGCTTGTATGAGTTGGTCAAGCGGGCAGCGGGCAGCCACCAGCTGCCAGCTGCCAGCTAAAACATTCTGAAACTGCTCAAGCCCGCTCGTCAGCGCCCTAATGCTCAGCCGTTTACGCCGCTCTTACGGATAGCGAAAGCGCAAACGCCTGCGCGTAAGCCCTGCAGTCCTGCTTGTGTGAATTCATGCGGATTCGTCGGCACGCCCAGTGGGCAGGGTACTTGCTCTTCCTCGACGGCACAGGAGGAGTTTCAAATGGTTAGATGTTTCGGATGGGTTGTGGCGGTCACGGTGATGGCGTTCGCCGCCGGGTGCGGGTCGTCGAGCTCACCCGCGCCGACACCGACCCCGACGCCGACGCCGACGCCCACACCGACGCCGACCCCGTCCGGGGCGGTGTCAATCGTGGCGAACGCCCAGAACAAGGGGGCCAATTCGTACTCGCCGAACCCGATCGCGGTGAATGTCGGCGGGAGCGTCACGTGGACGAACACCGACGCGATCGCGCACACCTCGACGTCCGACAACGGCGTCTGGAATTCGGGCACGATCGCGGCCGGGGCGTCGTTCACGGCGACATTCACGACGGCCGGTTCGTTCACGTATCACTGCAACTTCCACCCAGGGATGGTGGGCACGGTGACGGTGCAGTAAGCCGCAAGGAAGGGTATGGCCATCTCGCCGATGGCGGGATGGCGCCCCAGACAGGATCGCTGACTGAGGCTGCGCCGCACGTCAGGGCTGGGGGAGCCACTCCACTTTGCCCGTCTCGAGCGAGTAGACCGCGCCGACGATGCGCAGCTTACCCTCGGTGACTAGCTCCGAGAGCACCGGCTTCGAAGCGCGAAGTTGTTCCACGACGTGCACCACGTTGTCGCGAACGGCGTTCGCGATGCGATCGCCTGGCTCGCTCGCCGACTGATCCACCGCAGGACGTATCGCCGCCATCAGCGTCGGCAGCTTGCCCGGGAGCGTGCCGCCTTCGACCGCCGCGGAGACGGCGCCGCAGTGCGAGTGCCCCATCACGACGACCAACGGCGTGTGCAGGTGCTCGGCCGCGTATTCGATGCTCGCGATCTCGTCGTCTCCCGCGACGTTGCCGGCGACGCGGACGTCGAAGATGTCGCCGAGCCCCTTGTCAAAAATGATCTCAGGGGGCACGCGTGAGTCGGCACACGTCAGGATCGTGCTGTGAGGAGTCTGACCGGACTCCAGCGCGTGCTGGCGTGCCGCCGTCTGATGCGGACGCTGGTACGTCTTGGCGACGTGACGCGCATTGCCGGCCTTGAGTTCGGCGAGCGCCGCGTCGGCAGACGGCAGCGGCGCCTCCGCCCCCAACGCCAGGAAGCCCGCGGCAACGAGTGAGGTTGCGTCAATCCATCTCACGGGCGTCTCCTCTCGGAATGCACACCACTATAGCCTGCTTGGAGCCCGGCGGTTCTAGGTCGAGTCTGTCACCAACGGAGAGCCGTCCAGCTGAGTCTAGCAATGGAAGGCTGGGCAGAGAGATGCTCACAGCGGCCGGCGTGTTGTCCCAGACGTGCGAACAGCGCGTTGGGGCGCCGCCACATCGGCACACCAAGGCCGGCCTGACGAAGGTGATCGCGGATCTGAACTCGACATGCCGCTCCTCAGGGAGCAGGGCTGGGGACATCGCCGAGAGCGCCAAGGCGTCCATCAAGGCCGGATGAAGAAGAAGTAGCGCGGCACCGCAGCGGGCGAATGCGGCGTGCCGTCAAAAACTGAAACGCACCTCTACGCGCGCCTTGATCGGCGCCTGGAAGTCGGAGTCCTGGAGGAACCGCGGGTCGCGCGGCACCTGCTGCTCGTCGTAAAGGGCTCCAATGTTCACCTGCCCTGCGAAGAAGGCGTCGCTGTCGGCGACCACGTCGGGACCTCCCGGGACGTCGTTCTCAGGGGCGAACCTCGAGATGGGAGCGCCCTGGTTGAAGAGGTTCAGGACATCGAGCCCGAACGCGAGGCGGCGCGCGCTGCCGAGCTTCAGCGTGTACTGCAGGCGCAGGTCCGTCTGCGACAGGGCCGGTGTCCGCCCATCGCTGCCCCGGCCAGCGTAGAACATCGGGGCGATGCCGAAGATGGACTGGTCCCCGATCTGCTGAGTCACGGTCGCGAACCGGCTGACCGGCACGCCGCTGGCCACGGACTGGAAAATCCCGACGTTGAAACCGGCAGGCGCCATGTAGATGAATTGCGCCTTTACCTGGTGGGGACGGTCGGTGGCGAGCCGCCCGTACACCGGTTCCCCGTAGTTGCCGAACATCTGCATGGGGGCGTCGAAGCCGCCGCCGATGTTGGGTTCGGTCCGCCCGTTCTCGTCTGACTCGGACAGCCCCGAGTAGTTGCCGTACAGCCGGCTCCACACGTAGCTGGCGGTCAACCCCCAGCGCCGGTCGAGCAGCTTCCGGGCGACGACCTCCACTGCGTCGTAGTCGCGGACCGCCTTCGGGAAGGGCACGCCGGGAGAGGCTTCGGTGGACTCGTGGTACCCGGGGTTGCCGATGACGTAGATCTGCTCCCCGGCCGGCGACACCGACCCAATGTCCTCCACGGCCTTGTCGAGTTGCTTGTGGACGTAGCGCGCGGCGATGGACACGTGCGGCGAGAGCTGGTGTTCGACGCCGACCGTCGCCTCCTGCAACCGCATCGGGTCGAGCGCCGGATCAATGTTGTCGAAGATGCCCTCGTAGCCGACCGGCGGGATGATCAGACGGCCAGGACAGGCGGGCGGACAGCCGGGTCTGCTTACGAGGCTTGGCCAGTCGTACGTATCCAGCGTGTAGATGTAGCGAGTGAACTTGAGCCCTCCGAACCCCGACTGGGGCAGCGTGAGCTTGAAGATGTCGTAGAAGACGCCCCAGCTGCCGTGCACCTTCCATCGGCCGTCGCCCGCGACGTCCCACGCCGCGCCGACCCGCGGTGCGAGCTTGTCACCGAACGAGAAGTGGATGGGAGCGAGTCCGGCGGCGGCCGTCGGGTTGTAGAACGGGACCGTCTCGTTCTCGGTGCGAAGGCCGGCGTTGACGGTCAGGCGATCGTGGACGGTCCAGGCGTCCTGCACGAACAGACCGACCGTCGTGTCGCTGACGGTGCCGGTGGTGACGATGCCGCGTTTCGGGTCGATCGGGTTGCTCTGCACGCGGTAATTGCCGTAGCGGCCGCGCTGTCCCTGAAAGCTCCTGTCCCAGAAGATATTGACCACGTTGGCGCTGGCGCCCTTGTCGACGTCGTTGGCCCGCCGATCGAGCTGGACGCCGGCTTTCAACATGTGCCGTCCGGCGAAGCTGCCGTAGTAGGTGCCATCCACCTGCGCGTTGACACGCGACAGGCGATCGACCTTGCTCACGTCGTTGGTCAGATCGGTGCGGAACCCGAAGTCCTGTTGAAGGTCGGGCGGCACATCGAGGAAGTCATGGTTGTCGCTCTGGAACACATAGAGCGGCGCCTCCGTGACATTGGCGTTCGTGTGGTTGGTGAGATAGTACCCGGCACGGGCGCCGACGTACAGCTTCGGCGTGGCCACCCAGTCGGCGCTGCCCGAGAGCGTGTAGTTCTGCCGCTTGTCGATGACATCGAAGTTGCCCTTCGGGTACGTGGAGCCGTCGAGCGCCGGCAGGAATCCGTCCTGCCGTGACGGGCTCCAGTTGAAGGCCACGCGCGTGCGGAGCCCGTCGCTCAACTGCGCGGTCTGGTTCGCGCTGAAGTAGTGCTCCGTCACGTCCGACGACTTGGTCGCGGTGGACTTGTCGAACGTGAAGGTGACCGTCCGTGCCGTGTGCGTGAGGGCCGGCTGGTAGGCGGCAAACAGCCAGGCGCGATCGCGCTTGATCGGGCCACCAATCGCGAAGCCGGGCTCCGCCCGGGTGTAGCCGTCCTCGGGGTAGGTGATGTATTCGGCGCGGCTGGAGTCGGCGGGCACCTTTCGCAGGGTGCGTCGTGGTCCACCCTCGAGCGCGTCGCCCTGGAAACTGAGGCGGGCGTCGCCGTGCCACTCGTTGGCGCCGCTACGCGTGACCACGTTGATCACGCCACCGGTGGAGCCGCCGTACTCGGCGGTGTACCCGCTGGTCTTCAACTGGATCTCGTCGACGAACTCCGGCAGGAGTCTCTTCCCCGACAACCCGTTGACCAGGTCGGTCGTCTCGACGCCGTCAATGATGAACCGGTTCTCGGACGCGCTCGACCCATCGATGGAGATCCCCCCGAGCTTGGGCTCGAAGTTGGCGCTTGGTGCCTGCGTCACGAGGCTGGTGAAGTCGCGACCTTTCGGCATCAAGTCGATCGTGTCCTGCCGGATGCTGAACCCTCGAGCGCTCTGTCGAACGTCCACGAGCGGTGACGACGCCGACACGCGGACCGTTTCGGCGACCGCTGCAATCTCGAGCACGAACGAGAGCCGCTTGATCTGTCCGAGCAGGACTTCCACACGCTCGAATTTGACGGCAGTGAACCCGGGCACGGACGCTGTGACGTCGTAATAACCCGGAGCGAGCGCGGGGAAGCGGAACGTGCCGGTTACGTCCGTGTTGGTCGAGACCGCCGAGCCTTGCGCGAGGTTCAACGCCTCGATCGTGGCGCCGGACAGCACCGCGTGCTGCGCATCCTGCACCGTGCCTTCAATCGCACCCCGCTGCTCCTGAGCGGTCGCCCGTTGCGACAGCAGGAGCGCCGAGAGAGCCGCAGCCGTGAGAACCAGGCGCACTGTCTCTCCTTTGCACTGCCATCCGCGGAGGCAATGGCGATCGCCAATACCACCAGTCCGACGACACGCGCAATCGCGCCTGATGCAGGGGTGATGCGATTGTGTGGTGCTGAGCGCCAGCTCAGCGGTTGCCGGCGCTCTTGCGATCAGGGTCTTCGCTCGTGATTAATACTACATCCGCAGTCAGCGTTCCGCGCGACATCGCGAGCGTTTTTCCGTCTCGTGACCACCGGTAGTTCAGGATCTCCTCAGACGTAAACGTCGTCACAGGTCTCGGCGCGGAGCCGTCGAGAGGAAAGCGCCAGAGGTTGCTGGCTCCATCCCGGTAAACCAGGTCTTCGATCGCCCTTCCGCCCGGCGCCCAGGTGGCACCGAAGCCCCAGCCCCGCGCGAGGTTGGATGGAAACTTGCGGACCGGCCCCGATCCATCGAGGGGCACGACAGCCAGGCCGGAACTCAGGGGATCCGTGTAGAAACCGACGGCCGAGCGTTCGTCCGGAGCGACCTGGCTCAATCCGAACCCCGGCGGCTGCCGCCGAGTCGGATCGGGAAACAGCGGTTCGCGCGGACCGCCGCCGAGCGGCACCCGGTAATTTGCCACTCGTCGCCCGTTCCAGGCTCTGAAATAGACGTGATCGCCGATGGCCTGGAGGTAGCCAGGCAAAATACCTCCACCCGTCATGATCTGTCGTTGGTTGCTGCCATCGAGGTCCATGGCCCGGATGTCGAACTGCGGGATGCCCAGCCGTCGGGATATGAAGATGATTCCCTTGCCATCGGGCAGCACCTGCGGCTGAGCCTCGGAACCCGGATCGCTCGTCAGTTGTCTCGGCGGGCTTCCATCGCTGTTCGCGATCCAGATGTCGAAGCTTCCCTGCGTGGTCGCGCTGTACACGACGCGTCCGTCTGGCGTCCAGTCGATGCCGACAGCGCCCTCGCGCCCGTTGTCGACGCCCGTGATCGGACGGGCGTGCGCGCTGTTGCCCTCAGGCGCCACCCAGAGGTGGGCGCGCATCTCGTTCCTCACGGCGACCATCGTCCGCCCGGCGGCGGTTGCGGCAAGGCTCGAATAGCTCGCGCCTTCGTTGGTGAGCCGGCGCAGCGTGCCGCCCGGATACGAGATCGACCAGAGCTGGCCGGTTCCACCGAAACGTCCGCCGCCCGGATCGGACGCATCGAAAACGAGAACGCTGGCGTCGGCAAGCCAGGTGAGCTGGCCCGGAACATCGAACGTCCATTCGCTGAACGCGCGTTCCTTCCCGGTCTCGACATTCACCAGCACGATCCGGGTTCTCTGCGCCGGCATCTCTCCGGCGAAGGCGGCGATCTCGGACCCGTCCGGAGACCATGCCATGCGCGTGTAGGCGTACGGGTCAGGCTCTACACGCGATGCCAGGCGGCGTTCGCCGGTGCCGTCCGCGTTGGCCAGAACGATGACTTGCTCGCCGTTCGCCATGCCGCGAACGAATGCCATGCGTGTGCCATCTGGTGAGAAGGCGGGCGCTGTGTTGATGTTCTCCACCAACTTGCGTGGCGGACCGCCCAGCAGTGGGATCTGAAACAACGACCCGGTTTCGGCGTTCTTGGGGTTGAACACGTACATCACGGCCTCGCCGTCCGGCGAAAACGCGAGCCCGAGGTAGTCGCCTGCCATCGGCGGCACAATCTGCACGCTGCTGGCCGTGGACACCTGTCGCATCCACAGGCCGGGCTTGTCGGAACTGCCGTCGACGTGCACGACGTATCGGCCATCTGGGGAAATGGCGGCGAGGCTCGCGGCTCCTGAGTTCGTGAGGCGGCGCACAATGATGTTTGCGAAGGCCGAGGGCGCACCGGGTGCCGAGCGACGGACGTACCACCACCCTCCCGCGACAGCCAGAACGGCCACGGCTGCCACCGCGAACAGCGCCGCGGACCACGTGCGCGGCGCTGGCGCTGGCAGCGCGGCGGTCTGGCTGACGCGGCTGGACGTCTGGACGCGTTCTGCCGTGTCGGTATCGAGATCCCCCTTGAGCGATCGCAGATCGTTTCTGAGGTCTTTGGCGGTCTGATACCGGTCCTCGGGATCCTTCGCGAGGCAGCGCCGCAGAATCCGACCGACGTCGCGCGGGAGATCCTGGCGCAGATCGGTGACGGAAGCGGGCGTGTCCTTCAGGATGGCAGACAGTACTGATACGTTCGTGTCGCCCTTGAACGGCCTTTCGCCCGTGGCCATCTCGAACAGCAGGATGCCCAGGGAAAAAACATCCGAGCGCGCATCGACGGCCTTCCCTTGCGCCTGCTCCGGCGACATGTAGGCCACCGTGCCCAGAATTCGCCCTTCAATCGTGAGCGGCGCCGAGACCGTCGCTGCCACTGTGAGGCCATCGACCGGCGATTCCTCCTGCAGCTTCGCGAGGCCGAAGTCCAGTACCTTCACGCGGCCCTCGTCGGTGACCATGACGTTCGCGGGCTTCAGGTCGCGGTGCGTGATGCCCCGCTGGTGTGCCGCGCCGACAGCGTCGGCCAGGGGAATACCCACGTGCAGGAGCTGTTCGAGCGACATGCCGTGCGGCGGGATGAGCTCGGTCAGCGTCTTCCCCTCGACCAGCTCCATCGTCTGGAACAGGAGGCCGTCGAGGTCTTCGACCGAGTAGATTGTGATGATGTTGGGATGGTTCAGCGCCGCGACGGCGCGGGCCTCGCGCTCGAACCGGCCGCGGCGCTCCGGATCGGCGGCCAGGGCATGCGCGAGAACCTTCAGCGCAACGTTGCGGCCCAGCTTTCCATCTTCGGCGAGGAAGACCTCACCCATGCCGCCGGCACCGATGGGACGCACGATCCGGTAGTGGCCGAGTGTGGCCGGGATCAAGCGCCGAGTGTACCACGTGCGTCTACACGTGAAGGCTCAGCACTTCGCGCGGAATGCAGCGCCTTTTCGCACGTCGCTCACGTCGACAACGGCTCGTCGATGGGTGCCAGCGGCGTGACCGGATCGATGAACAGCCAGCAGATGGCCCCGATGAGAAGGGCGCCGGCGGAGAGCTCATAGACGAGCGCCCAGTTCTGGCCCGTCGCCTTCAACAGATAGCCCACGACGATCGGGCCCGCCGCGCCCCCCAGGTTGCCCATCATGTTCATGCTGCCGGAGTAGGTGCCCGAGAACCGGCCGCCGACGTCCATGCAGGCGCCCCAGGCGCACGGCATGCAGAGATCGCCGAAGAAACTCGCCAGCCCCATGGCACCCATCACGATGAGGGGCTCGTCGAGATGGTGAGCGACGAAGACCAACATCACCGCGGCCAGCGCGAATCCCCCGATCGGCAGGACGCGCCGGGCGGTCCCGGAACCCAGGCGCGCGGCGACCGCCGGCATGATGCGTCCTGCCACCAGATTGCCGAGTCCTCCGGCAAAGAGCGGAATTCCCGCCAGCATCGCGAGATAGACCTTGCCGTGATCCGCACCGTAGCTGTCCTTGAGAAACTTCGGCAGCCAGGTGACGTAGAAGTACCAGCAGTAACTGAAGAAAAAGTACTGCGCCCAGAGGAGCCAGGTCGTGCGCGAGCCGAGGAACCGGCGCCAGGGCACACGGCCGTGGCGGGCGACAGGCGGATTCCCTGCGAGCAGCGCGCGCTCGGCGTCGTTGACCGACGCGTGATCGCCTGGTTCGTCGCGGAACCAGCGGTAGAACACGACGGCCCACACCACGCCGAGCCACGCGAAGATCGAGAACGATACCCGCCACGACACCACCGCCAGCACCCCGGCGACGAGCAGCGGCGTGAACGCGCCGCCCCATCGGGCGCCGAGCCAGAGAATGCTTTGTCCTCGTACCCTTTCCTCGGGGCGCAGCCAGGTCGAGAACGCCCGCGTGAGGTTCGGGAAACACCCGGCCTCGCCCATCCCGAAGAGGAACCGCACGGCGATGAGTGACGCGAGACTCCAGGTCCACCCCGTCGCGGCGGTGAAGAGGGACCACCACAGGACCACACGCACGAGCGTCCTTCGCGGTCCATACCGGTCGCCCAGCCAGCCCGTTGGCATCTCGAACAGCGCGTACGCGATCGTGAAGGCGCTGAAAATCCAGCCGACCGCATCGTCGTGCTCCGCTCCCACGAGCCCGAGCGCTTCCCGGATATCCGGCATGGACCATGAGATGCAGACACGATCGATGTACTGAATGACGGCGAGCGCGATTCCGAAGTAGAGGACGCCATACCGTGCGCGTGTCGGGACGACGGCGCCGGCTGGTTTAGCGGTCATGCGAACTGGAATCCTACATCCATGACCGATGAGCTTGGGTGGAAGCTCATCTTTATCTGCCGTTTGCCACCACGAGCGCAGGCTGTACCTCGTCACTCGCTATCGCATTCGGTGTCCGCGCCCGATACGACTGAGAGCCGCCCCCCAACGCTCCCCGGCGAGTGACTCGACCCGGCCTCCCGCGCGTTCCACCGTGTGGCTGATGCCGGACGAGCAGCCGATTCAATGAAGACACTGGCTCGACGTGCCGTCGCGCAGCGCTGGTTCGGCCTCCGCTGGGGAATCCCATACGCCTTGTTGACGGCGGGATCCGCGCTGGCGATCGTCGTCGCGGTGTACGTCGTCTCGATGGTGGAGGCCCGACTCCGCTCGACCTTTCTCACCGACGCCCAGAAGGCCAGGCACGAGATCGAGGGGCGGCTCAACGCGCATTTCGATGTGGTGCAATCGACAGCAGCGCTGCTGACCGCCAACAACGAAATCAACGGCGCGGAGTTCCGCGCCTTCGTGACGGCCTTGCATCTTCATCAGCAGTACCCGGGCTTGAGTGCAATCGGCTATGCCCCGCGAGTCGCGCGAGGGAACGTGAAAACCTTCCTCAAGCTGACCAAAATGGACGGCACGCCACTGAGGACCTGGGCGCATGGCTCGGGAACGGACTTCTATCCCGTGATGTTCCTCGAGCCGCGCGACGCCGGGAATCGCGGCGACATCGGCTTCGACCTGTCGGCCGATGGAATGGCGTGGGCCGCGTTCGAGCGCGCCCGCGACACGGGCCAATCCGAGCTGACTCGAAGTGTGGCGCTCGCGTCGACTTCAGGCGATCCGCCCGGGACGACGTTGCTGTTTCTCGTTCCGATCTTTCAGCGTGGCGCTCGCGTGACGACGGTTGCAGAGCGCCGGAGCGCATTGGCCGGTTTCGTGCTGAGCCTGATCGACATGGACGACATGCTGCACGTCGTCTCGACGGGAAACGAGTCGGTGGCCTTCCAGATTTACGACAACGAACGCCCGGATGCCGGGGCGGTGCACTATTCCTCGGCGACCTGGCGTCGCCTCCATGGCTACCAGTCTGCCGAGACGGTACAGGTAGTGGGACAGCCGTGGCAGATCATCGTCCGGCTGGCGCCTCAAGCCGATGTCGCGCTGCAGGCCGGTCAGGGCACGCTCGGTACAGGCTTGCTTCTCACGATTCTCCTGTTCGCCCTCACCCGGGCCCAGGTACAGGCGTGGGAATCCGCCTCACGCCACCAGGAAGATCTTCAACGACTGGCGCTCCACGATCCGCTCACCGACCTGCCCAATCGGGCCCTCCTCGACGATCGGCTGGCCAAGGCGATTGCGGCGGCGAAGCGCAGCGGCCACCGGCTGGCCGTTCTGTTCCTGGACGTCGACTACTTCAAGCAGATCAACGACGTCTGGGGCCACGCGGTCGGAGACGAGCTGCTTCGATCGGTGGCCGGGAGACTGCTCGCGTCGGTCCGGCGCTCGGATACGGTCAGCCGGCACGGCGGCGACGAGTTCATCCTGCTCCTGACCGAAATCGACCAGCCGCAACACGCCTCGGATCGCGCGTACGAGCTCATGACGGCCGTCACGATGCCCCATCGCGGAGCCGGCCACCCGATCGACATCACCGTCAGCGTCGGCGTGAGCGTCTACCCGGACGACGGTGTCGAGGCCGCGACGCTGTTGCAGGCCGCGGACGCCGCGATGTACCAGGCCAAGGACCGGGGACGCAACATGTGCCAGTTCTTCACCGCAGAGATGAACGCGCGGGTCATCGCCCGGCACACCATCGAAGCCGGTCTCCGCCGTGCGCTCGCGCGGCAGGAGCTGGTGCTCCATTACCAGCCGAAGGTCGCCCTCGAGACCGGTGCGATCGCCGGAGTGGAGGCGATGGTGCGCTGGCGGGATCCCGATCGTGGCCTGATCGGGCCGAGCGAGTTCGTTTCGATCGCCGAGGAGTCAGGGCTCATCGTGCCACTCGGCAGATGGGCGCTCGTCGAGGCCTGCCGGCAGGCCCGTTCGTGGGTCCAGTCTGGATTCCCCGTGGCCATCGCGGTGAACGTGTCGGCCATCGAGCTGCGCTCGAAGGATTTTCTCGACCATACGACAAAGGTCCTCCGAGACACCGGGCTCGACCCGCGGTATCTCGAGCTGGAGCTGACCGAGAGCATCCTGATGCGGCACGCCCCGTCCACCGTGGACGTGCTGCAGGCGCTGAGGTCGCTCGGCGTGACCATCGCGATCGATGATTTCGGGACCGGCTATTCGAGCCTGACCTACTTGCGGCAGTTTCCTGTCGATGTCCTCAAGGTGGATCAGTCCTTCATCCACGAAGTCACGACGGCGGCCGGCGGTTCGCCGATCGTGAGCGCGATGATCAGCATGGGCCGGAGCCTTGGACATCGCGTGATCGCCGAAGGCGTGGAGACCCCGGAGCAGTACGCGTTCCTTCGCATGCAGGAGTGCAGTGAAGGTCAGGGCTACTATTTCAGCCGTCCCCTGCCGGCCGACCAATTGATGGCGTCATGGGCGGCGGACTCCTCGGGCGTCTTCCTGAGGGCGTGATCTCCCTTCGCTCTACGCGCTCCGAAAAGCGCTACCGGAAGTTCTCGAGCAGCACCAGATCGGACGTCTCCGCCCCGCGGTGGACCAGAATGCTGTTCCCATCAGGCGAAATGGCAAGACCGCTCAGGAAGAACGGGTCGCTCACGCTCCCGACCTCCCGATCCCGGCCTGTCGCCGGATCGATCAGGTGGATAGAGCTCTGCGGTCCACTCCCGCATGGACCGTAGTAGATGCCGGCCGCTCCGATCGCCAGGCCCTTTCCCGCGATATAGCCCATGTATCTGACGCATTCAACGAGCTGACGGGCTGGTCCGCCGCTGAGCGGCAACATGACCAGCGGCGAATCGCCCTCGGCCGTCTGGTACACGATGGCGCTCCCGTCGAAGACTTCGCGCGCGATAACTCCGCTGCCGCCATGCGTCACGCGCGCGACCGGCCCTCCCCCGGCAGGCACCCACCAGATGTCACGGCCGCCGCCGCGGTCTGACGAGAAGTAGATCCGCTTTCCGTCGCGAGACCACGTCGGCGCCTTATCGTCTCCGGGGTCGGTCGTCAGTTGGCGTAAAGCGCTGCCGTCGCTGTCCATCACCCAGACGTCGTAGTGTCCGTCCGCGCGCATGGACTCGAACGCGATTCGGCGGCCGTCCGGCGACCATGCGGGCGCACGTCGAGGCCCTGCGCCGTGCGTCAGTTGCTGCGGATTCGAGCCGTCGGCTGACGCCAGCCAGATCTCGACTGCGTCTCCGGACCGCCGTGAGCTGAAGGCCAGCCGTTGGCCATCGGGTGAAAAATCGGGTTCGAAGTCGAACGCGGGCGAGACCAGCACGGGCTCGGGCATGTGCCCGGGCCAGACGCGATACACGCCGAGCGTGGGGAGGCGGCGCTGGAAAGCCAGGCGGTCTCGTGAAAGCACCGTGGCGGGCCGGCTCGATCCAAAGCCTGCAACCTCGATCCGCTCCGGCTCGTGCGCTCCATCGGCCATCACCCGCCAGAGGTAGTACGGTCCCCGTCCCGCGGTGTCGTAGACGATAGAGGAGCCATCGCGAGTCCAGGCCAGCCCGTGAATGGCCATGCCCTGTTTGGTCAGCCGACGAGGGGGGGGGACTGGTACAAAGTCGGACCCGAGATCGACGACATACACGTCGCAGGCGGGCAGATCTGTTTGCAGCCCGCCGCATGACGCGTAGGCCAACCGACGCCCGTCGGGCGAGAATGCCACCCCACTGTGCCAGGCCGGCGCCGTTGCATGCGTCAGCGCACGAGGCGTTCCGCCAGACACTGGAATGACAGAGATGCCCGCGTCTGCATTGGCGATGTCGCGTGACGCTGCCACCCAGCGACCATCCGGGGACCATGCGATCGGGGTGCTGTCTGGCCCATCCGCATTGACACGGAAGTCGCTCAACTTGCGATCGGCTCCCCCAAGCGGTGACACGAGCTGGATTGTGCCGCCACTGTCCGGGAGTGCCGATCGCGCGCGGACGAACGCGATCTGCCGGCCGTCGGGTGACCAGGCGGGGCTGACGTCAGCAGCGGGATCGGTCGTCACGCGGCGGACTTCCGAGGAGCCCACGAATTTCACGTAGATATCGAAGTTGTCTTCTTTCTCGCCGTTCCAGGAGAACGCGATCTGTGTGCCGTCAGGCGAGAACGTCGGGCATGTCTCCAGGCCGCGCAACATCGTCAGCAACACGAGCTGCGGCGACGCCGGAGTCTTCACCTCACGCCCAGGCCGGAAGAACCACCCCGCGGTTACGGCGATGACGACCGCCGAGGAAAGCGTCGCAACCAGCACGCGATTGGGCCGAGGGTCGGCGGTGACAACCGCATTGGGCACGGACTCTGCCGCTTGCGGGCCGTTGACCGGTGCAATCAGTCGGTAGCCGCCCTTGGGGATCGTCTCGATGACCCATGGCTGCTTCGGATCGTCGTCGAACAGGCGGCGCAGCTCCGAAATGGCCCGAGTCAGGACGTCGTCGGTCACGGCGGTGTCGGCCCAGGCGGCGCGAAACAAGCGGTCCTTGGACACCACCTGCCCTGCCTGCGCGGCGAGGCAGACGAGGACCTGCATCACCTTGGGTTCCAGGCGAGTGATGCCGTTCGGGCCTGTCACTCGGTTCAGCGACGGGTCGATGTGGTAGGCGTCGCCGATCCGAAACGTATCCTGCACGGTCCCACTATGTGTCAAAAGATCAGCCGGATTGCGAACTGAAGGTTCCGCTGCGGGTCGGTCCCGAAGTTCGTGGTGTTGCTGATTCGGCCCGCGTTGGGTCTTGGGTCGGTGTCAGTCCCGATCTCAGGATCAGGCCGCCCGAGGTTCACGTGGTTGAACAGGTTGACCGCCTCGAGGCGCAACTCCGACTCGAGCCTCCCGGTGAGCGACAGCCGCTTCAACAGCGAGGCGTCCACCCTCCAGTAGCCGGGCCCCCGAAGCGCGTTCCGTTTCAGATTGCCGAACGTCCCCACCGACGGCCGGCCGAAGGCGCTCCCAGGAGACCCGATCGGCGTAGCGTTGAACCACTCCTCGCGCGTGCCCGGTCCGCCTGGATTGCCAATCAGGTCGGGACGGTTCGGCCCGGTGTCGCGCTCGGCGCCACCCGGGTAGAGGATGTCCAGGGCCAGCCCACTCTGTATCAGTGTGATCGTGGCCAATTGCCAACCGCCGACGATCATCTCGGTCGTCCGAGACGCGCCTCCGAGGAACCGTTTTCCATTCCCGAACGGAAGCTCCAGTATCGCGGCCAACGAGAAGTTGTGGACCCGCGACCAGTCGGGCGGGCCGTATTGCAACTTGCGGTCGTAGAAGAACTGCTCGCTGCCGTCCTGACGGATTCGCTGGAGCGCGTAGCTGGCCAGGATCCACGTGCCGGACATACGTCCCGTCAGCTGCGCCTGAAGCGCGTCGTAACGGTTAGCCGCGCAGTTGCAGAAGTAGTTGATGTTCTGTGTCCAGCCGTACGCGTTGTAGAGGGGCCGGCGCTCGTCGCGTGGGATGAAGCCGGGAGTTCCCGGCCCGTCCCCATAGCCCGTCAGCGTGGCCTCGTTCAGGTCGATCGTCGGGAAATCGCCCGCAAATACGTGCGTTCCCTTGTTGCCGACATAGCCGATCTCGGCTGAGAGCGTGCTGGTGAGCTGACGCTGAACGGTGAGGTTGTAGGCGTCCACCGCGGGCAGCCTCTGCTTCTCCGGCAACACGTAGGTGTTGATGTCGCGGGGCAGCGGAAAGCGGCCGCTCGCCGGCACCGCGGGGAAATCCGCCCGCGGGGGGCCCTCCGCCAGGTTGAAAACGCTCTCGAAATCTGATGACGGCACGCGATTCTGGACCATCAGTACGGGCACGTTCTGCGTCACCGAGTGACCAAAAGTCGAGCCGAAGACGCCGATGTCGTAGCTGCGGCCGTACCCCGCCCGGACCACGGTCCTTTCTCCGAGCCGGTAGGTGATACCCGCCCGCGGCGCCCAGTTGAGCGTGTTTCGCACGTCTCCATCGAGCCCGATGCCTCCGATGCCGGCTACCTTGATTTCGCCGGTGTCGAGATCCAGGAAGCCGCCGTTTCCAGGCGCGTTGACCGTCTGCGGGTTGATGACCTCGAGGCGCAGGCCATAGCTGAGGGTCAGCTTCGGCGTGAGCCGCCAGGTGTCTTGCCCGTAGTAGAAGTGGCGCCACTGCCGCTCGCGCGCATCTACGGTCTGGCTGGTCGTCCGTGAGAAGGACGTGACATCGCCGAGCAGGAAGCTGGCGAGCCCGAGGCCGCCCCCCTCTGGTCCGCGGGTCCGGTTCACGCTGAAGAACAGCGCACCCTGCCGCGGCGGTTCGCTCGCGACGCGCAGGTTGTAGGCGCGTCGCACGTCGGCGCCAAACTTCAGCGTGTGCGTCCCGAGCTGGTGAGTGAGGTTGCCCACCAACTGGAACTGCTTCTCGTCCTGGACGAGCGGGCAGTTACAGAAATTGACCCCGCCGCCAAAGCCAAACAAGAATCCCCCCGGACCGTCGATGAATCCTTCGGGCAGCCCCGAGCTGAGCCCGTCGAGGTTCAGGCCTGGGATGCCGATGTCCGGGGCGGGGGGCATCCCGGAGGCGGCGGAGCGCACATCGACCTTGTACCTGAAGAAGCCGACGCGGAAGTCCACCACCGTCGAAGGCGAGACTGTCGCGTCGCCACCCAGCGCCAGGCTGTGGTTTCGCGACTTCGACATGCCGCCCAGCGTGACGAATGCCGGTCCGCCCCCTTCTCCGAACGCGGTGGGTCCGATGCGCCTGAAGTCCGCCACGCTGTAACGGCCGAACAGATTGAGCCGCTCGTGCAGGCGGCCATCGACCCTCGCGTCGAAGCCGTCGCTGTCGAACGTCTCGGAGTCCGACGCGAGGTAGTTGTTCAGGGTGCCGCCATCTTGCCCCTTGGTGTTCGGCTTCGGGATCAGAGCCAGGATGCCGAGCGCCTGGGACGACAGGCGCTGCTCAGGGATGATCGCGCCCGGGAAAGGCTCGCGGTCTTCGGGAGCGCCACCGGCCGGATCGAAGACCGTCACGCCGTACTCGCTCAGGTCTCCGGTTCGGGCGCGCACGGTAGGCACCGTGAGCAGTTTCGACCCCCCGACGAGACTCCTGAGGCCCTGGTAATCCGAGAACAGGAAGAGCCTGTCTTTCCGGATTGGCCCGCCGAAAGAGCCTCCGAACTGGTGTCGTTCCGTTGTGGGAAGCGGTTGGTCCCCGGGCTGCGTGAACGGGTTTCGCGCCTGGAAGCGATCGCTGCGATAGTACTCGGACACGCTGCCGTGCGCCTCGTTGGAACCGGACCTGGTCTGCACCGACACGACGCCAGAGGTCGCCTGCCCGAACTCCGCATCGTAGTTCTGTGACGTGATCTTTGCCTCCGCCACCGCGTCGAGGTTCGGATTGATCACGATGATTCCGAGGATGGGGTCGCGGTTCTCGGTGCCGTCGAGTTGGTAACCCGTCCCGCTGAAGTGCTGACCGTTGACCATGATTTGGACCGAGGCCTGCGGGTTCTCGCTCGACGCGTGTTGCCACGGCACCTCGGTTGCGCCCGGCGTGAGCAGCAGTAATTTCGTAAAGTTGCGATCCAGGCCCGGGAGGGCTCTGATCGCCTGGCCGCTGAAGGCCGTCGAGACGTCCGCCCGGTCCGTCTTCAGAAGCAGTCCCGGCGCCTCCACGATCAGCGTTTCAGTGATGGGGCCAGGTTGCAGCACAAGCTCCACGCGCGTCTCGGTATCGAGGGAGACCTTGATCGATGGGGCGTTTGCCGTCTTGAAGCCGGCGCGCACGGCCGCGACACCATACACGCCGGGCAGCAACCGATCCTTGCGGAAGAAGCCCGAGGGATCGGAAACCGCGGCATCAGCGGTGTTCCGCTCGACGCTGGCGATCGTGATGATCACGCCAGGAACAGTCGCTCCCGATGAATCGGTGACCGTGCCCGCGATGCTCCCGTATACGGCCTGGGCAGTCGCAGGTGCTGATGGCACGATCAAGGCGAGGAGCGTCAACCATACGGCACCGCGGCGGTGCGTCACTACCGAGCGCCCGAGTGGTGCCGCCCGGGCCGACTGAGGCTCGATCGCAGCAGGCGCGTGAGCCAGATCAGCCCTCATTCGGCAAATAGCTGGAAGTTTCGGGGATAGAGGGCGGTCACGGACGCGCCACTGCGCCAGTATCGAGACGTGGCGAACGGGAGTTGTGAAGTTTCGTCATGCGCGTCCCCCCGATCGCCTAATGGACACCGATAGACTCTTGACCGAAAGGCAAAGCGACAGCGCGTGTCGAGGACGACTCGTGGCGCACCCAGGACCTGAGCGCGTCGCGGCCGCCCGCGTACCTTACATCGTCCGCGCTGTCGTTGGCGGGTTGACGGCCGGAACTCTCCGGGCCAAGGTGAGGAATGAACTGGAGGCTGCAGGCTGCGCCAACTCGCTTCGCGAGTTGGCGCGCCCTGCAGGACTCGAACCTGCGACCTCCTGGTTCGTAGCCAGACGCTCTATCCAACTGAGCTAAGGGCGCTTCGGGGTGCGGCTTCGACGCGGCCCCTGTCGGGACGCCGCGCCGTGCACGAAACAACGATCTTACCTGACGGGTTCCGGCGATGCAACCAAGCCGCTGAACGGCCGAACTGAAGTTCGGCCCTGCTTCAGTCTTGTTCTTCTCGGCCCTGCTTCAGTCTTGTTTCCTTCAGTCTTGCTGTTCCTTCAGTCTCGTTCTTCGACCTGGCGACCCTGGCGTTCCAGCCCGGGAATCGTGATTGGCAACCGCCCCGTCGCCCGGATCTCACCAGTGAGCACCCGCACGGCAGACGTCTCGGCCAGATCGCCGAAGTCGTAGGTAAGAAGCATCGCCGGCACATCGTTCACTGATGCGGCGACGTAGGGATTCCCGAAGAAGCACGCGACGACGGGCCGCGACGGACTGGCCTGCCGCCCGAGCGCGTTGACAAGGCGGACGAGTTCCGGCGCGAGGTCGATACGCCCGCTGCCCGACGCCGCGCGGACGTAGATGCCGAGCACGACCGCGTCGAACCGCGGCGCCATAGCCGCGACGAGCTCCCGCTCCGCCGCGGTGCTGCGATCCGACAGCTCGAGTGCCGTCACGTTCGGCCATCGCGCCTTGAGCGCTGGCAGGAACGTGCGTCCCGGCGAGATGATGCGCCAGCCGCCTGGATAGTCGAGCACCGAGATCGCGAGCACCCCCTTCTCGCGTGCCAGGTTGAGCGGTACTTGCGACTGCGCATCCTTCACGAGCGTCACCGACCGCTCGCTGACCTCGCGTGCGACGGCCTGGTGTGCGCGCCCGCCAACGCTGGCCGCCACACGCTCGACGTCCACGAGCCGCGATTCGTCCAGCCGCAGCCGCGCCTTCGCCGTCAGCACGCGGCGGACCGACGAGTCGATGCGCGCCATCGTGATCTCGCCGCGATCGAATGCGGCCCTTATCCCGGCCGCCGCCGCCACGTCGTCAGGCGAATGGGCGACGAGATCGGCGCCGGCCTCGACAGCGCGAGCGGCGGCCTCTCCGGGAGAGGTCATCGCCGCAATCGCCGCCATCGACATCGAGTCGGTGTATACGAGGCCGTTGAATCCGAGATCGTGCCGCAACAAGCCGTCGATGGTCGGCTGACTGAAGGTGGACGGCACCTTCGCGGGATCGAGCGCGGGCAGCTCCACGTGCGCCACCATGACGGCCTCGGCACCGGCGGCCAGGCCGAGACGAAACGGCGGCAGCTCCACCCGATCGAGCCGTGCGCGATCGTGCGGCAGAACGGGCAGGCCCAGGTGTGTGTCGATGTCAGTGTCGCCGTGGCCCGGGAAGTGCTTCAGCGTCGCGAGCACCCCGCCGGCCTTCAAGCCACGGACGAACGCGGCCGCCATCGCGCCGACCTGCGCGGGGTCCTCGCCGAAGGACCGCGTGTTGATTACGGGGTTGCGCGGGTTGTTGTTCACGTCCGCCACGGGAGCGAAGTCCACGTGAACGCCGATCGCCCGCGACTCCTCCGCGATGATGCGCCCGGCGCGCTCGGCCAGCGACGGATCGCCAGTTGCCCCGAACGCCATCGCGCGCGGGAACTCGGTTCCTCCGGCGATCCGCATGCCGACGCCGAACTCGAAGTCGGCAGCATTGAGCAGCGGCACCTTCGCGAGCCGCTGCAGCCGGTTCAGCGTGACCGCCGCCTCGAGCGGCTGGCCACGGATCACGGTGCCGTAGGAGGAATTGAGCAGCACGGGCGGTATCGCCTCGGTACCGCCGAACACGAGGAAGCCGCCGACGTGCGTCTCCGTCACGCGATTGGCGAGCCTGATGAACGCCTCGGAGTCGTCTGGCAAGTACGTCGACTCGAACGACGAGACGAGCAGCTGGCCGATCTTCTCGTCGAGCGTCGACGACGCCAGCGTCTTCTCGACCCATCGCGCGGCCACGGCGTCGCGCGGCGGGGCCTTCGGCCTGGCCGCCCCGGAGACGACGGCGGCGACCAGCGCCACGGAGATAACGAACCGGCGAGACATCCGTCGGATTCTACGCCACGGAGAAGGACCGCCACGGAGTCACGGAGATCAATCGCGGAGCCACGGAGAACATGGGGACGTTTGGCGGCGTGTCGGCTGACACGCGGATCACGCGTACATGATTTACTCTTCGCCTTCTCCGCGTCTCCGTGGCGAAATCATCCGCGTTTCTCCGAGTCTCCGTGGCATATCTCCGTGTCTCCGCGGCAACTGCGATATGGCAGAATCGAGCGACATGTCCACCGCCGACCATCGCCGCGAGGCGCCCGCCTCCGTGGCGG
>Ga0207701_10001779_pt1 | contig 22456 bp, 23 predicted proteins | sample KBSSwiSSwithPhiX_FD_184294 | JGI IMG/M metagenome (GOLD analysis project Ga0207701, IMG submission 184294) | Switchgrass rhizosphere bulk soil microbial communities from Kellogg Biological Station, Michigan, USA, with PhiX - S5 (SPAdes) (version 2) | ecosystem: Environmental > Terrestrial >... | reverse complement strand
CGCAGTCGTGGCCGGTCAACACGCCGGTCGTGCTGGGGCACGAGTTTGGCGGCACGGTTGCGCAGTTCGGCCGGCGCGTAAAGGGCTTTCGAGAAGGCGACCGGGTCGTGTCCGAGACCGCGGCACGCATCTGCGGCGAGTGCCTGATGTGCCGCGGCGGCCGCTACAACCTCTGCCCGTCGCGCAAGGGGTTCGGCTACGGCGTCGACGGCGCGATGGCCCAGTTCGTGCGCGTGCCGGCGCGGCTGCTGCACCACGTCCCGGACAGTCTCCCGTTCGACCTCGCGTGCCTCGCCGAGCCGCATGCGGTGGCCTATAACGCCATGTGCGTCAATTCGACCGTGCGTCCGGGCGACTCGGTGGTCGTTCTCGGCCCGGGCCCGATCGGCCTCCTCTGCACGCGCATGGCCGCTCTCTCCGGTGCCAACCCGATCATCGTCGTCGGGCTCACCGGCGACGAGGCGCGGCTCGATGCATCGAGACAGCTGGGCGCGACGCATACCGCGCTCGGCGACGTGGATGACGTGGCGGCGATCGTGCGGTCGCTGACGCCGCTCGGGGCGGACGTCGTGTGTGACTCGTCGGGCGCAAGCGACACGCTCGCGGCCGGGTTGCGGCTGGCTCGCCCGGACGGGCACGTGATCAAGGTCGGATGGTCGCCGGATGTCATCCCGGTCGACGTCAATCCGCTCGTCCTCGGCAATGTCCGCCTGCAGGGATCCTTCAGCCACAACTTCGCGGTGTGGGAGCGCGTCATCCACCTGTTGAACAGCGGCGTCACGCGGCCAGAGACCATCGTCGGGCTGCGGGCTCCGCTCGAGGGCTGGCGCGAGGCCTTCGACGCGATGCACGACCGCCGGGTCATCAAGTCGGTGCTGGTGCCGGCGGCGAACTGATTCCTGCTGCGATGCCCCCGCTCGACGGCAAGGCCGCACTGATCACCGGGTCGACCTCGGGTATCGGCCTGGGGATCGCCGAGCACTTCGCCGCGCTCGGGGCGCGGGTGGTGATTCACGGGCTCGAGGCCGACGTGGCGCGCAGCATCGCGGATCGCCTGACGGCCGAGGGCTGCGACGCGGTCGCCGTCGCAGGTGATCTCGCGGACGTGGCGATTTGTCGCGGCGTCGCACACCAGACGATCGAGCGGCTCGGTGGCATCGACATCCTCGTCAACAACGCCGCCAGCACCGCGCGCGGTTATCTCGAGGACGTGCCGGTCGAACGCTGGGATGCGATCATGCACGTCAACCTGCGGGCGCCGTTCCTCCTCCTGCAGGAAGCCGTGGCGTCGATGAAGGGGCGCGGGGGAGGGTCGATCGTCAACATCGGATCGGTCAATGCCTACATCGGAGAGCCCAAGCTCGGACCGTACTCCGTCTCGAAAGGCGGGCTGATGACGATGACGCGCAATGCCGCGGCCACGCTGAGCCGCTACCGCATCCGGGTCAACCAGATCAACGTCGGGTGGACGCTGACCGAGGGTGAGCGGAAGGTGAAGCAGCTCGAAGGCCACGGCGACGAGTGGATAGACGAGGCGATCGCGACCCGGCCGTTCGGGCGGCTGCTGGCGCCACACGACATCGCCATCGCGGCCGCCTACTTCGCATCAGACGACAGCGCGCTCGTCACCGGCACGGTGATGGACCTCGAGCAGTATCCCGTTGGCGCCCCGCCGAACTGGTAACCGCATGCCGCCTCGCATCAGTCTGTTCCCGAAGTGCTACTTCGACGAGCTCGCCGACGGGCGCCGCTCGTACGAGGGCTGGATCCGCGAAGCCGCCACTCTGGGCGGCGAAGGGATCGAGCATTACGACGGCTTCTTTCGGAGCCTCGCCCCGGCCGACGTCGATCCAATCGCGGCGGTGATGGAGGAGACCGGCCAGATCACCTCCCTGGTCTGTTTCTCACCCGACTTCACGCATCCCGATGCCGACGAGCGACGGCGACAGGTCGAGCGGCAGAAGGCGGCCATCGATCTCACGGTGCGCCTGGGCGCGGCGCATTGCCGCACTTTGAGCGGCCAGCGGCATCCCGGGATGTCGCGAGCGGACGGCATCGCGCGCACCATCGACGGCATCACGCGATCGCTCGAGTACGCCGCCCGCCGTGGCGTCGTGCTGTGCATGGAGAACCACTACAAGGACGGCACCTGGCGCTATCCGGAGTTCGCGCAGCCCGAGGATATCTTCCTCGAGATCCTCGATCGGATCGACGCGCCGAACTTCGGCGTTCAGTACGATCCGTCGAACGCGCTGGTCGGCGGCTACGATCCCCTGCGTTTCCTGGAGAAGGTCAAGCATCGTGTGGTGTCGATGCATGCCTCGGATCGCTACCTCGCGCCGGGCACGACGCTGGACGATCTGGCGACGGGTGATGGCGCGCTCGGTTACGCCGCGGCGTTGACCCACGGTGAGACCGGCCGGGGCAGCAACGATTACGACACGATCTTCCGGATTCTGCGCGAGGTCGATTTCGACGGCTGGATCTCAATCGAGGACGGCATGAACGGTCTCGACGAGATCGCGCGGTCCGCGACGTTTCTCAAGAACAAGCGCGCCGAATACTTCGACACGTGAAGGGGCCGTCCCGTCGGCTCGCCAGCTCGAGGATTCACCGGACCAGCCGAGGCTCTGTGGCCGTGCTTCGGCCTCATCCTTGCAATCCGCGGCGAGGGCGACATGGTGTCGCGTCCCGCGGCGCTGGCGCGCGGCGGTCAGCTTGGCGGGCGCTCGTACGGGCTCGTCAGGAGGAGCGGCGTGATCAGATACCAACGCACGCTCGTCGGAGTGGCGCTCGTCTCTCTGGCCCTGGCCGGGTGCGGGGGCGAGAAGAATCCGCCGCCACCGCCGGCAACAAGCGAGTCTCCCAAGGGGGCACCCGCGACCGAACGGGTGGTCGGGCCGCTCAGTCAAGCTGATGCCGCGGCGCTGGCCACGATGAACAGCCGTCTGAAGGACTACGTCGACCTCCACCGCAAGCTCGAGCGTGAGCTCCCGAAGTTGCCCGACAATGCCACTCCTGTCCAGATTGATACCAATCAGCGGGTGCTCGAGGAGAAGGTGCGGGCGGCGCGGAGCGGCGCGAAGCAAGGCGATCTCTTCACGCCGGAGGCCACTCCGGTGATCAAGCGGCTGCTCGCGGCGGTGTTCCACGGCCCGGAGGGCAAGCAGCTGAAGGATTCGATCATGGACGAGAATCCCGTCGACGTCGTGGTGAAGGTCAACGGCCGGTATCCAGATAACGTGCCGGTCTCCACGGTCCCCCCGCAGGTGCTCCAGACACTGCCCAAACTGAGCGAGGACATGGAATACCGTTTCATCGGCGACCGGATCGTGCTGCTCGACGCGCACGCGCACCTGATTGCCGACTTCATCGACAATGCGCTGCCGAAGTTTTAGGCCACGGTGGGCGGCGGCGACCGTCCTGGGCGGATTGCTGGCGATCGCCGCGACGGGCCGGCTCACCGCCCCAGTCGGCGCGGCGGGGCAGGGGGCCGCGGGGGAGCGGACGGCGCAGCAAACGGCCGGCTCCCCGCTCCCGAATCGTCAAGGGTCGTTGAAGTTCGCCGTCCTCGGCGATTTCGGCACCGGCGAGAAGACGCAGTACGAGCTGGCGGATCAGATGATCCGGCTGCACGACCGCTTCAAGTACGACTTCGTCGTGCTGGTCGGCGACAACCTGTATGGATCCGAGCGCCCGCAGGATTTCGTGAAGAAGTTCGAACAGCCCTACAAGGACCTGCTCGATCGCGGCGTGAAGTTCTACGCCTCGCTGGGCAATCACGACGCGCGCGAGCAGCGCTACTACAAGCTGTTCAACATGGACGGGAAGCTGTATTACACCTTCAGCCCAAGCCCGAACGTCCGCTTCTTCGCGCTCGAGAGCACCTACCCGGTTCCGGAGCAGTTCGAGTGGCTGGAGAACGAGCTCAAGTCTTCGGGCAGCGCCTGGAAGATCGTGTTCTTCCATCATCCGCTGTACTCCTCGGGCGACCGGCATGGCTCCGACCTGCGCCTGCGCGACGTGCTCGAGCCGCTGCTGATCAAATACAACGTGAGCGTGGTCCTCACGGGGCACGACCACTTCTACGAGCGCGTCAAGCCGCAGAAGGGGATCACCTATTTCGTCACCGGCTCGGGCGGGCAGTTGCGGAAGGGGAACATCGATCAGCGCAGCGGGATCACCGCCCAGGGCTTCGACACCGACCTGGTGTTCCTCGCCGCGGAGATCGCCGGCGATGAAATGTACTTCCAGGCCATCGCCCGTGACGGCCGGACGGTCGATTCCGGTGTCGTGAAGCGCCGCACCGACGCGCGCTGAGACGAGCTATTTTGCGGCGAAGGCGCTGGTGATGGCCGGGAGCCCGACCTTCAGCACCTTGCGCGCGATCGCATCCAGACTCGCTTCCGGCCCGGTCAGGTGGAAGGTGCGGTGTTCGTGCGTATAGTGCTGGCCCGGCTGCAGCGCGAGCGCAGGTGACGAGGACTCGAGCTCGTAGAAGGGGCCGAGCGGCTTCTGACCCGGGCCGGGCGGGCCGTCATTGTAGCTGTTGAGTGCGTCCCCCTTGTACGGCTCGCGCTGGATCTCCCACATCGAGTTCACGTAATCCCGCCGCGCATCGTCACGGGTGAACTGCACGATCGTCAGCACCTGCCGCGAGGCGTCGTAACTCCCCGCGACCCCAAGTGTCCGAGCGGGAGACACGCCGATCTTGGCGCGGTATCGTCCGTCCGCCTTGAAGAAGATCGCGTCGGCCGTCGTCTTGAGCCGATCGCTCGGGACCTTCCCGAAGTAGGCATCGTTGACGACCGGTCCCAGCGCCGGTTCGGGCCCAGCCGCGAACGGAATGGCAATCGTCGTCTCGGGCGTGGGCAGGAACTGCCCGAGGATCCAGATCGACACGAGTCCACCCTTCGGAGTCCACGACTGTGCGCCGGCGTTGGTCACGGTGTTGGTGGACTCGAAGGCGACGAGATGGACGGCGTCCGGCACGACGCCCAGCACGCTGGTCGCGTCGGCGGCGCCCAGGAGACGCACCGTGCGGTCGACATCGATGTCGAATGGCGTTCCGGCGTAATTCACCAGAGACATGCGCTTGTGGAAGCGCACGTGCCCGGCCGACTGGTCGGCGATGTCCCAGGGTTCCCAGTCGAACGGCGCCGGGGTCTGCCAATGCGGGAGGTCGAAGGGATCGCCCGGCTTGAAATAGAGCGCGTACTGGCCGCCCTCCGGTCCCAGCCAGAAGCGGTCCTCGCCGCCGAACACGTTCATGTGCGGCTGATATGTCCCTGAGGCGATGGCTTCGCGCCCGAGCCACCCGAAGCTCGGCGCCTTGTCGCCTCCCGTGGTGCTGGTCAGAACACGGCCCTGATAGGCAGGGCTGACCGCCACCTGGGCGCCACCCTCGCCGGTCAGCATCACGAGACTGGTGTGTTGTTTCAGAAAGGCAATGTCGTCGGCGAACGGGCCTGCGGTCATGACGCTCACTGGTGCTGCTGGTTCGAAAGGGATGGCCCGCGCATGGGTGGCCGCTGGCTGACGGTTGCAGGCGAACAGGCCGAGGCACGCAGTCCCGGCTATCACCGCCCATCGCCGAACTGACGCGGGACATCGCATGGCCCGGGATTGTATCCAACGCGCCCCGAACAGGCCCCGTTGGCCAGCCCGGCCGATCTGCCATCGCGCTTGTTCTCTTCTGCCAAGCGCCTCAGCCGAGCCTCTACGCTGCTCCGGAGCTCGAGTGAGGCAATCACCGATATCGTGTGTCAACACTTCGGCGGGCAGCGCAGTATTAAGGTGCACCGTACGAAGACCACGCGGCCTCGGCCGCAGAATTCCGCGAAGGGATGCGAAGATGAAGGATTCGACCCAGCAGCCATTGGGCCAGATGAACCGGCGGACCATGCTCACCACCACGACCGCGCTGGTCGGCGGTGCCCTCGCCGGAGCCGGGAAAACCGGTTTTGCCGAGGAAGCGCCCAAAGCGCCCCGGGCCCCCGCGTCGACCAGTCCAAACCTCGATCCGCCCGTCGTCCAGATCAAAGCGGGGAAGCTCCGCGGTCTCCGGGAGGGCAAGACGTCCTCGTTTCTCGGCGTCCCGTACGCTGAAGCCGAGCGGTTCGAGCTGCCAAAGCCGGTCGCGCCGTGGACTGGCGTCAAGAATGCCCAGGCTTGGGGTCCGGCCTGCCCTGCGCCGGAACAGACGACGGTCAGCTCAGATGAGCTGGTGTTCCCGCACCGATACTGGATTGCCAACGAGCACTGCCACTACCTGAACGTGTTCACGCAGAACCTGACGCCGGCGGCCAGGAAGCCGGTCATGGTGTGGTTCCACGGTGGCGGTTTCACCAACGGATCCTCGATGGAGTCCTACGCCTACGACGGGCGCAGCCTCAGTGAGTTCGGGGACGTGGTGGTGGTCAGCGTCAACCACCGCCTCAATATTCTCGGCACGCTCGATCTCTCGGCGTACGGTCCGCAGTACGCCAACTCGCGTTACACCGGCACCGCCGATCTGGTGGCGTCGCTCGAGTGGGTACGCGACAACATCGCGGCCTTCGGCGGTGACCCGGGGAACGTGATGATCTTCGGGCAGTCCGGTGGCGGCGGCAAAGTCGTGAGCATGATGCACACGCCGGCGGCCCAGGGGCTGTTCCATCGCGTATCGGCGCAGAGCGGCGGCAACAACAACTATCGCAACACCGATCCCGCTGACGCCATCAAGGGGCAGCAGACGATCGCCGCCCACGTGCTGAAGCAGCTGAACCTCACCGGCAGCGACATCGACAAGCTGAAGGCGGTCCCGTACTCGCAGCTGATCACCGCCGGCACGGCGGCGCTGCGGTCGGCCTCACAAGAGCTGGGCCGGAACGTCGGCTGGAGCGTCATTGCCGACGACAAGTGGCTGATGCGCGAGTTCTGCGACTGGGCCGACACCATTCCGCTCATCGCGGGCTCGGTCTTCAGCGAGATGCAGGGCACGCTGACCCGCGGCGACGGGCGCAAGAACGAGTGGTCGCAGGCCGAGATCGACGAGCAGCTGAACAAGGCCTTCGGCGAGAAGAAGGACGCCGTGATCGCCGAGTTCAAGCAGGCGTACCCGGGGAAGAAGGTGCAGGACGTGCTGTACTACGCGGGCGGCTCGCGCCCCGGGGTCAAGAACCTCCTGAACCGCAAGCTGGAGAAGGGCAAGGCGCCGGTCTACAACTACGTGTTCGCGTGGGAATACCCGATCAATGGCGGCATCACCGCGTTCCATTGCTCGGAGCTGGCGTTCTGCTTCCACGCGCTCAACGTGCCGCAGATCCACACCGCGACCGGCGGCGGTCCGGCGGCGATGGCGCTGCAGGACAAGGTTGCGCAGGCGTGGGTGAACTTCGCGAAGACGGGCAATCCGAACCAGCCCGGTCTCGAGTGGAAACCGTTCACGAAGGACGGTCAGCAGGCGCTGGTGTTCGACACAGAGAGCAAGTCGGTGCCGCTCGCTGACGACAAACTGGTGTCGCTGCTGCCCGCACCCCCCGGGCGGGGCGGCACACCGCCGGCGGGCCGCGGGTCCGCACCGGGCGGCCGCGGGTAGTCAGTCACGTGAAAGGCAGGTGCGCGGGTTCGCTCCGCGCATCTGCCGATCGAGCAAGCGAGCTCGGCGTGACGCGCGCGATCAGCGCTCGACTGCGAGCGCCACGCCGTTTCCGCCGCCAAGGCACAGCGCGGCGATGCCGCGGTGCACGTCCCGCCGTTTCATCTCGTAGAGGAGCGTCGTCAGCACGCGCGCGCCGCTCGCCCCGATGGGGTGACCCAGCGCCACCGCCCCACCATTCACGTTGACCTTCGACGGGTCGACGCCCAGCTCGCGCATCACCGCGACCAGCTGCACCGAGAAGGCCTCGTTGATCTCGAAGAGGTCCACGTCCGGCAGATTCCAGCCGGCCTTCGCCGCCACCTTCCGGACCGCTTCGACCGGCGTCATCATCACCAGCTTCGGCGCGAGCCCGCTGGTGGCCTGGCCGACGATGCGCGCGAGCGGCGTGAGGCCGCGGGCCCGTGCCACGTCCGCCGCCATGACCACCACGGCCGCGGCCGCATCGTTGACGCCGGGGGCGTTTCCGGCGGTGACCGTGCCATCCTTTTTGAAGGCGGGCTTCAGGGCCGAGAGCGATGTCTCCGAGGTGTCCTCGCGGATCGGCTCGTCGCGATCGAGGATCACCGGCGGACCCTTCTTCTGCGGCACGCTGACCGGCAGGATCTCGTCCTTGAACCATCCCTCACGCTGCGCGTGGGCGGCGCGTCGATGGCTCTCGACGGCGTACCGGTCCTGTTCTTCGCGCGAGACGTGATACGTATCCGCGACGTGTTCGCCCGACATCCCCATGTGGCAGTTGTCGAACGCGCACCAGAGCCCGTCCGCAATCATCGTGTCCACGACGGTGCTGTTGCCCATCCGCAAGCCTTCGCGGACGCGAGGGAGGATGTAGGGCGCGTTGCTCATGGACTCCATGCCTCCGGCCACCGCGACGTCGATGTCACCGGTTGCGATGGCCTGCGCCGCAAGCATCACTGCCTTCAGGCCGGAGCCGCAGACCTTGTTGATGGTCAGCGCCGCGACATGCTCCTCCAGGCCGCCCTTCAGTGCAGCCTGGCGCGCCGGATTCTGCCCGGCACCCGCCTGGATCACGTTGCCCATCAGGCACTCGTCCACGAGTCCCGGCTCGATGCCGGCCCGGGTGACCGCCTCACGCACCACCATCGCGCCCAGCTCGGGCGCCGTGAAGTCCTTCAAGGCACCGAGGAACTTGCCGGTCGGGGTGCGAACCGCGGAGACGATGACCGATTCTCTGATCTGCATGGCGGTGTGAGGTTGCTCCTGAGGTGTCGTTGGGTAGGACGCACCGTCGGCGCCGGAGGTCGCGATCAGCGCGGCCGCCGGCCGGACGGCTTGTCCGCGAGCCGGATGCTCCGCACCTCGTCCCCAAGGAGCTGCTTGAGCCGGCCGAGGACGATGCCGGACGCGTCGATGTCTGCGACCCAGCGTGGATCCTTGGCGGTTACCGTCAGCACACCGTCGGCCAGCCGCACACTCGTCGCGCGCGCGATCGCCGCTCCGACCGCCACCTGCCAGGCGAGCGTCGTGCGTCCTTCGGAGGGGGGTTGCCGGCGGATGACCTCGGCGAGAACGGCCGGCGTGAACTGCTGGATGGGCCGCATGCGCGTATTCGCGAGTGTACGCACGGACCGGCTCCGGCCGCAATCCAGGCTGACGCTGTGCGCACCGCCGGCGCTGACGTCAGATCCGACGGCCCCGGCGCTGGCTCGGGCATGGATCCAGGGGAGCAGCGCAAATGCGGGTGAAACAGGACGCGATTCCGGGCATGATGATCATCGTCTCATTCGCGCTGACCGTACCATTTCCGGTGCGCCGTCGGACGTCAACGGCTCGCGCTCGTGCGGGCAACCCTTTAGAGGATGCGCGGGTATCTTGCGCAGCATCCCGCGGCGTGAGCTCGACGAGCGGGCACGAACCCGGCTCGGCGTCCTCGCCAGACCGGGGAATCGATGAGCCGGCAGTTGATCCTCGCGTCCGCGTCGCCCCGCCGCGCCGAACTGTTGACCAGCGCGGGCTTCGCCTTCGAGGTGGCTCCGGCGGAAGTCGACGAGACGCCGCATGCCGAGGAAGCCGCCTCGGACTACGTCATCCGGGTTGCGCGCGACAAGGCGCGTCACGTCGCAGAGACCCGCAAGGGCACGGGTGCGATCGTGCTCGCCGCGGACACCGCGGTCGTCACCGACAGCCGGATCATGGGCAAGCCGCGCAGCGACGAGGATGCCGCGAGCATGCTGGCGACCCTCTCCGGCTCGGTCCATCAGGTCCTCACCGGAGTCGTTGTGCGCACGGAGACCCGCGAGTTGGTCGAGCTCGTTGCAACGCGGGTGCACTTCCTGCCGCTGAGCTCCGCTGAAATCCATGGGTACGTCGCGACCGGCGAGCCGCGGGGGAAGGCGGGTGCCTACGCCATTCAGGGGCACGCGGCCCGATTCATCGACTGGATCGACGGATCCTGGTCCAACGTCGTCGGCCTGCCGCTCTCGACCGTGAACCGGATGCTCAAGGAAGTCGGCGTGGTCGATTGACCGCGCTGTGTGCGCAGGGTATTCTGAGGCGGGCCTCCAACCCGTAAACCTTTATGAACTCGAAACCTATCAAGATCGCTGCGACCGTGATCGTGCTCACGCTCGGGTTCGCCGGGCTGCTGTACTCGACGCTCCGTGACGGCACCGAGTACTACAAGCACGTGGACGAGGTGATGACCGCGCCGACGGCATGGCAGGGCAAGCGCCTCCAGCTCCACGGCTTCATCGTCGACGGATCGATTCTGCAGAAGCCGGACACGCTGCAGTACCGGTTTCAGGTTCAGAACAACGGCAAGATCGTGCAGGCGGAGTACACCGGCATCGTTCCGGACGGCTTCAAGAGCGGCTCGGAGGTCGTGCTCAAAGGCCGTCTGAGCGCGCACGGCTTCAGCGTGGAGCCGGGCGGGGTGATGGCGAAGTGCCCGTCCAAGTACGTCGCCGGCCCACCTGTTCCCGGCACCAAGAGTTAGCCCGCAATGCCTTCCCTCGGCACCTTCTTCCTGCTCTCCAGCTTCGTCGTCGCCGCCTATGCCTTTGCCGCGTCGATCGCCGGCGCGCGCCGCCGATCGTGGCGGCTGGTCGAGAGCGGAGTCGGCGCGTTCTATCTGGTCGCCGCGCTGATGACGGCGGCGTCCGCCGTCCTGGTGCACGCGTTCGTCACCGACAACTACACCATCAAGTACGTCCAGCACTACTCGGATGCGGCGCAGCCGCTCGCCTACAAGATCGCCTCGTACTGGGGCGGGCTCGACGGCTCGATCATGTTCTGGGTGTTCCTGCTCGGCGTGTTCGGCTCCATTGCCGTGCGTGTCAACAAGGAGCGGCATCGCGAGCTGATTCCCTACGTGGTGGCGACGATCGCCGCGACGGAGATGTTCTTCATCTTCCTGATGGTGGTGCACAACAACCCGTTCTCGACCTTCCTGGCCACGGCGCCGACGGAAGGCAAGGGGTTGAACCCGCTGCTTCAGAACTTCTACATGGCGATCCATCCGCCGTCGCTCTACGTGGGCTTCGTCGCGATGACGATCCCGTACGCGTTCGGCATGGCCGCCCTGATCACCGGTCACCTGGACGACTCGTGGCTGCGCGCGGTGCGGCGCTGGACGATGATCGGCTGGCTGTTCCTGTCGTTCGGCCTCACGCTCGGGATGCTGTGGGCGTATGAAGAGCTCGGGTGGGGCGGCTTCTGGGGTTGGGATCCGGTCGAAAACGCCGGCCTGCTGCCGTGGTTCACGGCCACCGCGTTCCTCCATTCGGTGATGGTTCAGGAGCGGCGCGGAATGCTGCGGGTGTGGAACGTCACGCTCGTCATCACCACCTTTTTCCTCACCATCTTCGGTACGTTCATGACCCGCTCCGGAGTCGTCCAGTCGGTCCACGCGTTCGGCGAGGACAAGAAGCTGGCGATGATGTTCACCATCTTCATGGTGACGATCCTCACCGTGAGCTTCGGGCTGGTGATCCGCCGGCTGCCGTTGCTGCGCTCGCGCCACGAGCTCGACTCGTGGGTCTCGCGCGAGGCGGCCTTCCTCGCCAACAACTGGATCCTGCTGTTCTCGGCGTTCTTCGTCCTGTTCGCGACGATGTTCCCGACACTGAGCGAAGCGGTGAACGGGGAGCGGCTGACCGTCGGGCCGCCGTTTTTCAACAAGTGGATGCTGCCGGTCGGGCTCATGCTGCTGCTGCTTACGGGCATCGGTCCGCTCCTGGCGTGGCGCAAGTCGTCGGTTTCGAACCTGGTGCACCAGTTCCTCTGGCCGACGGTGGCCGCGGTGGTCACCGGCGGCGTGCTTCTGGCGCTCGGGATGCGCCAGTGGGCAAGCGGCACGTGCTTCGCGCTGTGCGCGTTCGTGACGGTCACGATCGGGCAGGAGTTCGTGCGCGGCGCGTTCGTGCGCAAGGGCGCCACCGGTTCGGATTTGCTCACCGCGATGATTGGCCTGGTGTCGCGGTCGAAGCGCCGCTACGGCGGGTACCTGGTCCACGTCGGTATGGTCCTGGTGTTCCTCGGCTTCGCCGGTCAGGGCTTCAAGAAGGAAGAGCAGGCCCTTCTGAAGCCAGGGCAGGCGATTCAGGTCGGCAGCTTCTCGGTGCGCCACAACGCGCTCCGGATCACCAGCGATAGCCAGAAGCAGATGGTCACCGGGCACGTGACCGTCAGCGAACACGGCAAGGTTCTGGGCGAGCTGACGCCGGCCCGGTGGTTCTTCAATCGCCATGAAGAGGAGCCGACGACGGAGGTGGCCATCCGCCGCGCGGCCGGCGAGGATCTCTACGTCGTGCTGGCGTCGTACGACGCCTCGGCACAAACCGCGACCTACGCCGTCACGGTGAACCCGCTGGTCGATTGGATCTGGATCGGATTCGGGGTGATCGCGCTGGGCACCGGGCTGGCGCTCATGCCCGAGACGGTGCTGACGTTCGCCGCTTCGAAGGTCCCGTCCGCTGCTCCCGCGGCGACAACGCTGCTGGTCTTGCTCATGCTCCTGCCTGCGGTGTCGATTCGCGCGCAGACCAGCGAAACGGTCCAGGCCGCGCCGCGCAGCGAGCTGGAGCGCCGGCTCGAAGGGGAGATCAACTGCACCTGCGGCTGCCGCCGGTCGCTGGCCAACTGCGGCATGCCCAATTGTGAAGGGCACGCGGCACAGACCGCGAAGATGCAGCAGTACCTGAAGGAAGGCAAGGATCACGACAGCATCATCGCGGCCTTCATCCAGGAGTTCGGCGGCCAGGACATCCTGTCAGCGCCGGTCGACAAGGGCTTCAACCGCCTCGCGTGGCTGTTCCCGTATCTGGTCGGCGCGTCGGGCGCGGCGATGATCGCCTTCGCCGCGGTCAAGTGGTCGCGCCTGCCGGACCAGGCGCCACCCGTCGCCGCCATCAATCCGCGCGAAGAGGCAGCGCTCGCATCCAAGCTGGACGATGAGCTCCGCGACCTCGATTAAGCGGCCCCGGGGCGTGCCGCTTCCGTCGGCCGGCCCGTCCGAAGCGCACGGTGACAGCTCGGCGAGTGAGGTTGATGCCGGTTTCCGCCCGTGGCACTTCTTCGTCCTCGCCTCGCTCGTCGCGGCCACCGCGGCCGTCGTCCTGTCCCGGCGGACCACGCCCGAGCATCTGATCTTTATCAGCCTGGCGGTCGGTGCCGCCGGGGCGGCGGCGGGCGCGCTCTATCGCACGCTCGCCCCGTTTGCGGCCAGCGACCCGGTGATGCTCGGTGAGCCGCTGTCGAGCCGCGCGCGCGCGGCGCTCGAGCGCGAGAAGGCGCTCGTGCTGCGCTCGCTGAAGGAGCTCGAGTTCGACCAGGCGATGGGCAAGCTGTCCGCCCGCGACTTCGAGGAGATGAGCGGCCGGCTCCGCGGCCGCGCGCTACTCCTCATCAAGCAATTGGACGAGGGTGGGTCCGGCTACCGCGGGATCATCGAGCGCGAGCTCCAGGCCCGGATGGCGGGGAAGGGAGCGGCCGCCGTGGCGGTCGCCGAGGCCGCCCCGGTCAGCGAATCAACGGAGCCCGCTCAGGACGAGGCCCCGTCGTCGGAAACTGCCGCCGGCACTTGTGCGGCGTGCGGCACCGTCAACGACGCTGACGCGGCGTTCTGCAAACGCTGCGGCACCCGGCTCTGACCCGACCAGCCATGCGCGCGACTGCGATTTCCCTTCTCTGCGTGCTCGTGCTCCTCGTGCCTGGCGCCCGCGCGACCGCGCAGATGCCGGACCTGAGCCAGATGAACGGCGTGCCGCTACCCGTGAGTGACGTCGCCGTCGGCACCGTCACCGTGCGGGTGATTCGCGGCTCGCTGGCCAACGTCATCGCGGGTCAGAGCGTCGAGCTCGTGGTCGGCGGCGCGACGCGCACGGCGACCACCAACCAGCAGGGACGAGCCGAGTTCACCGAGCTGGTGGTCGGGACCAGCGTCAAAGCCCGAACTGTCGTTGACGGGACGACGCTCGAATCGCAGGAATTCCGCGTCCCGGCCTCCGGAGGCGTTCGGCTGATGCTCGTTGCGGCTGCGGGTGCCGGGCAAGCCAGCCCGGGGACCTCACCCGCGCCGGCCTCGCCGCCAAACGCGACGGCCGGTCCGCTGCCCTCCGTGCCGGCCACGCCCGGAACCGTTTCGCTCGGGGACCAGACTCGGTTCGTCTTCGAGAAGGGCGACGACGCCCTCACCGGGTTCTACATCCTGCAGGTCGTGAACAGCACGGCGGCGCCGGTCGCACCACCCATGCCGGTCACGATCGACCTGCCGGAAGGCGCGCAGGGCGCGACGATCATGCAGGGGTCGTCCCCACAGGGAAGCGTGGCCGGCACGAAAGTAGTGATCGCCGGACCGTTCGCACCGGGTGCGACGCAGGTGCAGGTGGCATTCACGCTTCCGTACTCCGGCGCGCAGCTGGCCATCGAGCAGCGGCTCCCGGTGGCGCTTGCGGCGCTCACCCTGCTGGTCGAGAAGGTCGGGGATATGCGGCTCGACTCGCCGCAGATCACCCAGCATCGCGACGTCCAGGCGCAAGCCGACACGTACCTGCTCGGGCAGGGCCCGGGCATCAACGCGGGCGAGCGCCTGGCGGTCACCATCTCGGGCCTGCCGCACCATCCACTCTGGCCGCGTAACCTCGCGCTCGGGCTCGCGGGGCTGATTCTCGCCGCCGGCATCTGGGCTGCGGCGCGGCCGGCGCGTGCGGTCGCGGCGGAAGACGCCAGGCGCCAGAAGCTGATGGTCAAGCGCGACAAGCTGTTCGCCGAGCTCGCCAGCCTCGAGGCGCGCCAGCGCGCAGGCGCCGGTGACGCGGCACGCGACGCCGCCCGGCGCGGCGAGCTGGTCGAGGCGCTGGAGCAAATCTACGTGGAGCTCGGCGAGGACCTCGCGGCGTAATCGTCCACGACGCGTGATCCCTGCCCAACTCTCAGACACGGCATTCCTCCGAGCCGCGTGACTCGTCCCTCACTGATGCTGAACGGGCTCGCTCGTCGCCCCTTGCCGGCCGGGCGCCGCGCGGCGGGCGTTCGCCCCGGCATCGCGCGTCGAGGGGACTAGCGGTGGATTTCACCTCGCTCTCGGTGATCGAGGTCTCGCGGAACTTCGGCCGGCGCCGCGCGTTGACGCGCGTGTCCCTGCGTTGCCAGGCCGGCGAAATCCTCGCGCTTCTCGGTCCCAACGGCGCCGGGAAATCGACCCTGCTCGCCATTGTCTCGACGCTGCTCACGCCGTCCTCGGGCGACGTGTTGTATGGCGGGCACCGCACGTCCTCGCAGCCGGCCGCGATTCGGGCCCGGATCGGGATGCTCGGCCACGACCTGTATCTGTATCCGGAGCTGTCAGCGGCGGAGAACCTGCGTTTTTTCGGGCGGATGTACGATCTGCCCGGTCTCGAAGCACGCATCCGGGCGGCGCTCGAGCGCGCCGGGCTGAGCGCGCGGCGCGACGATCCGGTGTCCGGCTTCTCGCGGGGCATGCGCCAGCGGCTGGCACTCGAGCGTGCGCTGCTGCACGAGCCCCGCCTCGTGCTGCTCGACGAGCCGTTCACCGGGCTCGACGATGCCGCGACAGTGGCGCTGCGGACGCGGCTGGCGGCCTTGCGTGAGGCGGGGTGCCTGTTGCTGCTGACGACTCACGATCTGGAGACGATCGAGACGATCGTGGATCGCGCGGTGATGCTTCGCGGCGGACGGCTCGACGAGATCGGACCCGGCGCCGGCAGCCTGCGCGAGCGGTATCGCGCCCTGTGCGCGGCGGAGCCGGCGTAGATGCGGTTCCTGCGATCGGCCTGGCTGGTCACGCGCAAGGACCTGCTGATCGAGGTCCGCAGCCGCGAGATCCTTTACACGACGCTCTTTTTCGCGGTTTCGTGCGTGCTGGTGTTCGCGTTCGGGTTCGTCGACGAGGGGCGGGCGCTCGAGGGGGCCGCGGCGGGGATTCTGTGGATTGCGATCGCGTTCTCGGGCACGCTGGCGCTGGGCCGGACCTTCGAGCGCGAGCGCCAGAGCGAAACGATCCGCGCGCTGCTGATGACCCCCGTCGACCGGCCGGCGCTCTATCTCGGCAAGCTGGCCGGTGTCCTGTTACTCCTGGCGGCCGTGGAGGCGATCATCGTGCCGCTCATCGCGCTGATGTTCCAGGCGCCGGTCTTCGCGCACCCGTTCCTCATGGGCGGCCTGCTGGTCACCGGCACGCTCGGCTTCGCGGCGGTCGGCACCCTGTTCGCGGCGATGCTGGGGCGCTCGCGCAGCCGCGACGTGCTGCTGCCGGTGCTGTTGTATCCAATCACGATTCCGGTCATCATCGCCGGAGTGCGCGGCACCGCCGCCCTGCTGGCCCCTGAGGTCGATCTGCCCATGGCCCGCGTCTGGCTCTCGATGCTGGTGTTCTTCGACCTCGTGTTCGTCACGCTGGCACTCTGGACCTTCGAGCCGGTCATGAGCGAATAGCAGGCGGGACTCAGACTCGGGATCAGGGATCCGGGATCCGGTGACTGCTAGCGGCCACCAGCTTCAATGGCTACGCTGAACCCTGAACCTTGCACGTTGCACTCTGAACCCTGCACCTTGAATGCCTGAACCGAACCTCATGAACCCCATGAACCCATGAACCTCATGAACCCAACGTTCTCATGAACCGCCTTTATTCAATCCTCATCGTCCTCGCCGTCTGCATGTTCGCTTACGCGCCTGTCCTGATCATGCAGGCCCCCTACGAGTCGACGATGGGGCTGGTGCAGAAGATCTTCTATTTCCACGTGCCCTCATGGTTCGGCATGTTCTCGGCGGCAACCGTATGTGGCATCAGCGGCGCGATCTACCTCTTTTCCGGCCGGCCGGCTGCCGACCGGCTGTCGGTGGCGGGAGCGGAGCTGGCAGCGGTCTTCGGACTCATCGGGCTGATCACCGGCCCACTCTGGGGCCGTAAGGCATGGGGCGTGTGGTGGCAGTGGGACGCCAAGCTCACGTCGGCGCTGATTCTCGAACTGATCTTCCTGGCAGTGCTGCTGCTGCGGCGCTACGGCGGCCCCGGTTCGGAGAAGTTGTCGTCGGTGGTCGCGCTCCTCGGCCTGGCCAACGTTCCATTCGTGTATTGGTCCGTGAACATCTGGCGCACCATGCACCCGAAAACGACCGTAGTACCGACGCTCGGACCTGGCATGCGCGGGGCTTTCTGGTGGTGCGTACTGGCCTTTCAATTGTTGTTCGTCTTGCTGCTGGTGGCGCGCACCAGGCTCGAGACACGGCGCGCGGAGCTCGAGACGTTGATGGTCTCGATCGAGGATTGAATATGGGTACTTTCAGCCGAGTGATGACGCGGAGTCGGACCGTGCGGGCACTGCGCGCAGCGATCCTCCTGATGTTCCTGGCCGCGGCGCCGGCTGCCGCCGTGTTCGCTGACGCATCCCAGCCTCCGACCACTGCCGCACAGGACGGCTTCTTGCCTGTCGACGAAAGCAAGGTCCAGGAGCACCTGCCTGCGGCGCCCCTGGTGATGATCGCCTATGCCGTGGCGTGGACCGCGGTCTTCGTCTACGTCTGGTCGCTGTGGTCGCGCCTGGCGAAAGTCGAACGCGAAATCCTGGAGGTCAGCCGGCGCATCGACGCCGGGTCCCGCCGTTGATGGGCAACATGACCTCGGCGCACTTCATCTTCATTCCGTCCGTCCTGCTGGTCGGGATCATCATCGGCTGGATCCTCGGCGGCCGCGCCGCGAAGGACGCATACGCGATGGAGTTGAAGAAGCGAGAACGGAAGCGCGAGCGCTGAACCCTGAACCTTGCACCCCTGAACCGCTTCGCGTCAACGACCCACTGCCAACCGATTGGCGAGCGAAGCGGGCAACCCCGCGGTCATGATGCGGCGCTGCGCGGCGTCGACGGCGTAGGGGATGCGGTGGAGGATCACCGTGGCGGTGTCGGGCAGATAAAGCGCGAACGCGGCACGCGCGTCGCCGTCGCGCGGCTGGCCGACCGAGCCCGGGTTCACGACGTAGCGCATGCCCGCCACGAGCGGCAGCTCGATCGGCGCCTCGCCTTCAGGAACGAACCCACCGAAGTTCACCCCATCCGTCTTGAACACGACCGGCAGGTGAGTGTGCCCGAACAGGCACAGCTGACGCTCGCTGGTCGCCATCGCGCGCTGGGCATCGTCCGAGTCGAAGATGTAGTGGTCTTCGTCGAACGGGGAGCCGTGGCAGATCTCGACCCGCTCGTCGATCAGCACGGGGCCGGCAGGGAGGCCGCGCAGGTACTCACGGTTGTCGGCGGTCAGCGCCTCGCCGGTCCACATCGCCGCATACTTGGCAATCTGATTGAAGTTGCTGGCGTCGTCGATCCCGCAGGCCGCCTTGTCGTGATTGCCGCGAATGACCGCGACCGGGTTGAGCGCGCGGATCCGGTCGATGACGCCGTTCGGCTCGCCGCCGTAGCCGACCAGATCGCCGAGCACGAGGAGTCGATCCCATTGGCCGTCGACCGCCGCGAGCACGGACTCGAGCGCGTCGAGATTGGAGTGGATGTCCGACAGAACGAGGTAGGCGGCCATGTTCGAGTCGCTACAGCGGGCGACGCTCCATCTGGGTGATGCCGTCCATGATGCGTTCGGCCACCGCTTCGGCGCGAGCACCGGTGGCATCCACCCTGAGGTGGGCGTGGGCATAAGCGAGCTGCCGGGTCGTGAACAGGCGTTCCATCTGCGAGCGATCGGCGGCCAGCGGACGCCGGCCGTCGAGCGGCAGCCGGGCGAGCACTTCCTCGAATGGCACATCCAGCCAGACGGTGATTCCGTCGCGATTCATGGCCCCTCGATTGTCCGGATCGACGAAGGTGCCGCCGCCGGTGGCCACGACGACGTGGCGCAGCGGCAGCAGCAGGTGCAAGATCTCCCGCTCGACGATGCGGAAATACGGCTCACCCTGACGCGCAAAGATGTCGGCGACCGTGCGGCGCTCGCGTGCCTCGATCAACTGGTCGACGTCCTCGACACGCCAGCCGAGCCTTCCGGCCAGGGCCCGCGCCACCGTCGTCTTGCCGGCGGCCATGAAGCCCACCAGAAAGATCTTATCGACCGTCACCGCGCGTGAGCCGATCGAGCGTGTCGAAGAAGCCGGGGTACGAGACGTCCACCGCGGACGCGCCGGTAATCGTCGTCGGGCCCGTAGCCCGCGTCGCCGCGATCGCGAAGGCCATCGCGAGACGATGGTCGTCGCAGGCGTCGACGGTTGCCCCGTGCAGCGGCGCGGAGCGGAGGTGGAATCCGTCGGGGAACTCGTCCATCGTCGTCCCCATCGCCCGCAGGCCGAGCGCCAGCGCGGTGATCCGATCGCTCTCCTTGTGGCGCAGCTCCGCGGCGCCGCGCACGGTCAGCTCGGTTCCCGGCGGCAGCATGGCCGCGAGCGCGGCCAGTGCCGGAACCTCGTCGATGATCGCGGGCACATCGGCCGGCTCGATGGCGAAGCTGCGAGGCGCGTCGAACGCGACCCGGACGCGGCCCATCGGCTCGCCGGCGCCGCGCGTCTCGACGTCGGCGGTGGCCGTGGCACCGGTCCGGCGAATGATGTCCAGGATGGCCGTGCGGGAGGGGTTCAGGCCCACGCCATCGATCTCGACCTCGCCGCCAGGCGTGCCGGCCGCGAGCGCCATCCAGAAGGTCGCGCTCGAGATGTCGCCGGGAACGGTCACCGCACACCCGCGCAGCCGCTGGCCACCGGCGATGGAGACCTTCAGGCCCTCCACATCGACCGTGGCGCCGAACTCGGCGAGCGCGCGTTCCGTGTGATCGCGCGTCGCGGCCGGCTCCAGCACCGAGGTGCGTCCTTCACTCTGCAGCCCGGCGAGGATGACCGCGCTCTTCACCTGGGCGCTGGGCACGGCCGGGATGAAGTCGATCGGCTGGAGGTCGCCCCCCTCGACCGTCAGCGGGGGGCGTCCGTTGTCGGACTCGAAGCGCGCGCCCATCCGCGTCAGCGGCTCGATCACCCGCTGCATCGGCCGCTTCGACAACGATCGGTCGCCGATCATCGTCACCCGCATGGGATGCGCGGCGAGGATGCCGGCCATGAGGCGGATGGTCGTCCCTGAATTAGCAGCGTCCAGCGCACCGGGCGGCGCAGTGAGCCCGCGCAGGCCGCGCCCGTCGATCTCGAACTGGTGGTCATCGGTCTGACGGACGCCGGCGCCGAGCGCGCGCACGCAGGCCAGGGTCGTGGCACAATCGGCGCCGGCCGAATAGCCGGTGATGGTGGTGAGGCCGTCGGCCAGCGCGCCGAACATCGCGTAGCGGTGGGAGATCGATTTGTCGCCCGGCACCCGTGTCCGCCCGGCCACGCGTCGGGCCGGCGACACGACGGTGGCGTCGGTCGTGAAAGCCATGGCTGGCAGCACTATAGCATTCGCAATTTCCATCTGATCCGGATTACTATGGTAGCGATTCGCGTGCGTTTCCAGCCCGCCATGACTCAACCCGGTCGCACGCTTCGGCGCTCCCTCGCCAGTGGCGCCACCTTCGCATGGTGACCCGCGGCGGCACGGTCCGGATCCAGATCCACAGCAACTTCGACATGCTGGATCTCGTGCAGATCGCCAGCGATCACATCGGCCAGCTGGCCGGCCTCGACGAAGACAGCGTGCACTGGATCAGCGTGGCCGTGCGCGAGTCGGTGATCAACGCGATCAAACACGGCAACCGCGAACATCCCGACAAGCTGGTGACCGTCGAGTTCACCTTCGCCCCGCCCGCTGATCCGGGCGAGTTGATCGTCCGCGTGCTGGACGAAGGCGAGGGTTTCGAGCCGGAAGAAGTCGCCGACCCCCTGGCCCCCGAAAACCTCCTCAAGTCGAGCGGCCGCGGCATCTTCTTCATGCGCAGCTTCATGGACGACGTCACCCTGCGCCGGGCGACGGACGGCGGGATGGAAGTCCGCATGGTCAAGAAGCTGGCTGCCGCCGGTGCCTGAGTCGATTCCGCCGGTCTTCCTCGCCACCGCGATCGAAGTGGCGATGCACGCCGGGCGCGTGCAGATGGCGCATTTCGGCGCCGACGATCTGCAGGTCGACAAGAAGGGGACGATCGATCTCGTCACCAACATCGACGTGGCCATCGAGCGCGAGTTCCGGGCGCTCATCGCCGAACGCTTCCCGGACCATGCGGTGCTGGGCGAAGAGTTCGAGCAGGCCGGCCAATGGGATCGGATCCCGGAGTACTGCTGGGTGTTCGATCCCATCGACGGCACCACCAACTACGCGCATGGCCTGCCGATTTTCTGCTGCTCGGTCGCGCTCGAGATCCGCGGCGTCCCGGTGGTGGCGGCCGTGTTCGATCCGAACCGGCAGGAGCTGTTCACCGCAGAGCGAGGGCAGGGCGCCCGCCTGAACGGCAAACCGCTGCGCGTCTCCTCGTGCGCGTCGCTGATCGATTCGCTGCTGGTGACCGGCTTTCACTACGACGTCCAGCGCGATCCCGCCGAGCTGATGGCACTGTTCACGCAGTTCATCACGCGCGCGCGAGCCGTACGGCGGCTCGGGTCGGCGGCGCTCGACCTGTGCTACGTCGCCGCCGGACGCTTCGAGGGCTTCTGGGAACAGAAGCTCCACCCATGGGATGTGGCCGGCGGCGCGCTCCTGGTGGAAGAGGCGGGCGGGCGCGTTACCGGCGTTGACGGGACGGCATACAGTTCGCGCAGCGGAAGCGTGCTCGCTACCAACGGCCACGTCCACGATCAGATGCTCGACGTGATCCGCGGGTTCCAGTCGGCGTGGGGCCACCCCGGCGGGTCGTGACGCGCCTGTTGGTGTCACCTGCCGGTCGGGGTACGTGACATCGGCGGAAGACAGCACCGCCAGCGTCCCCCTCCAGCTTCTCCTTCCTCGCACCATTACGTTCGATTTTCCGCCTCAACCCCCAACCGCTAAATGGCACCAATCGTGCTCCGACGCGCGGTTACCGGCGACTGCACGAGCGCGGTGTCGGGTACCGGAGTGGTCAATGTTGAAACGGCAGTGGTTGTGGACAGTGTGTGCGGCGGTTGGCCTCCTGGCTCTGACCTCCGCGTCAGCGCAGGCGCAGGTCGTGCAAGTCAGCCGCGGCCGTGACTCGCGCCAGGCGATCGGTTTCACCATCGGCGGGTTCTTTCCGCGCGGGGAAGACACCCGCGACCACCAGGACACCATCCTGGCAGACCTCGACGATTTGGCAATCGAAGTGAAGGACTTCCGCAACGTGACGTTCGGCGGCGAGTACGTGTATGCCGTCAACGACTTCCTGGAAGCTGGGGTGGGCATCGGCTACTACTCGAAGGCAGTGGACTCGGTGTACGCCAACTTCGTGAACACGGATGGATCGGAGATCGAG
>Ga0207701_10001777_pt1 | contig 22484 bp, 19 predicted proteins | sample KBSSwiSSwithPhiX_FD_184294 | JGI IMG/M metagenome (GOLD analysis project Ga0207701, IMG submission 184294) | Switchgrass rhizosphere bulk soil microbial communities from Kellogg Biological Station, Michigan, USA, with PhiX - S5 (SPAdes) (version 2) | ecosystem: Environmental > Terrestrial >... | reverse complement strand
GCTGACCGAGCATCATACCGCCGGAGGTATGTCGCGCTTTCTCAGTCATCTCGCGGAGTTGCAACCTGAGCTCTTCGCTGAAATGTCCCCCGAGCTTGCAGTCGAGCTGAAGATCGGCAACGGCGACCAGATTTCGATCGTGAGTTTACGCGGAGCAATCGAAGCGCGCGCACTGGTCAGCCGCCGTATTCGGCCACTGCATCTCAACGGGAAAACCGTACACCAAATCGCGATGCCATTTCATTTCGGTTCGGCCGGACGGGTGAAGGGCGGGTCCACGAATGATTTAATTCCGATTTCGGGCGAGCCGAACGTCACGATCATGGAAGCGAAGGCGCTCACCTGCAACATTGTGCCTGGCCGATTGCCGCGCGGTCCTGCCTTCGAAGATTGGCTCGACAAATACGTGCCGAAGGGGGGCCCGCCAAATTTGCACCCCGAACAACCGGCGGCCGGTGCGCCTTGCGCCAGAGCCGGTGGCGGTCATGGCTTGGAAGGAAAGATCGACAATCGATGATCGGCGAAGGAGTTCAGAGTACGAATCAACGGAAGCACTCCTACGTGCGCGATAACGTTGAAGTGGGATTTTTTACCGACCCGAGTGTCTGCATCGGGTGCAAAGCTTGCGAAGTCGCGTGCAAAGAATGGAACCAGGTACCGGACGATGGCTTCACGTGGACTGGAAATTCTTACGACAACACCGGCCACCTTGGCGCATCGACGTGGCGACACGTCATGTTTCTGGAACAGGATCGTGCCAAAGGAAATCAAGTCGCCGGCCCGATGTCGCTAGGCGATCAGGACCCGTTTCGCTGGGTCTTTCTGTCCGATGTCTGCAAACACTGCGAAGAAGCCGGTTGTCTGGAAGCGTGTCCCACCGGATCGATCGTGCGTACTGAAGTTGGCTCCGTCCTCGTGCAAAACGATGTCTGTAACGGCTGCGGCTATTGCGTCGTCTCCTGCCCTTTCGGCGTAATCGATCGACGGCCGTCGCCGCTGCCCGACGCCGGCGGCGCTTTCAAATGCACGTTTTGTTACGATCGACAAAAAAGCGGACTCGTACCCGCATGCGCGAAAGTTTGTCCAACCGAATCGATCGTCTTCGGGCGACTCGATGATCTGCGCGCACACGCAAGGAAGCGCGTGGAAGACTTGCGCCAACACGGTTACAACGACGCGCAACTTTACGATCCAACGGAAACTTCAGTCCGCGGTATCCACGCGTTCTTTTTATTGCTAGGCGAACCAGAAGCTTACGGGCTTCCGCCCAAACCACAGGTACCGACGATTTATTTGAAGTCTGCGTGGACCGCTGCATTTGCGACGGCAATCGCATCAATTATCGCCACCCTCGTGGCGTTTGCATTTTCATCCTGATGGACGCACCGGCATCAGAAAAGCGGCTTGAACAACTGCGGGAGAAAGCGTGGCAGGAAGGTGTTGTGCCCGGTCGCGGAGTAGATGTCATCGGCGGTCCGATTCCAAAAAAGCCCGGTTACTACGGGGAACCTGTGGTTAAACCGCCGGTCTGGACTTGGGAAATTCCTCTCTACTTTTTCTTTGGCGGAATTGCCGGGATGTCGGCGGTGATCGCGCTCGCAGCGGTCCTGTTTCATCATGTCGATGTTGCGCGGGCAGCGATGTGGGTCGCCGCCATCGCCGGGGCCGTTCTGTCGCCAATTCTACTCATCCTGGATCTGGGCCGTCCGCATCTCTTCCTTAACATGCTGCGCGTGTTCAAACATCGCTCCGCCATGTCGATGGGCGCGTGGATTCTGACAGCATTTGGCGCCTGCGCGGTTCCGGGGTTGATCGCACTCGAATTGCACGTGCATCAGATTTTCGCCGGCACATTTGATCAACTCTTGAGCTTGGCCGCCGGGATTTTCATTTTTGGTGCGGCAATTTTTGGAACTTTGCTCGCGACTTATACCGGCGTCCTCATCGGAGCCACGGCGATTCCCGCGTGGTTTTTGCATCGCACATTGCTACCGATTCATTTTGGAACCGCCGGATTGGGATCTGCCGCCGCCCTGTTGGAATTGCTCGGACATCGAATTTCCGCACTCAATTTCATCGGATTTTACGCCGCCGCGGTTGAGACGGCGCTTTTGATCTGGCTCAGCGTCGATAAACATGGCGTGGCCGATCGCGCGATCCATGAACACGGATCCGGCTGGCTCATTCGCATCGGGGAAATGTTGAACGGTCCACTCGCGCTTATCCTGCGGTTTTTCGGTCTGGTCCCATTGGCAGCGATTTCATTTTTAATCGGCGCGCTGATCAGCCGCGTTGGCTGGATCGCGGTGGGCAAAGTTTCCGGCTCCGATCCAGAATCCGTCTTCGCCGCGGAACGCTACTAGCAATCTGTTTCTCGGAGACTTCCCTCCGAAGGGGGACTCGCGAGCGTTCCTTAAGTGGCATCGGAAAACCTCACAGACGCGTCGTAGCGCCGAGTGAAACCTGTCGGTAACTGTTTTCGCATGGAAACCAACGATTCGCTGATGATAGCGCTGATTGAACACCAGGGCGTTGGGGCGCTGCGTATCGGATTCACTGTAGTCGTAATCGTTTTTCTGCTTGCCGGGGTCTTCATCTGGCGCAGGCGACACCAATTTTTCGATCGCGATTCAAGCGTTGAGAACGATGTGCCCGTCGTCCGACACAATCGTGAGGAGGAAATCACGTTTGTGTGGGGCGGTCTAATGCTCGTTCTGTTCGCCATCCTCTATCAACTCTGGAGTGCATGACCTAAACGATTTCAAATCCAAAAAACAAACTCAGAACCCTCGGGAGAAATTATTATGAGCGAATTCACTCGTCGAAGTTTCATCGGAAAGACTGCGATAGCCATAGGCAGCTTTGCCGCATTGCAAAAAGTAGCAGGGGCAGAAGTGGCGCCCTCAGACCGAAGCAAAAGCGATCCTGGACCGGCCAATCCAATGCTTGATGGCCAGAACCCGGATTCCATATGGCCGCCTGCCACGGACTCCAAGAGCCTGGTCCAAAACTTCAAGTATCCGTTTTCTTTTGCGAACAAACGCATTTACGAGGGTGGTTGGTCACGCGAAGTGACTGTGCGGGAGTTGCCCGTGTCCAAGACCCTGGCAGGGGTCAACATGAGACTTACTGCGGGTGGATTCCGCGAGTTGCATTGGCACACAGCCAGCGAATGGGCCATCATGCTTTACGGGTCAGCACGGCTTACGGCGATCGACTTGGACGGCAAAAGTTTCGTCGCCGACGTAAACAAAAATGATCTTTGGTTCTTTCCGCCAGGAATTCCTCATTCCATTCAAGGTCTCGATCCCGACGGATGCGAGTTCATGCTCGTGTTTGACGACGGTAATTTTTCGGAGTCAGAAACGGTCCTGCTAAGCGACGCGATAGGGCATCTGCCGCCTGAGGTGTTGGCAAAGAATTTCGCCGTCAGCCAACAGGCGTTCGAGAATGTACCGAAAGAAGAATTGTTCATTTTCCAAGCGGATGTTCCGGGTTCGCTGGAGGCCGATCAGACAGTAGCGACCGGGACGCGCGGAAAGTCGCCACAGAACCTTGTGTTTCGCACGATGGAAATGCCGCCGACGAAGAAAACGAAAGGTGGTGAGGTGCGCGTTGTTGATTCCAGCAATTTCAAAGTCTCAACCACAGCGATGGCTCTGGTTACCGTTCGCCCGGGCGGCCTAAGAGAATTGCACTGGCATCCAAACGCAGACGAATGGCAGTATTACATTGGCGGCAAGGGTCGAATGACTGTGGTGGACACAGGCAACAAGGCTCGCACGATGGACTTTCAAGAGGGAGACGTCGGATACGTCCAGAAAACCTTGCTGCACTATGTCGAGAATACGGGTCACACCGATCTTGTGTTCCTGGAGATGTTCGGCAAGGTCGAGCGATTTCAGGACCTTTCGTTCTCGGAGTGGCTCGCTCATACTCCGCCGGAAGCGGTCATGGCGCACCTTCGCATCGACAAGGGAACCTTCGATGCGATTCCCAAGAACGGCGGCGTGGTCATGCCGCTGTGAGGGGTCTGCCGTTTCAGTTGCGTCGCGGTCGACAAAATCTCCGGCGTCGATCCCGAAGCAGTGTTCGCCTCACAGCGCTGATTGCTGTAGCCGCGGGCGCTGACGGCGGCCATCCATGTAGCTGCGTCTGAAATTGCCGAGGTCATCGCCCCTCGGCTACCGCTCTTCCAAAATCACGCGTTCGATGTGCGAATAAATGTTGAACGATGGCGGACGCAGAAATCCAATCAGCGTTTGATTGCTTTCTCGCGCAAAATCGGCAGCAAGCGTCGAAGGCGCTGAGACCGCAGCGACGATGGGAATACCGGCGGAAAGCGCCTTTTGCACGATTTCGAACGAAGCCCGACCGCTCACCAGAAGGAGGTGTCGATTCAATGGCAACAACTCATCAAGAAACGCGCGGCCGATCGCCTTGTCCACAGCGTTATGGCGTCCGATGTCTTCGCGAACAATTTTCGCTTCACCGCTCAAATCAAAAATTCCTGCGGCATGAATTCCGCCGGTGCGCGTAAAATCGCTCTGCGCCTTACGCAATTTTTCCGGAAGCGATAGCAACGTCTCGATGTCGATCCGAACATTGCCCGACTCGATCGCGGGAAAATTTTGCCGGATCTCGTCGATGCTCGTCTTGCCGCATAAGCCGCAACTCGATGAAATCGTTCCGAAGCGTTGGGCGGAGTCTAACTTCAATCTTGCGACATGGGGCAGATCGACGGTCACGCGATTGTCACCATCTCGCGAAATCTTGACGATCGCGCTTCGTTCGCGCACGATCGCTTCTGAGACGAGAAAACCAGCGGCGAGCTCATCGTCGTGACCGGGCGTACGCATTGTCGTGGCCAAAGCTTTGCCGCCAATTCGAATTTCGAGCGGCTCTTCGATCGTCAGATCGTCCCGCAAATATTCGAGCGAACCGTCCTGTCTTCGTCGGATGATTCTTCCCGGACCGATGCTATGCGGTTCTTTCATCTACGATGATTTCAGATATTGTTGCAGTCGGTGGAAATCTGTCACTTGTACATTTCGCCGGGGCACAATTTCGTCGGCCATCACGGTCGGGAGCCGGACACGCATCCCATGATCGAAGTGCCCGTGATCGAATGCGTCGCGGACCGTGGGATTCGCGGTGATCGTTACTTCGATTTTAAGGACGACTACAAAGGCCAGATCACGTTTTTCTCGCTCGACGTTTTCGATGAGCTTTGCACAGCGGTGGGCGTACATGATTGCTCGCCGGCTGCAGCGCGGCGCAACGTGGTTACACGCGGCGTCGATCTGAACGACTCCATCGGCAAAGAATTTGAGATTCAAGGCGTTCGTTTTTATGGAACAGAGGAGTCCGCGCCGTGTTACTGGATGGATCGCGCATTCGCACCGGGCGCCCAGGTTTTTTTGAAGGGGAACGGTGGTCTGCGCGCCAGGATTCTCACTGACGGCAAACTGCACTCTACTGCGCTCGTTCCCAGCGCAGTGGCATGAAAATCAGCGCCGTGTTGATCGCCGGCGGCGAATCGCGCCGGATGGGCAGAGACAAAGCAACCCTTTTGGTTCACACAAAACCGCTCTGGCAAAATCAACTCGAACTATTGCGGAAATTGGAACCGACCGAAATCTTCGTTTCTGCGCGTACCGATCCTATGTGGCGTCCTGCGGACGTGCAGTTTGTCGCGGACGATCCTCCATCCCGCGGACCGCTGAGCGGTCTGGCTGCATCACTGGCGAAGGTGCGCAGCAAACATCTCCTCGCGCTTGCTATCGACATGCCGTTCATGACGGAAGAATACCTGACGTTTCTTTGCAGTCAGATTGAGCCGTGCCGGGGCGTGATTGCAAAAATCGACGATCGCTTCGAGCCGTTGTCGGCGATTTATCCGCACGAAGCGCTCCCGAATGTTCAGAGCGCACTTTCTGGAGAGGATTTTTCATTGCAAACCCTGGCGGGTCGCCTCGCTACAGAGGGAAAACTTCGGGTGATATCCGTCACTTCGCAGGAAAGAAATTTGTTCCTGAATGTGAATGAATTGGCTGATTTGGCGCTGTAGCCGAAGGCGTCGACGTCGGCTTCACGAGCTTCGCGATTCGCACATCGAACTGCGACCAACGCCCGCGGCTACAGCGTCCGTACCATAAAAGCGAAACGCAAAGATGCGCTTGCAACTTTGCGCCCCCTGCTCGATATGTCAGCTTCGATTTGGGATGCTGATGCGCTTGTCGATTTTACGGGCTGGAGTTTTGTTTTTTTCGCTTCCGGCGTGCGCCTTTTCCGCCAGCAACGTAGTGAATCTCTCTCATTACGACATGATGCGGCCCGATTTCACCGCCATGAAACGCGAAGGCATTATCGGCGTGATTCATGAAGCCACGTACCCGCCTTTCACACGCGACGCGAAATATCTGGACCGGCAAGTGGCAGCGACACGCGCAGGCTTGTTTTGGGGGGCCTATCACTACGCCAACGCGAGTGATCCGGTCCGTCAGGCTGATCATTTTCTAAGCGCGGTATCCAGCGCGTGGGCACAAGTCGATTCGGGGGCGCGAGGCCCGGGTGTTCTGCTGGTCCTTGATTTCGAGAAGAATGGTCATTATCCCGGTGGCACGATGCGGGTTGATCAGGCGGTCGCTTTTGTTGAGCGAATTCGCCAACGTACCGGCGTATATCCGGGCATTTATTCCGGCGAATATCATCTGCGACAAGCTATGAATAGCAGCAAGGTCACTAATGCCCAGAGAAAAGTCCTGGCGAATTGCTGGCTATGGATGGCAAATTATCAGAGCGAGCCACGCCCAACGGCGCCGTGGAGCTACTGGTCTCTTTGGCAACATTGTGGCGACGGCAAAGGCGCTCGGCCGCGCTCCGTTTACCCGATAAGCGTTGCCAACATCAAGAAGGCGGAGCGCAACATTTTTCGCGGCAATCAATCGGACCTGAAGGAGTTCTGGCAAAGACGCGCCTGGGATCCTTCGGGTGGAAAAGCTCAGCGGGAACCGGATCGCACCATCGCGGCTGACTAAGGCGCGGCCTTTTCCGACACGCTCTTCGCCTGCTGCGACCCAGTCGTTCCTTCTTTTTGGATCCCGCGCTGCGTTGTGAGATAAACGGCAAAACTGCCGAGCCAATGTCCGCCTTCGTAATGGGCGCCGGTAACCGCTGCGAGACCCGCCCGCTGATGCGCGTCCGCCGCAGCCTGCAGCGCCACTCTCCGCGGATCATCCGGTGGCAGCGCCGACCGAATTCCTTCCAGCATCCAGGCGCGGCTCAGGTTTAGCCCGTCCAGATGCGCGAGCTTGGGATCGCTCGGATCGGGCGAGATTACCGGTTTCAGCCAGTCGCCGTTTCCGGTCTTAGGGATCTGCGGCATGAAATCGTTGAGCCACTTCGCGAATTCCGTTTGCGATGAAACGCGACGCATCGCGTCTGCTTCGCCCAGGCAGGGCGACAGAAAATCTTCACCCGAAGGTTCGTAATTGAGCGGACAATCCTTATCAGTGAGGAAGAACTTTCTCGCTGAATCCGCAACCAGCCTGGCAAAGGAATCATTTTTGGTTGAGCGCGCGTAATCCAGCATCAGGCCGAGTCCGAACGCTGTCTGATCATGCTCGCCGATGCGCACCGGATGCGAGAGTTTCGGCAACCATGCTTTCAATCGTTCGATTGCTGCGTCTTCGAGGGGCCGCAGATTCGCCGACATCTCGCGCGCCTGATCGTCGTCCCATTCGCGCAATTCAGCGCACAATTGCAACAGCCACGCCAATCCGTACGGCCGTTCGAAACTGGCGCGGCCTTCTCCGCGAAGATACGCAGCTTCCTGCTTCAAATTTTCCGTTGTAAGACTTTTGCGGAGTGCCTCGCGTGCCTGCGCGGCAAATGGCGCATTTGGAAATGTGCGCAGCAGTCTCACAAGGAGCCAATGCCCGTGGACCGACGAATGCCAGTCGTAGCAGCCGCAAAACGCCGGAGTAAGTTTGCACGGCGGTGCCACGTCGGCATCGCTGTTCAGCACATGACTGATTTTGTTTGGATATTGTTTGCCTACGCATGCCAGCGCTAACCCGGCGAATCGTTCTGCTGCCTTTTCGTCGAACGTCGACGCCGTGTTTGCCGCGGCCATCAGCGGCATCAGGACCAAGGTTGCGAGAAAGCGTTTCATCCTTGTGCGCGACCGTAATCGCTGTTGCCTGGCGACGCGAGCGCGTTGAAAATCCGAACCATGCACGCTCGTTTCTGTTCACTGGCAAAATCGGCATCTCATGACGCGGTCATCGGCATAATTGTGGCAATGACCCACATCGCAGCTATCTCTGTCATCGCGCAAACGTCACCCGTGGAAAATTCCAATATCGCAGATAACCCATTGCTCACCGAGAGCTCGCTACCATATCACGTACCGCCGTTCGACAAGATCAAGGACGAACACTTCCCGCCTGCGATCGAGGCCGGCATGCGCGATCAGCTCAAAGAGGTTGAGGCGGTGGCAAACAACTCTGAAAAGCCAACATTCGACAACACCATTGTGGCCCTTGAACGCCCCGGCCGTTTGCTCGACCGCGCACAGCGCACTTTTTCGAACCTGAACGCCTGCAACACCAATCCAACGCTGCAGAAGATTGACAAGGAAATGGCTCCGAAACTCGCCGCGCATCGCGACGAGATTTTTTTGAATCCGAAATTATTCGCGCGCGTGCAGCAACTTTACGACAATCGCGACCACCTCGGCCTCGATCCGGAATCGGCTTATTTGCTCGAGCGCTATTACAAAGATTTCGTGCGCGCCGGCGCGAAGCTCTCCGATGCGGACAAGGAAAAGCTCAAGAAAATCAATGCCGAGCTGGCAACTTTGCAGACCCAATTTGAACAAAATGTTTTGAAAGAAAAGAACGCGGCCTCGGTGGTCGTCGATCGTAAGGAAGATCTGAACGGTCTTTCCGACAATCAGATGGCAAGCGTTACCGCAGCGGCAAAAGCGGAGCACAAGGAAGGCAAATTCGTCATTCAAATGCAAAACACGACCGGACAGCCGTTGCTTGAGTCGTTGCAAAACCGGCAACTGCGCGAACGCATCATGCAAACCTCTCTCGCGCGCGACAGTCACGGTGGCGAGTTCGACACGCGCGACATCGTCCTGCGAACAGCGCAATTGCGAGCGGAAAAAGCGAAACTGCTCGGCTACGCGAATTGGGCCGCGTATCAGCTGGAAGACCAAACCGCCCACGATGTTCCTACCGTAAACAAACTACTGAGCGACCTCGCGCCGCCCGCGGTGGCAAACGCAAAAGGCGAAGCGGCCGACATGCAGAAGATTGTCGACCAGGAAAAAGGCGGCTTCGAGATCGCGTCCTGGGATTGGCCCTTTTATTCGGAGAAAGTTCGCAAGGCGCGTTACGCTTTCGACGAATCGGAGCTGCGCCCATACTACGAGCTGAATCACGTCATCCTCGACGGTGTGTTCTTCGCCGCCGGAAAACTTTATGGTCTCACCTTCAAGGAGCGTCACGATATTCCCGTTTATCAGCCGGATGTGCGTGTATTCGAAGTCTACGATCGTGACGGCAAACCGCTGGCGTTGTTCCTCGGCGACTATTACGCGCGCCCATCGAAACGTGGCGGCGCATGGATGAACGCGTACGTACAGCAAAGCGATCTGTTTGCGACCAAGCCGGTCGTTGCCAATCATCTCAATATTCCGAAGCCGCCGCCCGGCGAACCAACGTTGCTGACCCACGATGAGGTGCGCACTGCGTTCCATGAGTTCGGTCACGCACTGCACGGGATGTTTTCCAACGTAAAATATCCGCGCTTCAGCGGAACAAGCGTGCCGCGTGACTTCGTCGAGTACCCCTCGCAGGTGAACGAAATGTGGGCCACATGGCCGGAGGTGCTGAAGAATTATGCGAAACATTATAAGACAGGCGAACCAATTCCTCAGGCATTGCTCGACAAGGTGATGGCTGCGGAAAAATTCAATCAAGGCTACAAGACAACTGAATACCTGTCGGCATCACTTCTCGATCAGGCCTGGCATCAACTGAATCCATCAGATGTTCCAAAAGACGCAGTCGCCTTTGAAGCGGAAGCGTTGCACAAGGCCGGTGTCGATTTTTCGCCGGTGCCGCCGCGCTACCGCAGCTTTTATTTTTCACATGCGTTCGCGGGCGGTTACTCGGCCGGTTATTACTCCTATATCTGGAGCGAAGTACTCGACGCCGACACAGTCGAGTGGTTCAAGGAACATGGCGGATTGAAGCGTGAGAACGGCGATCGCTTTCGCGCCATGTTACTGTCACGCGGCGGATCGGCTGACGCTCTCGGACTGTTTAAGAATTTTGTGGGACGCGATCCATACATCGAGCCGTTGCTAAAGCGACGCGGGCTCGATCGCGTAAGCACTGCCGACTCCAAAAAAGCTGACTTACACCCGCCAGATCGCTGATCACTTAGGATCGGCGAGTTTTAGCGAACGAAACGAGCGCTACAGCAGGGCCAAGCCCGCAGGTACACCAACATGAAACCCATTCTGGTCTTCATAACCCTCGGGGGCTCGAAACAGGCCGCCCAGTAGCACGAATAAAGCGAGAATGCTCACCAACGCGCTGAGCAGGAATCCAAGACGGATCACAAGATCGTATTCAACGCTGGTGACGCTCACCCAAAGCACGACTGGAAACATGAACGCGATCACGGATTTCGCTCTTTTCATAGTGCCAGGCCGTTGTTGTTTCTTACTACACGATTCGAGAATTGGTTAAGGGCGGCTCCGTTGTCAGCCGCATGTAACAAGAGATGCGGTAAACCCTTGCGCGACTTTTTCAACAGAAACCGACGAAATATTTTCTCCAGAGCGAAGAAAATCGCGAAGGCGCTGCAGCGACGCCAACCTTACGGTTTTGCTTCGTACAAATTGTTAAAAGGATTTTCCAGTGGCACTCGCCGGACGCTGCTGAATCCGGCCTTCTCGCAAAGCTCGCGGACCTTCGCCTCATGAAACCCCAGCGTGCCCAGTCCTGCGCCATGGTTCGCGAGTGAGGTGGTCATGCAGTAAAAGACGCTTACGCCGTGAAACATCGCGCCGAACGGATTGGCGTTTTCCTCGAGCTTGTCGGAACAATTGATGTCGAGACAAACGTAAACGCCGCCCGGCCGAAGCGCTCGACGAATCGATTGAAGCAACTGAAGCGGATCGACTGCATCATGGACAACATCAAACGTTGTGATCACATCAAACTGCGTCGGCAACCCCTTCGACACATCGCGTTCTTCGAAGCGCACCCGCTCTGACACGCCGGCTTCGCGAGTATTCGCGGTCGCGCGCGCAACCGTCGGACCAAAGTTATCGTAGCCCACGTAACGCGACCGCGGAAAGGCTTCCGCGAGTTTGATGAGACCTCGCCCCCGCCCGCATCCAACATCAGCCACGTCGCAACCGCGTTCCAAATGCGCCTTCACGTCAGGCATCGCGGGGATCCATTGTTGGAGCAACAAATTCTCAAACCATGTGGACGTGAATCTTTCCAGACCGTCCCACATCATATCGGTGTATTGCGATTGAGAAACGCCGCCGCCACTGCGAAACGCAGTCACCACCGGCTCGAACACGCCGGTCAACGCAGGCAGCATCTGATACATACCGCCGACAAAAAACGGGCCGTTCTCGTGTGCGAGAACGGAGGCGTGCTCGGCAGGCAGACTGAAGCGGTTTGTGGTTCCCTCGTAATTCAGATAGCCGGCCGTGGCCATGCCGCCCAGCCATTCGCGTAAATATCGCTCGTTCAGTTTTGTTCGGGACGCCAGCTCTGCCGATGTCGCCGGCCCCTGCTCCACCAGATTTTTGAATAACCCCAATCGGTCGCCAATAGCACCGAGCAGCGTGGTCATTGTGCCGCTGATCTGCTGAACTACTTTTCCAACGAACTCCTCCTGACGAGCCGGATCGATTACTCCCGCTTCAGCCATTTCTTTCTCCAATTGCGGGGGGCACCCGCATTTTATCAGTGACTCTCCCACCTGCAATCAGGAAAACGCCATCTCTCGCTAGGGCGCGACCACAGCTCTCTCGCTGCGGCGGCGGCGCACCGGGGCAAATTCAATTGCCGGTGGAATGCTGCGCCAATTCTGTTAATTTTATAATCCCGTGAATGAAACTCCTGCTGTAACCCAAGGTGATGGCGTGACTGCCGCCAATTCTACTTCCAGCGCCGCTCCGGCTTCCACCGCCAGTCCGGGTTCGGACCGCGCCGATCTGCGGCCCGAAAATATTCAGGACGCCGTCATTCGTCTCGCCGGGAATTCGCAGGACGGAATTCAAACCGCCGGCGCCTTTCTGGCCCGACTCGCTGGACGCAGCGATCACGATGTCATGACGTACATGACCATTCCGGCCACGATTTCGGGTGGACCGTCGATCTTCCAGGTTCGGATCGGTTCGGGCGAAGTGTTATCAGCCGGCGACGAAGCCGATTTCCTCGTCGCGTTTTATCAGCACAGTTATCAGGACCACCTCGATTTCCTGCGCGAAGGCGGTGTGTTGCTTTACGATTCCGACAACGTCGAGCCGAACCTCGACGACAAACGTTTCGTTTATGTCGGAGTTCCCATCACAGGTCTGACGGTCGAGGCGTTGGGCGGCACTGCGAAGGACAAAGGCAAAAACATTTTCGTCCTCGGCCTGATCGCAAAGATTTTCAATCTCGACGCCGACAAACTCAAAAAACTGATCAGCGAAAAATTCGCCGGCAAAGACCAGAGCATCGTTAACACCGCATTAATGGCGTTCCAGGCCGGTTACGCTTACCCGGTCGGAAACGTCCTGACGAAGCATTACCGATTCGAGCACATCCCGAAAACGAGCGGTCGTGCGCAGATCACGATGGACGGCAACCAGGCGCTCGCCTACGGACTCATTGCGGCGGGCGTTCGCTACGGCGCCGGTTATCCGATCACGCCGTGGTCGTCCATCATGGAAATGCTACGGCGCGAGCTGCCGAAATACGGCGGAATTTTTGTGCAGGCCGAGGACGAGCTTGGTGCCGTGTCGCTGGCTCTTGGATTTTCGTATTCAGGATATCTCGCGGTCACCGGCAGTGCCGGACCGGGCATCTCGCTAAAGGCCGAAGCGATCGGTTGGGCGTCAATGGCGGAAATCCCGCTCATCGTTTGTAACATTCAACGCGGCGGCCCGAGCACGGGGTTGCCGACAAATGTTGAGCAAAGCGATTTGCATCAGGCCATTTTCGGCAGCCACGGCGACAGTCCGCGCGTTGTGCTCGCAGCAGCGAGCGTGGAAGATTGTTTCTACATCGCGATTGAAGCGGCGCGCATCGCGCGCAAATACAGCACGCCGGTTTTTATTTTGAGCGACACTTCGCTTGCCACGCGCATCGAAGCGTTTGACGAGCCCGATCTTTCGAAGTTGATGGTCGACCCGAAGCCCGATCTCACACCACGCGAAGGCGGTTTCAAGCCGTACGATCTTGAGCGCATCACGCAACACATTCCCCCCGGCACGCGCATCCTTGACGGAAAATATCCGCTCATCGGCGGTCTCGAACACGACGAGATGGGGCACCCCACCGGCAGCCCGAAACTGCATATGGCCATGACGGCGAAACGCCGCAACAAATTGCGCAAACTCGCCGAAGAAATTCCGGTACCGGAAGTTTTTGGCGATCAGGAAGGCGATACGCTGCTCGTCGGCTGGGGATCGACGTATGGGCCGATCCACGACGCCGTGAAGATGGGGCGCGAGCACGGCGAAAAAATCGGCGCCATACATTTGCGCCATGTTCATCCGTTACCGAACGGACTCGAGAAAATCTTCGCGAAATTCAAGCGGGTCGTCACGGTGGAGATGAACGATCAAGGCCTTTATGGGTTCGGCCAGCTCGCCACCATTTTGCGCGCGCGCTACTGCGAACCCAAAATTCAGAGTGTCACCAAGACCGACGGTCTCACCTTCCGTGTGAAAGAAATTCTTCAAGGCGTTTTCCCCGGCAAGTTTATCTCGGTTAGGGGCTATTCACCGAACCGTCCGGTTTCCGGAAACGGCGAACAAGATGTCGATGTTGCCCGCGCCGAGTCTATTGCCCAAGGAGTTGGTTAACGATGATGTCTATCTTATGAGCGAAACAACAGAAACCACGTCACCTGCAGCGGCAGGCATCCGCCAGTCCGGCTCGGACTCGCCTGCGATTGCTGAGCCACCACGGGAAAAATTAACCAAGAAAGCCATCACTGCCGACCATCCGACCTGGTGTCCCGGATGCGGTGATTTCGCAGTGCTCGCTGCGTTCTACAAAGTCCTTGAGAAACGCCAGCTCGAACACGAAAAAATCGTCACCCTCGCCGGGATCGGTTGCTCATCGCGCTTTCCATATTTCGTCAACGGCCACGGCGCGCATTACATTCACGGCCGCGCCGTCCCACTTGCTTCCGGCATCAGCCTCGCCCGGCCCGACCTACACGTGTTCCTGTTCGGCGGTGACGGCGACGGGTTCTCCATCGGCGGCAACCATCTTGATCACGGCGCGCGCAAGAACATCAACATGACCTATTTCATCATGGACAACTTTGTTTATGGCCTGACGAAGAAACAGACCTCGCCCACGTCGCCTATCGGGTTCAAGAGCAAGACCGACCCCTCAGGCGCGATCGATCAGCCGGTGAATCCGATGAAGAAATTGATCGCCGGCGGGGCGACCTTCATCGCGCGCACCCACGCCGCACAGGTCAACCACATGATTCAAATGATCGAGCGCGCGTTCGATCACCAGGGCTTTAGCGTCATCGAATGTCTGAGTGAATGCGTGGAATTTTTCCCGGACGTGTTCGATCCGGCCAATCCGAAGAAGGGCGGCAGCTTTGAAGTGATCCAGGAAAAGAAATGGGACAACACACCCGAGGACGAGTTGCGACATGATGTGACGGACGAATTGGCCGCGTACAAGCTGGCGTCGCTCCCTTTCCCAGGCGTGTTCGGCGTGTTCTACGAAACCGAACGCCCGACGAAAAATGCCTTGGAGAAGAAATGGATCGAAACGACGCGCGAAAAGACTGGGAACGCGAGCGATCTCGAGATTCTGCAAAAAACCTTCGACCGAATTAAGTAAGGTCCGCTCCTCTTACTTCTTGCGTTCTAATTCAAACGCGTTGCGTTCGAAATCTGACTCGTTACCGTCAGCGCGCGGATTTGACCGAAACAAAAGCGGCCGAAATCCGTTTAATTACGTATTAAGACAATGAAAATTATGAAATTGCGTTCCCTTATTCTAGCTGGCTTTCTCGCACTGCCTTTGACGTCTTCGTACGCTCAGGTAGGCGTATCGGTCAATTTTGCTCCGCCGCCTCTGCCGGTATATGAGCAACCGCCCTGCCCGGTTGCAGGTTACATCTGGACTCCAGGCTATTGGGATTATGGTTATGATGTCGGGGATTACTATTGGGTGCCGGGTGCCTGGGTCCCTCCGCCGTCAGTCGGTCTGCTTTGGACACCGTCATGGTGGGGTTGGAACAACGGCGTATACGCGTTTAACCAGGGTTACTGGGGACCAACCGTCGGCTTTTATGGAGGCGTTAATTACGGTTATGGCTACACTGGAGATGGCTACTGGGGCGGCCGATGGAGCGGAAACAACTTCCAGTACAACACTGCTGTGACGCGCGTGAATACCAATGTTGTCCATAACACCTACGTCAATAACTCTGTGACTAACAACATGAACGCTAACCGCGCCAGCTTTAACGGTCCCAATGGGGTGAAGGCGCAGCCGAATGCGGAACAGAAAGCCGCTGCGGCAAACGCTAAGAAAATCCCGCCAACCTCGCAGCAGCTTGCACGTCAGCAGGCGGCCAGCAAGGATCAAAACCTCCGCGCGTCCGCGAACAAGGGCAAACCGAACGCCGATGCGATTAAATCATTCGACAAGAACGAAGGTGTCGGGCAAGGCAAGGGCGGCGCCCAGGGACTCGGCGCTGCAGCTGGAGCCGGTGCAGGCAAAGGTGAAAACAAGATCGGGAACGCATCCGAACTTAATCGCCAGGGCGCAGGCGCCGGGCAAGCCGGAAAAGGAGCGGGAACTGAAGCGGGAGCTGGAAAAGGTGGAAACAAATCCGGGAACGTAACTGAACATAATCGTCAGGGAGCAGGAGCAGGTAATAAGGCAGCAGGGTCAGGCAACGCCGGAGCAAACGGGAACAAGGTCAAAACCGGAAATCAAAGAACCGCCACGGGAAACCAGGCCAAAATGCACACCAGCAAAGGAGCCGGAGCTGGAGGTGGTGCCGCTCACGCACCTCGTCCGACGAATCAAGTGTCGCACCAGCCGAAGGCGGTTGCGCGCAATCCCCAAATGAGCGCGCATAACGCTCAAATGGCAGGGAAGCATCCACAAGCGGGCGGAGGAAATCGCCCTGCCCCGAAGGGACAACCGCAAGGCAAGAAAAAGCCAGGCGAACGCTGACGCTGCAGGGTCGCCGTCGGAGGCGCCGTTTCAAACGGCGACCGTAACGCGAAGAAAGGTCGCAGGGATGGAAGTGCCAGCCTGACTTTTGTTCTGGCTGTCGAACAACTCTTCCAATTCTTTCTGTAACTCAGCTGCGCGGCCTTTTTTTTCCGCGGCTTCAAACGCATTCATGGTCGGCCCATAATATTTCCGGAATGCATCCACGAACCCTGCAGGTGTGCCCGGGAAGTTGAAAGTGAACGTGTCTCGCTCGAAGGAAATGTTCTTCGCCGGAACTCCTGCCGCGCCAAAACGTTCGATCACATTGCTTTCAATGCCCCATGTCACTGGGCTAACGAACCCTTCCGGTGGTGGCGGCGTGTAGTTTGAGCTGATCTTCAAAATCTGCGCCACCAGCGTCGGATCATTCGGAATCCAGTTGCCCATCACAATGCGACCTCCCGGTCGCGTCACGCGCACCATCTCTTTTGCGACCTCAAACGGCTTGGGCGCAAACATCGCCCCGAAGACACTGACCACCAGATCAAAGGCCTTGTCCGGCAACTGCTCCAGATTGGACGCATCCCCTTGCTGAAACTTGAGGTTGTTCAGGCCGTGCTCCGCAGCGCGCCTGTTCCCGGCCTCGACCAGGTTCCACGCGATATCGACGCCCAGCACGTCTGCGCCAAGTTTCGCTGCGGGCAACGCCGTGGTGCCATCGCCGCAGCCGAGATCGAGCACCTTGAGTTCTTTCGTGATTCCGAGTCGCTGCACCAGTGCCTCTCCGCTTTCGCGCATGGTATCGGCAATGCGCGTGAAATCGCCTTTTTCCCAAAGTGCTTTGTTTGGATTCGCTGGAGTAGTCATAATGTGAGGTTATCGGTTGGTTTTGTCTGGTCGGAATTAATTCGGAGCAGTGACAAGACACAATAATTGAGCCGGCCGCAAGCAATTCGACTTATTCGTTCGGTAACGCGGATGTTACCGAAATGACTCTCGCGTTTCATCAGCCGTAGTGGCTGCTGTCCCGGCCGCAATTCTGTAGCCGCGGGCGTCGACCTCGGGAACTGCCGAAGCCAATGTCACCGAAATGACTCTCGCGTTTCGTGCGCCGAGGGTTTAGTACATTTCCTATTCTCACCCCGTGAAAGAGGAACCACTCGATACCCATTCGAAGGCGCTCAGGATTAATCTGGATCCGCGCTGGTACGGTACCTTTGCCGAGATCGGCGCGGGCCAGGAAGTGGTGCGCTGGTTTTTCCGTGTCGGCGGCGCCGCCGGAACAGTCGCCAAGAGCATGTCGGCTTACGACATGCAGGTAAGCGACGCCATTTACGGGCACGCTGACCGTTACGTTTCGCGCAACCGGCTGCAGGCGATGCTCGATCACGAATTTGGGCTCGACATCGAGCGGCTGGGCCCGGAGCGCGGCGATAACACTTCGTTCTTCGCTTTCGCCGATACCGTGGTGGCGCGGAGCTATCGCGGGACTAACGAGTGCCACGGCTGGATGGGGATCAAGTTTCAGAGCCGCGCCAACGATGAGCCCAGTCAGATCGTGATGCACGTGCGCATGCTCGACGAGGAAGCATCCGGGCAACAAGAAGCGCTCGGCATCGTGGGCGTGAACCTTTGTTACGGCGCATTTTTCCTAAGTCACGTGCCGGAAGAACTCGTCGAATCGCTACTCGATAATCTCACCACGCGCCGCCTCGAGATCGACATGCTCGAGTTCAGCGGGATCGAATTTCGCAACGTGGACAACCGAATCATGGCGCTCAAGCTGGTGCAAATCGGCCTGAGCGGCGCAGCGATGTTCGGCCCGAACCGCGAGGTGCTGCAGCCGTCCGACGTGTTGCATAACAAGGCCGTGTTGGTCGAGCGCGGCAGTTTTCGTCCGGTCACCTATGTCAACCTCGACATGTTTCAGTGCGCCCTGGTGAAGTTTAAAAAGGAACCCGCCATGGAGAACAAACCGATTCTCGGTCTCATGGAACTGACCATGCGCAACTTGCTGGCCGGCGGCAAAGATGTTGATCGTCGTGATTTTCTCGGGCGCGCCGAGGTCCTCGGCGCCTGTGGCATGACGGTGCTCATCTCCGATTACTTCGAATACTATCGGCTTGCCGCTTATCTCGCGTGGCGGACACGGGAACGAATCGCCATCGTCATGGGTGTGCCGAGTGTGTACGAGCTGTTCGATGAAAAATATTATGCCGACTTGCCCGGAGGCATTCTTGAAAACTTCGGGCGTCTCTTTAAGAACGACTTGAAAATTTACGTCTATCCGAAGCAGCGCACTCGCTCCGACGAATTGGAAACCATTCACACCGTACAGGTGAAACCCGACCTGCAACCGCTTTACAGTTATCTGCTCGGGCGCGGCAGTTTTGTGCAGCTTGATAACTATAATCCAGAGTATCTGCCGATCTTTTCACGGGACGTGCTCAAACGTATCGCGGACGGGGACGAGACCTGGGACCAGATGGTCCCACCGCAAGTTTCCGAGATCATCCGCCGCCGTGGTTTCTTCGGATACAAGAAACATTGACGCTGCGCCGAGCTCCGGCGGCGCATTCAATTGATACTGATGTTGTATTTCGCATACGGCTCGAACATGGACTGGTCCCAGATGAAGGAACGGTGTCCATGCGCCAAATTTGTTTGTCGGGCAAAGCTGCCCTCACACCGGCTTGCCTTTACGCTTAGGTCTTGGAGGCGGCGATGTGGCGTTGCAGACATCTTGCGTGATGAAACGAAAGATGTCTGGGGTGTCGTTTACGAACTCGCGGGAAATGAATTGGAAAACCTCGACAAAGACGAAGACTTTCGACGCGGACGACCCGACGACCAAAACAAGTACACCCGCGAAGATCATCACGTCTGGCGCGAGGGCGATGCGAAACAGCCGCTCCTCGTTTCACTCTATCGTGGCCATCCACAGCCCAATCCACCTTTCCCCGATTGCGATTACAAAAACCTTATTGTCGCAGGTGCAAGGCACTGGCAGCTACCCGCCGACTACATTCAAGAGCTCGAGTCCATCCAGATACGGTGAAAGGCGCGGGCAACTCTCAACTGATCACTCATCACCGATCACTGATCACCTTTTCCTTCTCATTGAAACTCCTTCGCTTCCCACGCTCAGTCGCCGCTACCATCGCTGCTTTACCTTCTGTCTCGCTCATCCCATTCGCTCCGTTCTTCGCATTTTTCACGAACACATTCCACCGAATGAAACGGCCGCCTTCTTCAATTCTTACTTTTGCTTTTCTATTTCTGACTTTGTTTGCGGCAGCAGCCGAAAAATCGCAGCCGAAGTCGGAACAGTCATTGACCATCGCAAACATTGTTCAGAAAGCGATGAAGTCCGACCATCTCCGAGCAGTCATCGTGAAGGTCACGCAGGGCGACAAGGTCATCATTAACGAGGCGTTCGGCGAATCGATGACTGGCGTGCCTGCGACCACGGCCATGCATTTCCGCAACGGAGCGGTCGCCTTCTCTTACCTGGGCACGCTGCTCATGCAGTTCGTGGACGAACATAAGGTCAAGCTCGACGACACGATTGATCGCTGGATTCCGACCTTGCCGGAAGCGAACAGGGTCACGTTAAAAATGCTGGCGAACCAGACCTCCGGGTATCCCGACTTCGAAACCGATCCGAAATGGCTCGATGCCTTCATCGCAGATCCGTTCCACATCTGGACGTTCGAAGAGCGAATGAAGTACGCGTTCTCACGCTCCATTCAATTCGAGCCGGGAACGAACTGGAGTTACTCGCACACCAACTTCATGATCCTCGGCGAAATCCTGAGCAAAATCGGGAACCAACCGCTCGACGTGCTCCTGCGTGAGAAAGTGCTCGACCCGATGGGCCTGAAAAACACTACCGCCTCACAGACGTCCGAAATCCCAAGTCCAGTCCTGCACGCGTTTGATTCCGAACGTCGATCCGCACTCAAAATTCCTGCGAACATTCCGTTCTACGAAGAATCATCATTTTGGAACTCGCAATGGGGAACGCCGATCGGAGCGAACCAGACGACGACCATCGATGACATGGTCACCACGGCGGTGAGAGTCGGCAGCGGTCCTTTGTTGTCGAAATCCAGCTACGAAGCCATGACCGGCCCACACCTACTCGGGTTCGGAAAAAAACAGGACAACTGCGCGCCCTCCTGCGGCACGCAAACGAACTTTTACAACTACGGCCTGGGCATCGTGCGCTCAGGTTCGTGGCTGTTGCAAAATCCGATGCTCGGCGGCTACAGCGCGACGATGGCGTATCTTCCCTCCAAAAAAATTGCCATCGCCGTTTTCGTAACCTACGCGCCGGAAGCATTCGACTCGGAGGGGAACTACCACAATTCCAGTGACGCGCTGTTCCGATCGATAGGTACCTACCTCGCTCCAGACGAAGCGCCTCCGCCTGCACCGACTCCGAACTCTGCCAAGCTGGCGCGCTCAGTGGCGGATCCGTCCGTTCAATCCGAGATCGTGGCAGCCGTCGAAAACGATCGCAAACGCTTTGGCGGCCACACGCCCGTTCCAGCCACTTTGATTGGCGTCTGGGATTCCAAAGGACATAGCTTCATCCGCGCTTTCGGCGACGCCGATCTTGAAAAGAAAGTGCCTCTCACTCCGGCTGATCACTTCCGGATCGGCAGCAATACGAAGACGTTCGTCATTAGCGTCCTTCTCCAGTTGGTAGCCGAAAGGAAACTCAGTCTCGACGACCCGCTCAGCCGCTTCTCGTTAGGCGTTACCATACCGAATGCCGGGGGCATCACCGTGCGCGAGCTCTGCAACATGCGCAGCGGCCTCTTCGAAGCCTACGATACCCCGGAGTTCGCAAAGTTGAACTGGAAGGTCCCGAAAGACTTCGAGCCGAAGACGCTCGTCGGATGGGCGATGAAGCAGAAACCATACTTTGCGCCGGGAAAAGGCTATCACTATAGCAATACCAATTACTTGCTGATCGGGATGATCATCGAAGAGATCACAAAAGACACAGTTGGAAACCAGATCCGGAAACGGCTGTTGGAACCATTCGGACTCAAGCAGACCTTTTATCCGGAAACAGAAGCCATGCCGAGCCCGTGGGTGCACGGCTATCATCTCGACAAGCAAGGCAACTGGGAAGACATCAGCAACACCGTTCCCGTCGCGTTCATGGGATCTGCCGGCGCGATGATTTCAGATATGAACGACATCAGGCGTTGGATCGAGCTGTACGCCGCCGGCAAGACGTGCGGAGCCGGGACCTACAACGATCTCATCAATTGCATCCCATTTTTGGGGAATACTTCTTTTGGTCTGGGAATTACGTGCAGCGAAGGTTGGTACGGCTACACCGGCGCGCTTCCCGGCTACAACACCGCGGATTACTACTCGCCGGAGACGGGCATTACGATCGTTGCATGGATAAACTACCAGGCTACGGAGCCGGTTGAAGGCGTTGCAAGCGTCATGGTCCGCGACATCGCTAAAATCCTCACGCCCGATCATGTTCCATTTGTCTACAAAAAGTGACCCACCAAATCCTGATCGATTCGCAAGATGAACGCGACTTGCCAGCCTGCAGCCTTTCTGACGATATTCGCTCTATGGAGGCAGGAATAGAGATGCAGTCTAATTCTCGTTAGGCTTATGGAGAACTCTACGTGAGACCAGCACTCTTTATAGCTCTCCTCGTCCTTACAGTGGCCCCTATGGGCGTAGGGCAAAAGCAGAGCGAGAGGGACAGTCACAGAACAAGTGTCGAGGAGACCATCAGGAAACTGGATAACGAACGCATTCAAGCGCAGATTCATGCTGATGCGACAGCCCTTGATCGCATCTACGCTACCGACTTCATAGGTGTAGGGCCAAGCGGCACAGTGAGAACCAAGCCGCAGGTGATTTTAGATTTCACGTCAGGCAATTTGAAATTTCAATCTATCACTACCGATGACGTTCAAGTGCGCGTCTATGGAAACACGGCTGTGGAGACTGGCCGCTCAACAATGAATGGGCAAGACA
>Ga0207701_10001775_pt1 | contig 22504 bp, 17 predicted proteins | sample KBSSwiSSwithPhiX_FD_184294 | JGI IMG/M metagenome (GOLD analysis project Ga0207701, IMG submission 184294) | Switchgrass rhizosphere bulk soil microbial communities from Kellogg Biological Station, Michigan, USA, with PhiX - S5 (SPAdes) (version 2) | ecosystem: Environmental > Terrestrial >... | reverse complement strand
CCGCGTCGGTCTCGTCGGCCAGCTGGATCGCCGCCTCCAGGGCTGAATCGCCGCCGCCCACCACCAGCACCTGGCGCCCGGCGTACTGGCGCGGATCGATCAGGCGGTAGGCGACCTTCTCCAGCTCCTCGCCCGGCACGCCCATCTTGCGCGGCGTGCCGCGCCGCCCGATCGCCAGCACCACCCGCTTGCCGGTCAGCACCCCGCGATCGGTGGTGACCACGAATTGGTCCTTCTCGCCGCTGATGCCGGTCATCTTGGTCTTCTCGTGGATGCGCAGGCCGGCCTTGTGGATGACCTCCTGAAAGGAGCTGATCAGGCTCTCCTTGCGGATCAGCGTCTGACCAAAGCGGCCGTAGTAGGGCAGCTCGATGGTCTCGGTCATGACCAGCTTCTGGCGCGGGTAGTGGGCGACGGTGCCGCCCACCGTGTCTTGCTCCAGCAGCGCATACGACAGCCCGGCGGCGCGACATCCGACGGCGGTGGCGATGCCTGCCGGGCCGGCGCCCACGATGACGACGTCGACGGCGTCGCCGGCGCCGCCGGTCTGGCTGATGGTGTTCTTGAGACGGGCGCCGACCTGCAGGCCCTGGATCAGCGCGTTCTTGATCAGACCCATGCCGGCCAGCTCGCCGACGATGTGCACGCCGGGGCGGCTGGTCTCGAAGAACTCGTCGACCTCGGGCAGCTCGACGCCGCGCTCGGCGCTGCCGAACACCAGCTTGATGGCGTCGACCGGGCACTCGGCGGCGCACTTGCCGTGGCCGATGCACTTGGACGCGTTGACCAGCGTGGCGACGCCGTCGACCATGCCCAGGATCTTCCCCTCCGGGCAGGCGCTGATGCACGAGCCGCTGCCGATGCAGACGTCGGGATCGATCACCGGATGCAGCGAGGTGGGAACGTTGAGCTCTAGCCGCACCGCCTCGGCCAGCTTCTTCTTGGCGCGCCGCTCCTCCCGGTAGCGGCGCAGCAGATAGCCGGCCAGCACCGCGATCGTCAAGGCCACGCCCGCGGTGAGGAGGTGGCTATACGATGCGGTCAGGTACTGCGCCATTTCCGAACATCAGAGCCCGGGCCGAGACTGTTCAACTAGTACCGAAACCCGGTATCGATCAGTCACGCTTTTTTGCGGTGGTGTGTTTTTTCCGGTTTTGATGTCCGTGCCGTCGTGGGGCGTGATACTCCATCGACGAAGTCCTTCTTCGACGTGACACCCGCGAGCAATTCGGCTCACCAATCGCACCGCGGCGACGGCAAAATCCCGTCGCTGACGTAAACAATGCAGCGCGCGTAAGCACTGTTGCAATTTCGGGAGGGCGCAGCAAAAACACCCCGGAAAATTGCTGCAAATCGTGGCCGCCAGACTGATCCGACCGGCGCTTGGGTACTGTAATCGCGTGCAGGAGGTTTGCGCAGACGCGAAGAGAATTGCCACTCGCAATTCCGGCTTCGCGGCGCTGCTCTCGATACTCGTCGCGCTGGCCTTCGACATGGGATGTCAGCGCGCGGCCCATTCCCCGGTCTCGCTGGGCATCACGCCCGAGCGTCACACCTGGTTTGCCATCGGCGCGCGGACCGCGCATCAACTGGGCGGTCCCATCGCCGAGGGGAAGATGGAGTGTCAGTCGTGCCACCCGGCCGACACCACCAGCTTTACCCAGATCATGTGCGTCAACTGCCACGGCCACGACGAGGCGGTCACCGATCGCCTGCACCTCACGGTTCCTGGATACGCGTACAGCGACAGCGCCGCCTGCTACTCCTGTCACCCGAAGGGGGACAAGACTCCCTTCGACCACGCCGGCATCAGCAACAACTGCGCGATGTGCCACGACGCGGGTGATCCCTTCGCCGCGCTGCCCAAGGCCAACCTCAACCATCCCGACACCGGCGGGATCGACTGCGCGGGCTGCCACAACACCAGCGACTGGAAAGGGGCGACCGGGGCGCCCAACGCCCACGATCCCGCGCAGGACATTCTGGTGGCGGCGCTGCTGCCCACCTACGCCGGCACCTCGATGGTCAACGTCACCGCGCAGGTCGAGACGTTGAGCATGACCATGAACCACGGCTCGACCGACGCGCCGGCCGCCGTGATGAGCGACTGCGCGCGCTGCCACCCCAACGCCACCGGTGGAGTGATGTCGGGATACTTCCCGGGCCACTTCCACGATTCTCTGGCGGCGCTGGGTCTCGCGCAGCCGTTGGGCTGCGCCTCGTGCCACCTCGACACCATGCCCACCGGCCTTGTCGGCTCCACCAGCAGCGGTCCCGCGCGCGTTCCCGCCGCGGGCGAGATGCGCCACGAGGCGGTGGCCTGGGTCAACGACGCGCCGACCGCGACCCGCCTGGTGACCACCAACTGCGGCGTGTGCCATCGCAGCCCGAGCAACAGCAGCGGCAGCGGCGGCAGCGGCGGCAGTGGCGGCGGCAGCGGCGACGTCACCTGGGCCACCGGCAAGGACGGCAACAAGGATGGCAGGAGCGGCTCTGGCGCGCCGGTGCAGTTCCACGCGGCGCTGGCCAGCGCCGCGATCCCCCAACCGGCATCGTGCCTGGATTGCCACGCGCATGCGCGGCCGGTGGGTGCGCTGACCAGCGGAAACGCCGCGCTGTCGCCTGGCGTCGCCTTCGATCACGCCGCGCCGGGCGCGCAGGGTGACTGTGCCGCCTGCCATGCCGCCGGCGCGGCCCCGGCCTTCACCTCGTGGCGCCTGGGCAAGTACCACCTGACCGGAAGCGCCACCCCGTCGAGCTGTCTGCCCTGCCACGCCGGCGAGCGGCCGACCTCGACCGCGGGGTGGACCAGCACCACCTACAAGAATTCGCCGTTCGACTATCTCACCAACGCCGCCGGATCGACCCACGGCGACGGCCAGGACTGCGCGCTGTGCCACCGGGGACCGGGTACCGGCGCCTGGGGCGCAACCCAGAACTGGGCCAGCGGTCGTTTCGACCACGGCCCCGACACCGCCGCGGCGACCAGCTGCATCGTCTGCCACTCGACCCAGCGGCCCGACCTGCAGCCAGGCACGACCCCCGCGGCGATGGCCACCGCGCTGGGATTTGACCACGCGACCAACGGCACCGGTGAATGCATCGGATGTCATGCGGCGACGGTCACCGGCGGCCGCTACGTCAACTACAACAACCCGACGACGCGGGCGCTGCCCGGTGGCGACTGGAAGGGCGGCGTCAGCTACCCCGGATCGTCGATCACCGGCTCGGCGGATCAGTTCATCAACGTGACCGAGACGACGCTGATCCGGGACGGAACGGCCGCCAACATGGTCACCGGAACGACGACGGTCACCGACACGATCTACAACGGGATGCTGCACGTGTCGTCGGTGCTGCCGGCGCCGCTGGCGGCGGGACCCACCAGCGCGCCCGACAACAGCAAGTGCTGGCACTGCCACACCAACAGCAACGGAGTGGTGACCGCTTTCCGCAACGGCCAGTATCACGCGGCGCTGACCAGCTTCCGCGCCACCCCCAGCGCCGCGGTGGCGCCGTTTCCCCAGCCGACCGCCCGCTGCGCCGACTGTCACGCCTCGATGACCCCTGACGGCGTGGTCGAAAAAGACGGGTCCAGCCTGTGGCCCATGGATCACCGCGCCGTGTTCGCGACGCCGGTCACCGTCGCGGGGCAGACAGTGGCCAAGGTCTCCGACATCGACTGTTCGGTCTGTCACAAGAGCCCGGGCGTGACCTGGGCCGACGGCACCTTCCACCCCTACGTCGGCTCGGCGGTGGTCAAGGACTGCGTCAGCTGCCACTACTTGCTGATCGCCGACACGGCGCGCGCCGACCTGCGCAGCGGCACCAGCTACGCGATGAAGCATGGGTCGAAGCAGCTGGTGTCCCAGACCTGCCAGACCTGCCACCCTTCGGCGGTCGGCGCCCGCGCGCTGCTGCCCGCGACCGCCGACCTGTGGAAGACCGGAACCGTGCACAGCACGGTCACCACCCAGCCCACCGCGTGCCTGGATTGCCACCTGGTCTCGCAACCGGGCGCCAACTTGCCGACGCAAAGCAGCTGGAGCTATGCGCTGAAGGTGGGTGGCACGGCCAGCAACGGCGCGCAGTGGATGAACCACGGGTCCAGCCTGGTCGCCGGCAAGGACTGCGCCGCCTGTCACCAAGGTGACGCGCAGGCCAGCGTCAGCGGCTGGAGCCGATCGATCTCCCTGCACGCTGCCGCGCCCGGGGCCAGAACCTGCCAGGAGTGCCACGGCCTCATCAATGGGGGCGGCGGCGTGGCTGGCACCAACAACAACCTTCCGGCCGGGCTCACCAGCGCGACCCTACCCACGTCGGCCAGCGCGGCGACCGGCATCGCGCCCGGCACGCTGTCGCAGATCGATCACGCCGACATCAACGCCGCCACCCGCGATTGCAACTTCTGTCATACCCAGGTCGGCCCGTCGGCGTCGGCGTCGCTACAGGGCAAGGAGTGGACGCAGGCCCGATTTCACGCCAGCTTCACGCCGACCGCCCCGCTGGTCATGAACGCTACCACCGGTCGCTGCAGCAACTGCCACCTGAACGTCAAACCGAAGTCCGGGTACACCACCTTCAATCACGGCGCCTTCAGCGGCATGTCAGGCAGCCAGGACTGCAGCGGTTGCCACGTCTACCCGGGGACCGGCACGACCGCGTCGCCCAACTGGCGGGGCGCCGCCACCGTGGCCAAGAACTGAGCGGGAGCGGCGGGGCGCCGGGGACCGGATCGCGACAATTTCGCCGTGGTTCGGTCGCGGCGCTCTGAGGCCTCGGGCCTCGGGCCTCTGGCCTCGGGTGGTTACGAGCGGCCACGGAGCAGGTCCAACGCCGCCCGAAGCCCTTTCCTTCACAGGCTCTGAGGCCTCAGGCCCGCTGGTGTAGATCGTGCAGTATGAAGAAGCCATGGTCGGTCGACATGGAAGGTGTTCGCGGCGCTGGCGGCTCGAGCGGGGTGTCATCCTTGCCGGGTTCGCGGTGGGATTGCTGGCGGCCAGCGCCGGCTGCAACAGTTCGTTCACTTCGGATCGGACGGGTGGGGCGGGCGGGTTGCCCGGGCCGCTGCCGGGCGTCGGTGGCGGCGCCGGCAGCACCAGCGTCACGGTGACCGCGGTGGCCGCGGGCCACTATCACACCTGCGCGCTGATGGCTGACCAGACCGTGCGCTGCTGGGGGTTCAATCAGGGGGGCGCGATCGGCGATGGCACGCTGATCAACCGGGAGTCGCCGACCCCGGTCGTGGGCCTGTCCGGCGTGGCTCGCATCTTTGCCGACTACACCGACAGCTGCGCCGAGCTGGGCGACGCGACCGTGCTGTGCTGGGGCAGCAACAACTATGGGCAGCTCGGCGACGGCACCACCACCCAGCGCAATGTCCCGGTCGCCGCGCTGGGGTTTGGCGTCGCGTCCCTGTCGCTGGGCCAGTACCACTCGTGCGCCCTGTCGCTCGCGGGCTCGGCCAGCTGCTGGGGCAGCAACTACGCGGGCCAGCTCGGCGACGGCACCACCATCGATCGCCGGACGCCGGTCGCGCTGGGCCTGGATGGCGTGAACCAGATCGCCGCCGGCGACGTCCAGAGCTGCGCCGTGCTGGCGGGCGGCACCGTCAGCTGCTGGGGCTTCAACTGGGCCGGTACCCTCGGGGATGGCACCACCATCGATCGGCGCAGCCCCGGCCCCGTGCCCGGGTTGACCGGCGTCGCCGAGATAGGGGTCGGCGGGAACACGGTCTGCGTCGTGATGGACGACGCCACCGTGAAGTGCTGGGGCGACAACTCCTATGGCAAGCTGGGCATCGGGTCGACGGTGAGCGCGTCGTCCTCGCCGATCACGGTGCCCAACCTGGGCGGGGTGAGGCAACTGGCGGTCGCCGACAATTCCACCTGCGCGCTGATCGCCGACGGGACCGTCAGTTGCTGGGGGCACAACGCCCACGGCGAGCTTGGCGACGGCACCCGGGAGGATCGTTTCAGCCCGACGCCGGTGCCGGGGCTGACCGACGTGGTTCAGATCTCGGGCGGTACCACCCACGCCTGCGCGGTGACCGCGGCCGGCAGGCTGCTGTGCTGGGGCGACGAGCTGGCCTACGTCGGCGGCGGCCCCAACGCCGACCGCCTGACCCCGACGGTCGTCGTCTTCTGAGCGGGCGACCGGCCGGCCGGCCGGTGCCCGCTTCTCCGGTCAGGGTTTCGGGGCCGCCGCGACCACGTCGATCTGAAAGAACTGTCCGTCGAACGGCGCGGGCGCCGGCGGGATCCCGGGCGCGACGATGTTCTGGTGGTTGGCGATCGAGATGTCGTTGTCGTCGTACGCGCCCATCGTCACCGTGGCCCCGCCCCGGATGGGGATGGTGACGGTGTAGTCGATGGCGAACAAGAAATGACCGACCTTCTTCTCGTGGCGGTTGACGGTGTAGTCCTGCGCCGGGTCGGAGACCTTCAGGCTGTAGAAGTTGTAGTTGTTGATGTCGGGGGTGCCGCCGATCTGGAAGTGATCCTGCTCGACGGTGCCGCCGGTGAAGTTCTTGGGCTCGACGACGCCGCGCACCCGGATGGTCACGGCGTACAGGACGCCGGGCGTGCCGCCAAAGGTTCTGACGATCTCTCGCTTCAGCTTCCATTTCGGATCGTCGACCTTCAGCGCCGGATCCCAGTGGCACTCGGTGTTCTCCCCAAACTTGTCGCCCTTGCACGGCGCCTCTAGCCGCAGACCAGCCAGGCTGGCGGACGGGGCATCGCCGCCGGCAGAGATTGCCGCGGGCGCCGCGGCGTTGCCCGCCGACGCGGCGGGTGGCGGGGTGGTGGCGCAGCCGCCGACGATCCAGGCGAACCCCAGCGCGAGGACCGCGCACTTGGTGGAGGGCGTCGAGCTCATGGGACCTTCCTATCATGATCAATCGGATCGTGGTTCGCGTAGAGTCGCCGCAAAGATGGTCCTTCCCTTTCGCGTGACCGCGGTCGATTCAGCCTCGCATGCCCGGCGGGGCACGATGATCACCGGGCATGGAACCATCGAGACCCCGGCTTTCATGAGCGTGGGCACGCGCGCCACGGTCACGGCGCTGGATCCGGACGATCTGCGCGCGGTGGGGGCCGGGGTGTTGCTGGCCAACACCTACCACCTGATGCTCAGGCCGGGGCCAGAGCTGTTCCGCCGGGTGGGCGGCATCCATGCGTTCATGGGTTGGTCGGGTCCGGTGCTCACCGACTCCGGCGGGTACCAGATCTTTTCGCTGCCCGCGGATCGGACGATCAGCGACGAGGGTGCCCGCTTTCGCAGCTACGTCGATCAGCGGGTGCACCTGCTGTCCCCCGAATCGTCGATCGCGGTCCAGACCGCCATCGGTTCGGACATCATGATGGTGCTCGACGAATGCGTCGACTCGACCTCGGACGAGGCGACCACCCGCGCCGCCATGGAGCGCACCCATCGCTGGGCGCTGCGCAGCCTGGCGGCGCGGACCAACCCGGCGCAGGCCCTGTTCGCGATCGTCCAGGGTGGCGTGGTGCCGGCGCTGCGCCGCGAGTCCGCGGCCTTCTTGAGCGCGCACCCCTTCGACGGCTTTGCGCTGGGTGGTCTGGCGGTGGGCGACACCCGCGCCCAGCGCGAGGACATCACCCACAGCAGCGCGGAGCTGCTGCCGGCGGCGCGGCCTCGCTATCTGATGGGGGTCGGCACCCCGCCCGATCTGCTGCACGCCATGCTGGCGGGCGTCGATCTCTTCGACTGCGTGCTGCCGACCCACCTGGCCTGGCAGGGCACCGCCTTCACCTCCACCGGGCGGGTTCGGGTGACCCGCGGGCCGTGCGGGCTGTCGGATCTGCCGCTCGACGCCAGCTGCGCCTGCTCGACCTGCCGGCGCTTCAGTCGCGCCTACCTGCAACACCTGTTCAAGTGCAGCGAGCCGCTGGGCCCGCGCTTGCTGTCCATTCACAACCTGCATCACTACCTGGCGCTGATGCACGAGGCGCGGCAGGCCATCGAGGGCGGCCGCTACGCCGCCTACGCCGCGGCCAAGCTGGAGGCGATCGATCGACACGAGCACAGCGGGCGTCGCCTGGGCGGCGCGCGCGCGGATGGCCCGGCGTGATGACGCTGGACTGCGAGGTGGTGCTGACCCGCAGCGGCGCGCCCGCCATGCGCGATCGGTGCAGCGGCGAGGTGATGCATCCGCTGGTCGGTCCGCTGGTGGAGGCGGAGCGTCTGTACCTGGCCCCGTCGCGTCTGGCGCAGCGCCTGCGAGACGCGGACGCCCGCACCCTGGTGCTGCTGGACGTGGGGCTGGGCGCCGGCTCGAACGCCATCGCCGCCTGGCGCCTGGCGGCCGCGCTGCCCGCGCGCCGTCGGGTTTTACAGATGGTCAGCTTCGATCGCAGCCGGGCCGCGCTGGAGCTGGCGCTTCGCCCCGAGCACGCCGCGGCCTTCGGGCTCGACGGTCCGGCCGGCGAAGCCGCGCGCGCGCTGCTGGAGCAGGGGAGCGCCGTCAGCCCGCAGGCCGAGTGGCGCTTGCGCCTGGGCGAGCTCCCCGGCTCGCTGGCGCTGGAACCGGCCGCCGGCGCCGACATCGTGTTCTGGGATCCCTTCTCGCCGTCGGCCAATCCCGAGCTGTGGAGCTGGCAGGCGTTCACGGCGTTGCGCCGGCTGTGCGCCGAGGGCGCCAGCGTTCACACCTATAGCGGCGCCACCGCGACGCGCTCCGCCTTGCTGCTGGCGGGCTTCGCCGTGGGCGTCGGCGAGATGATCGGGCCGGGTCGGTTCGCCACCACGGCCAGCACCCGGCTGGCCGATCTGACCAGCCCGCTCGATCGGCGCTGGCTGGATCGCCTGGCTCGTTCCAGCGCCGGGTTCCCCGCCGATGCTCCGGGCGATGCGCTGCAACGGATCCGCGCGCTGCCGCAGTTTGCGCCCGATCAGCGCTAGCCTGGCGCCTGGCCTCCTTCGCCGAGCGGTCCCGCACCGACCGGTCGTGTCAGATCATCGGTTGCCGCACACCTCGGCCAGCGTCGCGGCCTGATTGGGCTGCGGGGACAGGATCCAGTTGCTCGGCAGGGGCAACGGCCAGCGGCAGGGATCCGGATCGTCGTAGCGAAGCGCGGGACAACCGGGCTCCACCGAGCAACCCACCGAGCCCCAGGTGGTATACGAAACGCCCATCGGAAACGTGCCCGAATACTTGGTGCTGTGCACGCCGCCCGCGAACCGGCTGGAGGGATACAGCGTCACCTGCGCATGCCCGGATAGCCAGGGATCGCCAGGGGTCAAGCTGGTGTTGATCATCGCCGCCCGCCCTTGCTTGACGTTCGAGTAATCGAATTCGTGCAGCAGGATCTCGACGCCGGGGTAGGCCTCCTCGAGCGAAATGAAGGTGGTCAGGTCAGGAGCGGTCACCGTGGTCGCCAGCAGCGACCGAGGAACGCGCACGCGCAGGAAGGAGGTCCTGAAGGCGAGACTCTCCAGGTCCTCTCCGCGCGCGATGGAATCACCTATGAGGTGTCCCGAGTAGAGCGAGACCCGCCCGTCCGGTTCGTCGACCAGCGCGGTCTGGAATTCGGACTCCAGCATGCTGCCGACGTGGGGACCGCCACACGCTGCCCCGACCAGTGTCGCCGTGACCAACGCCAGGAGATTTCGTTCCATCTCTCCCCTCCCTCTTGCCCGTTTTACGATGCGCCTCGGAGGATAGCACCGGGCGCGCCGGAACAAGCAAGAGGGGGATCGTCGCTCACCCCCCGAACGGGCGGCCGTCGCGGTTGAAGCGGCCGTCGAGGTTGAAACGGGCGTCGAGGTTGAACCCGGCGTCGAAGTTGAAGCCGCCGATGCCGGGCAGGCCAGCACCGGCGTCGGGCACGCCGGCGCCGCGCCCGCCCAGGCCGCCGATGCCCATCCCGCCGGTCCCCGGAAGCCCACCTCCGCGCCCACCGGCGCCGCCGAAGTTGCCCGCGGCGCCGGTGCTTCCGCCGCTGCCGCCGATGATGATCGCCCCGCCGCCGGCGCCGGTGACCCGGGTTCCGCCGGCTCCAGCATCGCCGGGCGGGATGACGTTGTTGCTGTCGCAACCGGTGATCAAACCTGCGCCGATCAAACCCGCGCCGAGAAGGAACCCTGCCAAGGCCGTGGTCATGTGAGCTCTGGATTTCATGACTGTCGTCTCCCTTTGTCTCTAGTGAAGGACCGGACCGGTGGGCGGCGGCGGCGGAGCGCAGCTGCCGCAGATGGCGTAGTCGAGCTGAAGCGGGGAGGCGGGGGGCGCGCAGCCCGCGGCCGTCGCGGCCGGCAAGCGCACCTGGTGGGCGGCGCCGTTCTCGTCGATCTCGACCAGCTCGGTGGCGGGGTCCGGCTGGGAGAAGGTCACCTGCACCGAGCCGCCGGCGCGCGCGATGCGGAACTGACCGCCGTAGGGAGCTGGCTCGCACAGGGATTGCTGCACGTCGGTGGCCGTGGCCAGCAGCAGGACCGTGCCGTCCAGCGCATGGTTGGCGGCGCCGGCGAAGGCGAACGCGCGCGCGGTCAGATCGATGACCAGGCAATCGCGGGCGGTGTCGACCAGGGTGTGGCCCACGAAGGACGCGTCGAAGTCCAGCGACGACGAGGCGTACAGGCGGGTGGCCTGGAAGCTGAGCCCGAGGGTTCCCTTGAGGTGCAGCGAGTCGGCCTGGCCTGGGGCCGGCCCCAGGGTGACGTCGATCGACAGCTGCATGCCGTTGAACCGGCAGGTCCCGCCGTAGCCCGGCGACAGCGCGCCCGAGATCCGGCGGCCCGAGAGCAAGGTGCAGTCGTCATGCAAGGTCAGCTGTCCGTCGGGCGCCTGGGTGGTGACGCTGCAGCTGGCCGGAGGCGACAGCACGATGCGCGACGTCCCGCCGCCAGCCGCGGGGGACGAGGTCGGGCCGCCTGGTCCAATCCCCGACGGGAACTCCGAGCCACCGAAGGGGCCAGAGCCGCCCAGGTTGGGCGCCAGCCCCTGCCCGATGAACTGGATCAGATCGGCGATGTCGCGGTGGACCGCGGCGCTGTTCCTGGCGACCTGCAGCGCCTCCTGCTGGGAGGCCGGCAGCGCGGGGTCGGTGCCGTCGGCGCCGCTCGCGCCGACACCACAGCCCGTCGGGGCGGCTCCCGCGAGCGCGCCCACTACCGCTACCGCATGACAGCGCCTGAAGGTCGTGATGGCTGGCTCCTGGTCGCAAGGGTTCTTCCCTTGGTTGCCGCCCGCGCGACTTTCATCGACGAACTGATCGAAGACCTATTTGGTGCGGCGCAGACCTTCGCTGGCGCTGGCGCGTACCACCGGCGAGGGATCGGCCGCCGCCTGCTCGAACGCGCGCCGCGCGGCGGCCACGTCGCTGGCGTGCAAGAGCAGCCAGCCCAGCGCGGCGGCTGCCTCGCCCTGGCGTCCCGAGCGCGGGAACCGCGTCAAGAAGTCCTGGAACAGGCGCGCGGCCAGCGCTTCGTCGTGGCGGCGCGCCTCGGCCACCGCGCGCCAGTAGAGCGCGTCCTCCTCGAGGCTGCTGCCATGCGCGCGCTGCTCCAGCTCGGCGAAGGTGGCCGCGGCGTCGGCGGGCTTGCCGGCGCGCAGCGACGACCAGCCGCGCGCGAAGATCGCCCTTTCGACCTCGGTGGAGGCCCGGCGCGCCGGAGTCCGCTCCGGTGGGTGCGCCCGCTTGCGCGCTGGGTGCACCGGCGCGATCGCGGCGCCTGGGGGCGCGGCAGGGTCCACCGGCGTGGCCCGCTCTCCAACCCGCTCCCCAGCTCGCTCCCATCGATCCCCGGCGTCCAGCACGGCGAAGGCCTGTCCCGCCTTGACCTCCACCCGGCCTCGCGACACCGACGCCGTGACCAGCTTTCCGGCCTGCGCGGTCAGCTCGAAGCTGGTGCCCCGCACCTCGACGACCGCGTCGTCGGTCAGCACGCGGAAGCGCTCCCCCGCCTTGAGCGGGGTGATATCCAGCGCGATCCGGCCCTCGTACAGGCGCACGATCTCGTCGGGTTGCGCCTGGGCGCGCAGGAACCGCGCGTTCCCGAAGGCCTGGATCGTGGCCAGGGATGACGGTCGTGGCTGCCTGGCCGCCGCGGGCGCCGGCGGGGCCGGGGCGTGGGCGCGGTGCCCGTTCCACACCGCCAGCGCCAGCGCGGCCGCCGCCGGCAGCGCGGCCGCCACCAGCACCCTGCGCAGGCGCCGTCGCGGGACGGCGGCGGCGGTGGCGGCAGGCGGCGACCCTGACCCCCACAGCGCGGCGGCGATCGCCTGGCGCGATTCCGGCGGCAGGGCGCCGGGATCCGGCAACGCGCGCGCCAGCGTGACCAGGTCGCGATGGGCCTGGTGCTGGCGGGCGCAGCGCGCACAGGTCTCCAGGTGTTGCGCGATCTCCGGGTCGTGCCAGGGTTCGGAGACGGCGCGGGTGACCTTCCAGGTCGGCGGGCAGCGCGTCGGCACGCGGGCCAGGCGGGCGAGGAGGCTCACGGTTGCTCTCCTTCCTCGACCAGTTGTCGCAGGCGCTCGCGGGCCTGATGCAGCCGGCTCCACACCGTCCCCTCCGGCAGCTTCAGCGCGCGCGCCACGTCGACGCCGCGCATGCCCTCGAGGTCGATCAAGGTGAAGACCACGCGCAGGTTGGCGGGCAGCGCTTCGCATCCACGCTGCAGGCGCTGCAGAGCCTGGCGGTGAGCGATCTGCTCGTGCAGGTCTTTTCCATCGCCGGCCAGCGGAAGCTCGGCGACCGCCGTCATGGCCACGCGGCGGCGGAGCTCGCCACGCACGTACTGCCGGGTGACGTTCAGGGCGATGCCGACGATCCAGGTGCTCACCGACGCCCGCGCGTCGAAGCGCTTGGCCGATCGTTGCACTTCGATGAAGGTGGTCTGGACCAGATCGTCCAGGTCCTTGCGGTCGATGTAGCGGGTGCGAAACAAGACCCGATAGACGTGGTCGGCGTGGCGCTGGAAGAGCTCCTGCAGGGCCAGGTTGTCGCCCAGCGCGCAAGCGCTGAGCAGCGCCTGGTCGGACAGCTCGCTGCGCTCCGCGCGCCGCAACGGGATGATGGTGTCCTTCATTGCCACCTCATGGCCGGAGCTCGATCCCCAGGGCCAGGTGAAGATCCGCGGACGCGGGCCTCGGGATCGGGTCGGGCGGGATGGGCCCGACCAGGGTGAAGAAGGGCGGGCGCGCGTTGCCCCGGCCTCCGGATATCAGTCCGGCGGCGCCGCCGACCTCGGCGACCACGGCCCATTGCCGCGCAAAGGCCCAGGCCACCACGGTGGCGGCTTCAGCCTGGAATCGGACGTCGTCGGCGGACAGGGTCAAGGGCGCCAGCGCCAGCGTGGAGTGCGTCCAGCGCGCCCCGACGGCCAGCAGCGGCGCCACCGTCAGCCGTCCCCGGCTGAGCCCGGTGGCCACCAGGATCGAGCCATCGATCGCGGTCCGGTTCGAGTCGCCGAACCTGGACACCCGCTCCTGGTTGCGCGCCATCCGCGTGCGCGCGCCGACGCAGGCCAGCCCCAGCCTGCCGCAGAAGCTGGCGACGCCCCCGTACCAGGTCGAACCGTCGCTGGCCCGGGCCAGCTCCGCGGCCGCCGAGAGGTGCCAGCGCTGGTTCAAGGCTGGCGGCGGTGGTCCGGGCGCTTGCGCGATGGCGGGCAAGGTCGACTGGGTCGGCAAGATCTGCTGGATCGGCGGCAAGAGAAGGTCGGCGTCCTCCGCGGTGGCCCAGCTCTCGATCAGGCTGGCCGCATCGCCGGGATCGGCGACCTGGCGATCGCTGGCGCGGCCGTACCCGTCGACGATGTGCAGCCAGTAGCTGTTCGCCGCGCTGGCGGTGTTCCGGGTCAGAACCGCGCGGATCACCGGGCCGCCGCAGGCGGAGGGGCCTGCGCCCACCCCATGCTGGCGCAAGATGACCGACACCGACTGAGTGATCTCGGCGGCGCCCTCGACCACCGCTGCCGGCGGGCAGGCCGCGTGGGACGATCGCGGCGCGGCGAGCAGGAGCAAGAGGTGCGCCGCGGGCCAGAGCCGGCGCGGCGCGCTGGCCTGGCGGACGACGCGGAGCTTCAAGAGGGCAGGTTCCAACCCTTCTTGGTGGCCGCAAAGGACAATTCCTTCCGCCAAAAGCGCCGGCGCGGTCGAATTGCCCGCCGGCTTCCGCGATGCCGGCTGCCTCTAGAGACCGACCGCCAGCCCGGCGCCCAGGTGCAGGTAGCGGGTCCCGTCGACGCTGCTGCCGTCCGCGGCGGTCAAGGTCTGGAACCCAACCTGGTAGCCGAGATCGACGATCAGGAACAGGTTGGGCAGCAGCGCGACCTCGCTGCCGACCGACAGGTCCAGGAGGAATCCGGCGGGATCGGAGGTCTGAGCGCCGCGGGTCGAGCTGGGCAGCTGCACGATCGAATAGGCCGGCGACAGGCGGCCGAACACCGCGACCCGCGATGACAGCGGTGCCCGCCCGGTGGCGCGAGCCCGCAGGTCGAACTCGGTGGCCGACTGGCCCACCACGCCGTCGCCCTTGACCCGGAAGACCACCTGCGGCGAGGCACCCAGGGCGAAGTAGGGCGACAGCGCCAGGTCCAGGAAGGGGGCCACCGCCACGGCGAAGACGCTGTCGGTCGCCCGGTTGGCGTTCTGGCTGGCGGTCGACGATCGCTGCGCCAGCGTGCCCACCGGCAGGATCTCGAACATGACGCCCAGCAGGGCCGGCGTCGTCGCCGGGCGGGGTGGCGCCGGGGCCGCCGCGCCAAGGTCCGGCGAGGCCGGCGCGGCGGCTGGCGCGGGCGGGACCGCGGCGACCGGCGCCGGCGCCGCGACCGCGGGGGCGGCTTCCGGCGCGTCGGCGGGGGCGGGCACGACCTCGATCGGGGCGGCGTTGGCGGGGGGCGGCGGGTCGTCGATCAGGGTGACCGCCTCGGCCCGCAGGTAGCCGAATCGACCGTCGGGCAAGCGGACCCGGCGCCAGTCGCCGCTGGCCTCACCCTGTACCGGCAGCCGGTCGTTGGCGTGCGCCCGCGCCAGCTCGGGAGCCACGTCGAAGGGCGCCGATCGGACCGGCGTCTCCGGCGTGATCACCTGGGCCTGCTTGGCGGCGGCCGCCCGGGGCGCGACGACGGCGAAAGCGCAGGCGGCGGCGAACCAGAAACGAATCGCGGCCCCGGCCAGCGGCCGCGCGCGACGGGTAGGGGTTGATCGGAGCGACATCCGCGGACTGTTGCGCGAGCTCGACCGTGGAGTCAACGCCGTCGCTGACCGCGGTCCGCGAGCGGCGTGGATGTCATTGGTCGAACGGGCCGGCCCCGGCTCGCACGCTGGCCGGGACCTTCTTGCCGCGGCCATCCGGCACGAGCTGGATGTGGACGTCGACGTGGTCCTGAACAAGGTCGCTGACGCTGTCCCTGACCCATAGCGAAGATCGCCTTCGCTTCTCGCTGCGTTCAACCACCAGTCACCCTCGCCCCGGTCCGCCGGGGAGAGGTCGGGGTGTCGCCAGTCGTCCGACCGTCGAGAGTGAGCGCGCTCCGCTCACAGCACCTTGCCCGGGTTCATCAGGCCGCGCTGGTCGAAGGCGTCCTTGATGGCGCGCATCAGGCGGCGGTCGAGGGCGGGGCGGTAGTGCCACAGCTCTTCGCGCTTGAGCTGTCCGATGCCGTGCTCGGCGCTGATGCTGCCCTCGTAGGCGGTGACCACGTCGTGCACGGCGCGCCACACCCGCCCGTGGACCTCGGGCGCGACCCGCCCCTTGCCCAGGCCGGGCGGCACCACGTTCAGGTGCAGGCTGCCGTCGCCGAGGTGCCCGAACAGGATGATTCCGGCGCCGGGCAGCGCCGTCTCGACGGCGCGCCGGGTCGCGTCCACGAAGGTCGGGATCAGCCCGGGGCGCACGCTGACGTCGTGCTTGATGGCGGTGGCGCTGCGCCGTTCGGCCTCGGGGACATCCTCGCGGATGCGCCACAGCGCCTGCGCCTGGTTGTCGTCGCGGGCCACCACCGCGTCGTCGCACAGGCCGGCTTCGCTGGCGCGCGCCAGGCTGTCCTGGACCGCGTCGGCGGCCGAGAAGCCACGCCAGAAGCTGGCCACCTCCAGCAGCACCGAAAATGGGGGCGTGCGCGGAAAGGGCGGGGTGTGGCCGGGCAGAAGCTGCAGCACCAGGTCCAGCGCCACGTCGGAGATCAGCTCGAAGGTGATGACGTTGTCGCCCGCGTCCTCTTGCAGGTGACGCAGCAGCTTCACCGCCGCGTCCAGGTCGGGAACCGCGGCCAGGGCGGTGACCACCTCGCGCGGGCGCGGGAACAGCTTCAAGGTCGCCGCCGTGACGATGCCCAGGGTGCCCTCGGCGCCGATGAACAGCTGCTTGAGATCGTATCCGGTGTTGTCCTTGCGCAGGCCGCGCGGTCCGGTCAGCACCTCGCCGGAAGGCAGGACGACCTCCAGGCCCAGCACCAGATCGCGGGTCATCCCGTAACGCAGCACCGCGGTGCCGCCGGCGTTGGTCGAGATGTTGCCGCCGATCTGGCAGGTGCCCTCGGCGGCCAGTGACAGCGGGAACAGGCGACCCGCCGCCTGCGCGGCCTCCTGGACCCGCTCCAGGATGCAACCCGCTTCCACCGTGATCAGGTTGTCGAAGGCATCGACCGAACGGACGCGGTTCATGCGCGACAGCGACAGCACCACGGCGTTCCCCGACTCGTCGGGCGTGGCCCCGCCGCACAGGCTGGTGTTGCCCCCCTGCGGGACGATGGGGATCCCGCGCGCGCCCAGGAAGGTGACCACCGCGGCCACCTCCGCGGTGCTGGCCGGCCGCACCAGGCAGGCGGCGCGCCCCTTGAATCGGCCGCGCCAGTCCTGCAGCTGGGGCGCCAGGTCGTCGGGCGCCGTGGTGACGCCGCCCGGCCCCAGGATCTTTTCCAGGGACGTCGCCAGCTCGGCACCAGGGTCTCGGGGAGTTTCACTGCTCATGGAGATGGCGGCATCTTGCCGCCGCCGGGCGCCGATCGCCAAGCCTTCTCGGTTGCGCCACCCGCTGCGCCGTTCAGGCGATGGCGCGCACCACGCCGCCGTCGACGCGCAGGGCGGCGCCGGTGGTCGCCGAGGCCTGCGCGCTGCACACGTAGGTGATCATGGCGGCGACCTCTTGCGGGGTCGCGAAGCGCTTGATCACCGACGAGGGCCGCGCCGTCGCGAAGAACTCGCGCACCATGGCGGCCGCGTCCAGGCCGCGGGTGGCTCCCATCTGAGCCATGAACTGCCCCACGCCTTCGGACGCGGTCGGCCCCGGGAGCACGGTGTTCACGGTGACCCCGGTGCCGGCCAGGGTCTCGGCCAGGCCGCGTGACACCGCCAGCTGCGCGGTCTTGGTCATCCCGTAGTGGATCATCTCGGCCGGAATCTGCAGCGCCGACTCGCTGGACACGAAGACGATGCGGCCCCAGTTGCGCGCGCGCATCCCGGCCACGTAGTGGCGCGACAGGCGGATGCCGCTCAGCACGTTGGTCTCGAAGAAGCGCAGCCAGTCTTCGTCGGGGATCTGCTCGAAGGGCTTGGGCTCGAAGATGCCCATGTTGTTGATCAGCACATCCAGCTCGGGCAGGCGTTCGATCAGCGCCCGGCACCCCTCGGCGCTGCCCAGGTCGGCCGCGATCCCGGCGACGGTGGCCTCGGGCAGCGCGCGCTGCAGGCGTTCGACCGCGCCCGCGACGCGCGCCTCGGTCCGTCCGTTGACGGTGACCTGCGCCCCCTCGCTGGCCAGCAGCCGGGCGGTGGCGAAGCCGATGCCCGCGGTCGAGCCGGTGACCAGCGCGCGCTTTCCTTTGAGTCCGAGATCCATGGGCGGATGGTGCCCACTGCGCGCCGATCCTGCAAGATCGCCGGTCAGCGCAGGGTGGTGGTGGCGGCCAGCTCCAGCGCGACCCCGTTGGTCCATCCGAACCCGACCTCGTTGCTCACGTAGCCGAAGCGGAGCGCCCCCGCGCTGTCCGAGGTGCGGCGTTCCACGTCGTACTTCTCGACCAGCGTGCCCCGGCGCTCGAAGTCTTCCACCAGCATCGAGAGGAAGGCGCGCGCGACGCGCTCCGCGTCGGCGGCGAAGCCGTAGCGGCGCAGTCCCTCGACCGCGAACAGCTGCAGCGGCGCCCAGCCGAAGGGCGCGTCCCACTGGCTGCCCGAGACGTTGACGCTGGTCATGACGCCCCCGGGCCGCTCGAACAGCGGCAGGTTGTCGCGCACCCGCTGCGCCTGCGCCGGTGCGGCCAGGCCGGCGGCCAGCGGCCAGAAGGTGGTGGCGAAGGGATAGGCCCGCCGGCGCGCCGTCTGGAAGTCGTAGTCGAAGTAAAGGCCGGCCGCCGGGTCCCAGAGGAAGCGATCGATCGCGGCCTGGCGCCGGGCGGCACGCGCCTGCCAGGGGGCGCCGTCGGCCTCGCTGCCCAGCGTGGCGGCGATGCGGGCCATCTGCTGCTCCAGCTGGAAGAGCAGGGTGTTCAGGCACACCGGGGCAAAGTGGATGACGTCGGCGCCGAACCGTCCGAAGCGATCCGAGGGATCGAACCCCGACTCGCGCATCGAGCGGTCGCCCTTGAAGAAGGCGGGGGTCAGCTCGTCGGTCGCCGCCTGGTAGTAGGCGGCGACCGGCTGGTGGGCGGCGGCGGCGCGGCGGTAATAGTCCTTCACCCGATCGTAATGCGATTCGCCGGCGGCGTCGCGCTCGCTGCTGACCACCTCGGGCGCCGGTCCCTGGCCGTGATCGTAGTAGCGAGACAGATCGATGCCTTCGATCAGGTGGGGCGGCGAGGTCCAGTGCCGGTAGGTGGTCTCCAGCGCCGGCCGCGCCGCCGTCAGCCAGGCGCGGTCATGGGTGGCGGTGAACACCGCCCAGACCATCGCGCCCAGCAGCGGCGGCTGCGATCGGGTCAGGTAATAGGTCCGGTTGGCGTTGAGGACACCGCCGTAGTGAACGACCTCGTAAAGGAAATCGTCGACCAGGTCGCGGGCGCGGTCGGTCTGGCCTTCGCGCAACAGCCCCAGCAGGATGAAGTAGCTGTCCCAGCCGTACATCTCGTTGAAGCGGCCCCCGGGGACCAAGTAAGGCCGCGGCAGGTACAGCAGTCCCGGCTCGGTGACCGCCGCCGGCTCGGCGGGCAGCACGCGTAGATCGATGGTGCCCAGCGCCTGGGGCGAAAGCACCGACGCCAGGTGCTGGGCGATGCGGGCGCGATCCTCGCTGGCGGCCAGGTAGACCGGCCAGGGTGCGCCGGCGGCGTGCGCGGCCTTGGGATCGATCGCGGCGCGCGGGAGGTCGCGCTCGCTGCGGGTCAGCGTGGCCCAGGTGGCCTGGATGTAGGCGCGCACCGGGGCCCAGCGCTGCGGCGCCAGGGCGGGGTAGGCGCTGGCGGGCGGCGGCAGCGCCGCCGTGGCGGCGACGGGCGCCGGTGGCGCGGCCGGCGCGGCGCAGGCGGACGCCGCCAGCCCGAGCACCAGCGACGCGAATCGGCCGGCGCGCCGCGGCCTGCTATGCATCGTTGCGCCGCCGGGCCTTCATCCGGGCAAAGTCTAGCGTGCAGGTGGTGGCGAATCACCCGCTACGCGGCTTGCCCGCGATGGGCAAGCGGATCAGGAAGGTCGTGCCCTTGCCGATCTGGGTCTCGAAGGTCAGGTCGCCGCCGTGCTTGTCCTTCACGATGGCGCGCGCGATGGCCAGCCCTTGCCCGGTTCCGCGGCCGACCTCCTTGGTGGTGAAGAAGGGATCGAAGATCCGGCTCCGAATGCTTTCGGGAATGCCGCCGCCGGTGTCGCTGATGGCGATGACCACCTGCTCACCCTGCCGGGTCGTGCGCACGGTGATGGTGCCGCGGCCGTCGCTGCCCTTCAACCGGTCGCTGATCGCGTGGGTGGCGTTGACCACGATGTTCAGCACCACCTGGTTGATGTCGTTGACGTGGCAGACCACCGGCGGCAGCTCGCCGAGCTCGGTGGCCAGATCGGCGGTGTACTTGTACTCGCTGGTGGCGACGGTCAGGGTGCTCTGGATGGCGCGATTGAGGTCGACGGCGGCCATGTCCTTCTGGGCCGGATGGGCGAACTCCTTCATGGCGCGCACGATGGTCGCGACCCGCTCCAGCCCCTCCAGGGCCCGGTCCAGGGCCTTGGGCAGGTTGTCGCGCAGGTAGCCCAGATCGGCGCCGTCGATGGCGGCCGCGGCGGCGGTGGCCGCGTCCAGCAGCTCGGCGCTGGGGGCGCCGTCCAGGACCAGCCGCGGCAGCGCTTCCAGGGTCTCGACCAGGGCCAGCACCTCGGCGCCGGCGTCGCGGACGAAGTGAACGCTGTCGCTCACGAACTGGACCGGGGTGTTGATCTCGTGCGCCACGCCGGCCGCCAGGGTGCCGACCGACGCCAGGCGCTGCGCGTTGGCGAGCTCGACCTCGGCCTGCTTGCTCTCGGTGATGTCCTGGCTGATCACCACCGCGGCGGCGATGCTGCCGCCGATGCGCATGGGCCCCACGTGGTTGGACAGCCAGCGCGCGCGACCGTCGGGTCCGCTGATCGCGACCTGGTGAAACTGGTGCGCGCCCGACTCGAAGACCTGCTGCAGCGCCGCCGCCATCGGCGCCTGCCGGGACGGCTCGACGAAGTCCTTCCACGGCGCCCCGACCCGCTGCCGGTCGTTCAGGTAGGGCCAGCTGCGGTTGAGAAACAGGATGGCGTCGTCCTTGCCCAGCGTGGCGATGACCGCGGGAGCGCAGGTCATCACCGCCTCCAGCTGCTCGCGCGCTTCCTCGAGCTCGCGCTGGGCCAGCTCGGATCGCAGCTCGGCCCGCCCGCGCAGCTCCGCCAGGGCGATCTGGACGCCGATGGTGTCCAGCAAGTCGGCCAGCGCCGGATCGGGGTCGTGCGCGCGCCGGCCGCGGATCTCGATGACGGTCAGCACATCCTCGTCGCAGCGCACGGGCACCGCCAGGCCGCCGCGCAGTCCGGCCGCGATGAACGAAGGCGGCATGATCAGCTGCGGGTGACTCGCCACCAGCGGGTCGTGGTCGCCGGTACCGTCGCCGCTGAACCACTGGACCTGACGGGTGGCCCAGGCCGCGCCGGGCAGGCCAACTCCCGGCGGCAGCGCCGCCGCGCGCACCGAGCACTCCAGCGCGGCCAGGCCGGACTCCGGCCGCGACCAGGTGTCGGTGCAACGCAAGACCCAGGTCGACGGGTGCAGCGCCCACACGCCCACGAAATCCCAGCCGAGCTCGTCGCAGATCACCTGCCCGATGCCGCGGCAGGCTTCCAGGATCGAGGCCCGCGACGCCGTCGTCGAGGCGGCGGCCAGCAAGATGCGCAGCCGGGCCTCGACGCGCCGGAGATCCTGCAGCTCGACCGCGCGCTCCCGGCTTTCGCGGCGCGCCTCGGGGCGATCCGCGGCCGGGCTGGCGCGCGGGCGCTGGAACCGGGTCGCATCGTCGCCCATGTCAGCGCCTATCGGCGTTTAACCGACCTGCTTGAGATTGCGGTCCTTGGGCCACTTCGCGGCCCCAAGTTCTCGGGTTGGTCATTGCGGCCCTGCTCGCGTGACTTAGCTTGTCGGCAGGACCAACACGGAGGGTGGACCATGGCGGCGGCATTTTTGATCGGGCGAATCATTCTGGGCGGGTACTACTTGTTCAGCGCGTACCACCACTTCAGCGACATGAGCACGCTGGCGCGCTATGCGGCGTCGCACGGCGTGCCCTATCCGCAGGCGGCCATCGTGGTCTCGGGCTTGCTGCTGGCCATCGCGGGGGTGACCTTCATTCTGGGCGTGTTCCCGCGGGTGGGCGTGCTGGCGCTGGCGCTGTTCCTGGTGCCGGTCACCTTCGCGATGCACCCGTTCTGGTCCGCCGCCAGCTCGTCGGCGCGCATGATCGACCTGGTGAACTTCACCAAGAACATGGCGCTGCTCGGCTCGGCGCTGATGTTCCTGGCCATCCCCGAGCCCTGGCCCTACAGCTTGCGGCGCACCGTCCGCTGGCGCGTGCGCGCGCGCGCCTGACAGCCTTCCCACTTCGCGGAAGTCATCACGTGAGGCGCGGTGTTGTCGCGGAGACAACACCGCGCGTGGGGAATTCTCCGTCGGCGCGATTGTGATCGTCGGGTGAGGAGCTTACGATGGCCGCGCGAAGGAGAATGGATGGCACGCTCCTCACCGATACGGGGCCGTGAATCTGCGCTGGTCTGTTGTTGGTTGGCGATCGCCGCGGTCTGGACGGGCTGCAATCCGTCCGAGATAGAAGAACAACGGGCGGCGCTCAGCAGTCCGGGGGTGATCGCGGCGTTCGGGTTCGACGAAGGAAGCGGAAACGCTTCCCGGGACTCCGGCCCCGGCGCGCTGACCGCTGCGCTGGGCGGACAGAGCTGGGTGACCGGCAAGTATGGTGGTGCGCTGGCGTTCTCCGGCAACTTCGCCACCGTGCCGGCCACGGCGTCACTCGAGCTGTCCGGCGGCATGACCCTGGAGGCCTGGATCTATCCGACGGCGCCGCTGCCCAGCGCCTGGGAGAC
>Ga0207701_10001773_pt1 | contig 22506 bp, 19 predicted proteins | sample KBSSwiSSwithPhiX_FD_184294 | JGI IMG/M metagenome (GOLD analysis project Ga0207701, IMG submission 184294) | Switchgrass rhizosphere bulk soil microbial communities from Kellogg Biological Station, Michigan, USA, with PhiX - S5 (SPAdes) (version 2) | ecosystem: Environmental > Terrestrial >... | reverse complement strand
TCCTTTGGCTGCCGCTTCGCCGCGGTGGGTGAATCTGTGCTTATCCGTGGCTCAATGTCATCGCCGGCGCGCCGTTGGTTTTCTTTTGCTGTTTTGTGGTATAATCAAGCGAGTCCCGAAAAAAGACGTAAGCCTCCCGTGAACAACGGTTGCGGGTGGCGACAATTAAGTCGAGGACTCCAGCGAGTCCTATTTTTGTGCATGTGAACGTGATCTCTCCAGGAAGAGCGACCGCTATGATAATCAGCAACCACGGGCGGAGCTACTGGAGTGAATGGAAGAGGGCTGCAGCCACACTCCTCATTTTGCTTTTTACGCCTGTGCTCGGGCGTGCGGAATCCATCGGGGCGTCGGCAAGAACGTGGATAGAAATCAAAGCGGCTCATAAGGCAGAGCAGGCGCTCGCGAATCCTAACGTAACGGCAAAAGACCGTCTGCGTGTGGAGCAAATCTACTACCAACTCGTCCGGGACAATCCGCAGTCAGCGCCAGCGCAAAACGCCCTTGCCGCATTTCTCTGGGAAAACGGCCAGGCGGAAGCAGCCGTCGAACATTGGCGGACGGCGCAACGGCTCGAGCCGGAAAATGCGGAAGCGGCCAGCTCGTTGGGGGGTGCCTACCTCAGGGTAGGCCGCGTCGTCGAAGCAGCGGAGCAGTTTCTTTTGGCGGTTCGCTCCGACGGTGACAATCCCGCTTATCATTTCGACCTCGGGAACGTCGAATTCATCCTCCGCAAAGATTTGACCGCCGCTTGGAAGATCGATTCTGCGGAATTGTTGAAACGCGCTCTGTTTCAATTTCGCGAAGCCAGCCGGCTGGCGCCGACCGACGTGGAATATGCCCGAGCTTACGCGGAAACATTCTATGGAATCCCGAACCCCGATTGGAAAGAGGCCCAGGTCGCCTGGCAGCATTATCTCGAGCTCTCCACGAACCGGAACTTCGCCTACTTGCAGCTCGCGCGAGTCACCCTGAAACAGAGCAAGAAAGCTGAAGCCTTGTCTTTCCTGGATAAAATTTCAGACCCCAGGTTTTCCGAAGTAAAAGAAAAGCTGCGGAAGCAAGCCGAAGAGCTCTAGATCACGGCGAAGCAAGAGGAGCAGGTTTGGTTTCCTTCGGGGCCTACAACTTCTCTCGCCTTCTGCTTGGCCGGATGGTTAGTCCCCCAGGCCTTCTGGAACCTTCGTTTTCTTCTGTTAAAGAAAAACTCCGAACGAACCGCTGGATACTCCTGCGCTGACCACGGCGGACAAGTGACACGGGTGTTGCAGGGTCGTCGCCGCTGCGAACGCCAATTTCTCACCTTATAACTTACTCGTATCGATTGGCCCGGGAGAAGAGATCGGTTTTGGCCGCGACTGAGGAACAATTACCTTTGCCGGGTGGGCAGACTTGGAAAGCGGTTGAGCTGTCCACATCCAGCTGAGCTTGCCGTTCTTATCAAAGCACCAGGTCCCGCCGCCGCGTTTTACGATCTCCACCCGCCAATGATCGTTGTTCGCGGGGATTGCGACCAAAAACGTGACAGCAGCAGCCATCATCACCCCACACAGGGTTCCATAGAGAAACATGCGGCCCATTTTTTTCCCTTGGGTCATTCTGTAATCGGCGTTCGCGTTCACATCGGCCTTGCTTTTTGCGCATCGTGCTAACCACGAATGTACACTAATAGACTTGCAGGCACTGTAGCCGCCTCGCTCGGTCGAGGCGCTCCCAGCGTGATCCACCCGCACGGCGACACAGCGCCGTGGCTACAGCGCTGTACGTTTGTCAGATCGTTTCTAATTTATTCGTCTCTATTCGTGTTCATTCGTGGTTAGAAAGAGGAATCTGGCCGGTCGGGCCAACAAATTCAACGTAGCCAAGCCTCCTGCATTCTGTTAAACGCAGATCATGAGGACGAGGCTGTTGTTCGTGGTCTGGATTCTCGTTGCGGCGATCGCGTCGACTCCGGCTTTCGGCAAGGGCAGGAAAAAGAAGACGACACCAACTCCGGCATATCACGCGCCGGCCATCTCAAGCGTAACTGGTAACGCGGTTACTGTAAGCGACCAAAACACGACCAGGACGCTCACGATTACACAGTTCACCGAGATCACTGTGAACGGTCAGCGAGCGAGCATTGCTGATTTGAAGCCGGGAATGACGGTGAGCGTTACGCTCGGCATGGATCCGTCGCGCGCAGCGCGCATCAATGCGACCGGCGCGCCGGCAGGCGAAAATCGAAAGAAGAAATAAAAAATATCCCCTGGCGACGAATCCGAAATGAATAAACCGCCAGGCTCGTAAGTCGAATGCCTCAAAACCTTTCAAATATGAAAAGAATATTTTTTGCATTGGCGATGCTCGCTCTTGTTTTGCCTGCTCTCCCGCAGGCCCGGGCCGATGTCTCGATTGATTTCTTTTATGACAATATTTCCGGCGGAAACTGGATTGATGTTGAAGGCTACGGCTATGGCTGGCAGCCCGATGTGGCCGTCAGCGATCCTAACTGGCGTCCTTATGCCGACGGCTATTGGGCTTACACTGATGTAGGCTGGACATGGGTTTCCTACGAGGATTTCGGCTGGGCCACCTATCACTATGGTCGCTGGGCAAATATGGCAGACTACGGGTGGGTCTGGTTTCCTGGGAGCGACCTTGAATGGGGGCCGGCCTGGGTTTCATGGCGAACCGGGGGCGATTATGTCGGGTGGGCCCCGCTGCCTCCTCGCGGCCCAGGGATTGTATACGAAGGACGTCCAATCGGTAGCCGCGTGGACATCGAGCTCGATATCGGGCCGCTCTACTACAATTTTATCGATGTTCGTTTTATCGGTGAGCCGGTCCTGCGCGATCGCATTTTCGCGCCGTCGCAAAACATCACCTATATCAACAACACTGTGAACGTGACCAACATCGCGGTTCAGAACAATGTGGTGTATAACTACGGGCCTGATTACAACACGCTGAGCTCTTACTCGAGCCGGCCAATTCAGCGCCTTCAGCTCGAGCGCCAATCGACTGCTGATTTATCCACCGCTGCCAAAACCGGTGCTCTGACGAAAGTGCAGGGCGACAAACTCGTCGTGGCGGCTCCGCAAAAAATCAACAAGGCGCCGGCGGGTGCCGCCGCCCCTCCAAAGGTAAAAGCGAAAGTCGCTCAGCCGAAAATCGAGAAGGGCTGGGCGGGCGTTGCTAATGAGGCGCAGGTAAAAGAGAAAATTAAAACCGAGAATCCAAAGAACGTTCCGCCGCCAACAGGCGCCGCTGCGAAAGGGCGGGCGGCAGGCGAGGCTTCGCCAGGCGCGACAGCACCAGCCGCTGCAGGAGGTCCGGTGACTTCACCAGGCACAACAACGACGCCACCTGAAAGAGGCAAACGCCGCGGACGGCCTGTGCCCGGAACAACTCCCGAGGGCGCCCGGTCACCTGCGGAGGCAGCTTCTCCAGGTGCGTCGCCTTCTCCATTTGAAAGAGGCGGACGGCCTGGGAGGCCCGGCGCTCACCCAGGCATGACCGGTACGCCATCAGGATCACCCGCTGGCGGCTCTTCACCAAGCATCGAACACACTCCGCCTGGAAAAGAGCATGGCAGGCCTGGTAGGGGGAGATTGGAGACGACTCCACTGCCGTCCGCGCAACCCGGTGCAGCCCTAACTGCCCCCGAGGCAACGCAGCCTTCGGGCAAACACAAAGGACGTGAGCGCAGCATCTCCAGCCCAAGTCCGGAACAGCCGCCACCCGGCGGCACGACGAACGCGCCCGAACGGGGCGGGCATGTAGGCCGCCCAACAGGGGAAGCGGCAACTCCGCCGACTGCGCCTGGTCATGCTGGCGCGCAGCCGTCCGGCGCAGCTCCAGGTGAAACCCGTGTCGGAAAACAAAAAGGGCAAGGTGCACAGCCCGGCGGAGGACCTCCCGGTGGCGAACAACACGGGCAAGGAAAACCAGAGGGCGGAAAGAAAAAGGGCGAAAAGGCATCCCCGACTCCTGGTCCTCGATAAAACGAATTCAGTTTTTGGGGTAATCGACGGCCCCCGGAATTAATCCGGGGGTGGTTTGGATGTAGCCGCCTCGCTCTGTCGAGGCGTTGGCGGTGCGATCCCACCCCGCACGGCGACACAGCGCCGCGGCTACAGCAGCTCCGCGATCTGCACCGCGTTCAACGCTGCGCCCTTGAGCAGTTGATCGCCCGAAACCCAAAAGGAAAGGCCGTTCTCAAGAGCGCAGTCCAAACGCACGCGACCTACCTGACAATTGTCCTTGCCGGTAACATTGAGCGGCATCGGATAACGATTGCTGTGCGGTTCATCGACCAGCTCGATCCCCGGCGCTGTTGCCAGAACTTCTCGGGCGCGTTCGACTGAGACCGGCTGCTCGAATTCCGCATTTACCGCGACTGAGTGGGCACGATAAACGGGCACGCGAACACACGTCACCGAGGCATTAAATTGCGGCAAATGCATGATCTTGCGTCCTTCATTTTGCATTTTCATTTCCTCTTTGGTGTAACCGCTCTCGAGAAATGAATCGACATGCGGGAGAAGGTTGAACGCGATGGGGTGGGGATAAATCGTAGCCTGGGCAGGAACTGTAGCCGGGTGCACCGGCGCCGGCCGAGACTCTTGCTCCTGGACGGCGCTTTTGGTCTGCCGTTTCAATTCCTCGATTGCGCGCGTGCCGCTGCCGGAAACGGCTTGATAGCTTGCGGCGAAAACCCGGCGAACGCCGAAAACGCGGTGCAAAGGGTAAAGTGCCATCAGCGTGATCGCCGTTGTGCAATTCGGATTGGCAATCAGACCGCGGTGCCGCCGCACGTCCTCCGCATTGATTTCGGGAACAACGAGCGGCACGTGAGGCTCCATGCGAAAAACGGATGAATTGTCGATTGCGATTGCGTTTGCCTGGGAGGCGATGGGAACATGTTTTCGCGAGATCTCGCCGCCGGCACTGAAAAAGGCAATGTCGATCTTATCGAATGATTTACTGCCGAGCTCTTGCACTTGGATAGATTCGTCGCGAAACCGAACCGATTGCCCGGCGGAACGCGCCGAACCGATTGGCCGCAGACTTGCCACTGGAAAGCTCCGTCGTTCGAGCACGTGCAAAAGCTCCTGACCGACCGCGCCAGTCGCCCCGACGATCGCGACGTGATAACCTTTCATGTGCAGCCGGATTCTATCGCCGCGCCGATCGCATGCAAATGTGGCGCACGACCGCTTTGCCTGGCAGCTGGGGAGTTGGGCTTGATTCTCAATTCGGCGCAGGTATTTAGCCAGAAGTGAAAAACATTCACATCTCGATCCGTGATCAGCGCCTCACCCTGATGGAAGACGAGATACCAATCCGCAACTACCCGGTGTCCACTTCGCGATTTGGAATCGGGACTGAGGAAGGCAGCATGAAAACACCAACCGGCCGCTTCCGTGTCGCAGAGAAGATCGGCGGCGGCTTGCCAAGCGATGCTGTTTTCCAAAGTCGCGTGCCGCTGAAACCCGGCGATCAGCTTCCTCCGACTGAGGACTTGGTGATGTCGCGCATCTTGTGGCTCGATGGCCTGGATGAGCACAACGCCAATACGCGCGACCGTTTCATTTACATTCACGGCACCAAACACGAGGACAAAATCGGCAGGCCAGCCAGCCACGGGTGCGTCCGAATGCGAAATATTGATGTCGTAGACTTGTTTGAGCTTGTTGATGAGGGTGCTCACGTAACGATCGAGGAATAAACTGCACGATCTACGGACTCAAAAAAATGGAGAAAAAAGCGTTGCGTCCACCGAGCCTGCCGCTTAAGAGGTGGCAGCAGCAACCTGCTGAGAGAGGAGGCGAGGAAGAATGAAATTTTTAAAAGCGATCATGATTATGGCCGTACTAGTCACTGCTTTGGGACTAGGGTCTTGTGCTAAAAAAGAGGAGACGGTGACCCACACTGCGGGTACGACCGGTTACTCGAAATAGATCGGGCGGCTGAGCCTATTGTCCGCTCGCAGCTCAGACACGCGAAAAAGTTGAAAAAAGCGTTGCGTCCGCGAACTTCCCCACCTAGAACAGGGCAGCAACCTGCTCGGAAAGGAGGCGAGATAGATTGAAATTTGTGAAAATGATCATGATTGTGGCCGTACTGGTCACTGCTTTGGGACTAGGTGCTTGTGCGCAAAAGAAGGAGGAGGTAGTAACCCCAGCTCCGAAATCCGGGAAATAGGTTGGCGGCCGATTTTGCTGTCTGCGATTAATTTGCGCAAAGAGGCCAGGTCGTGGCCGACCTGGCCTTTTTCTTTTTTACGCGATCCCGTATGTCTCATAGCACTCATACGAGATATGTGCGCTCGCTTGCCATTACTGGTCGTAATCTCGGCACGCCCGGCAGTGGCAGCCCCTGGCAATTCTTACGCTTTAACGATTTAACGATTTAGCGATTGCAGTTAAGATGCACACATGGAATTGAACGGTCGGGCACTGACACTCGCTGAGATTGCGGCGGTGGCATGTGATGGTGCACCTGTTCAAGTCGCAGCCTCAGCCCGGCCTCGCATTCTTGCTTCTCGCAAGGTCGTCGAAGATATCATCGCACGCGACGCCGTGGTTTACGGTGTCAGCACCGGCTTTGGCAAACTTTCCGATGTTCGCATCCCGTCCGATGGCTTGGGCCAGCTTCAGCTCAATCTTGTTCGCAGCCACGCCTGCGGCATCGGCGATCCACTCTCCGAACCGGAAGTGCGCGCAATGATGTTGTTGCGGGCAAATGTGCTCGCTCTCGGTTTCAGCGGCGTCCGTTTCGAGATCATCGAGATGCTTTGTGAAATGCTCAACCGCCGCCTGTGTCCAGTCGTCCCAGAGAAAGGCTCGGTCGGAGCCAGCGGCGACCTTGCCCCGCTCGCGCATCTCGCCTTAAGCTTGATTGGCGAAGGCGAAGCGTTTTTCGAAGGCGAGCGAATGCCGGGCGCCGAAGCATTGCGGCGCGCGAAATTGAAACCGCAGCGTCTCGAAGCAAAAGAAGGTCTGGCCCTACTCAACGGCACCCAGGCGATGCACGCCGTCGGCGGGCTGGCGCTTCTCCGAGCGAAACGAGTCTCTCGCGTCGCGGACGTTTCCGGCGCGATGAGTCTGGAAGCACTAAAGGGCACTCCAGCGGCATTCGATGCACGTTTGCAGGATGCGCGGCCACATCCCGGCCAGAAAGCTGTGGCCCAGCATCTCCTATCGCTCCTCAACGGAAGCGAGATTAGGCAATCGCATCTTAAGAATGATCCGCGCATCCAGGACGCATACAGTCTGCGGTGCATGCCGCAGGTGCACGGCGCGATCCGCGGCGCTCTCTCACATTGTGAAGATGTGCTCCTGATCGAATCGGGCTCGGCGACCGATAATCCGCTTGTTTTCGCCGAGAGCGGTGACGTTATTTCGGGCGGCAATTTTCACGGCGCGCCGCTTGCCATCGCATTCGACTACGCGGCAATGGCCCTGACAGACTTGATGGGCATTAGCGAGCGCCGGATCGAGCGGCTCCTAAACCCCGATATGAACGAAGGTTTGCCCGCATTTCTCGCCCGAAATCCCGGAATGGAATCCGGATTCATGATCGCCCATGTCGCCGCAGCCGCGTTGCTTAACGAAGCAAAAGTGCTCGCCCATCCATCAAGCATCGACAACGTTCCTACTTCGGCTGGAAAAGAGGACCACGTGGCGATGGGCATGACCGGAGCATTGAAACTGCGTACGATGGTCACTCTGGTGGAAAATTTGCTGGCGATTGAATTGCTCGCCGCCGCAGAAGCCCTGGAGCACCGACGTCCGCTCAAAGCTGGAGCCGGTGTGGAGCGAGCGTTTACTGCCGTCAGGAAAGTTGCGCCGCCGCTGATACAAGATCGGTCGCTCTCCAACGATATTGCGCGCGTGGCGGAGGCAATTCGCAGAGGTGACTTTGATAGCGAAGACGAAAAGTTATGAGCGAAAAGCGAATCATTCATACACCGCGCGGCAACGAACGGAGCTGCAAAGGCTGGCATCAGGAAGCGGCCATGCGGATGCTCATGAACAATCTCGATCCCGATGTAGCCGAAGCCCCAGATCGACTTGTGGTTTATGGCGGAACGGGTCGCGCCGCGAGGAGCTGGGAAGCCTTCGATGCGATTGTCCAATCGCTGCACAATCTTGAAAATGACGAGACACTCCTTGTCCAGTCGGGGAAACCGGTCGGTAAGTTCCGGACGCACGACGAAGCGCCGCGCGTCTTGATCGCGAACTCCAATCTCGTCGGACAGTGGAACAACTACGCGGAGTTCAATCGGCTTGAGCGTTTAGGCCTGACCATGTACGGCCAAATGACCGCCGGCTCGTGGATTTACATCGGCAGCCAGGGAATCGTTCAGGGAACATTCGAAACGTTTGCCGCTGCAGGGCGTAAACATTTCGGTGGATCGCTTGAAGGAAAATTTGTGCTGACCGGCGGACTCGGCGGAATGGGCGGCGCGCAACCGCTCGCTGCGACGATGAACGGCGCCGTTCTTCTCGGTGTCGAAGTCGATCCAGCGCGGATCGAAAAGAGGTTGAAGAGCGGCTATTGCGACAAGATCGCCCACTCGCTCGATGAAGCGCTCCAGTTAATCGACCAAGCTCGGAACGATCGACAATCGATTTCAATCGGACTCGTCGGAAACTGCGCCGATGTCCTGCCCGATATCGTCAAGGGGGGCATAGTTCCCGATGTCCTCACCGATCAAACCAGCGCGCACGACGCTTTGAACGGCTACGTGCCGCATGGGATGTCGCTCGATGATGCACTCACACTGCGGCGAAAAAATCCCGACGAATATATCGAGCGCGCGATGCATTCGATGGCCGTGCACGTTGAGGCGATGCTTGCGTTGCAAAAAAAGGGCGCGGTTACGTTCGATTACGGGAATAATATTCGCGCCCAAGCGAAAAAGGCAGGCGTCGAGAGGGCGTTCGATATTCCGGGGTTCGTTCCCGAATACATTCGTCCGTTGTTTTGCGAAGGCCGCGGACCGTTCCGCTGGGTCGCGTTGAGCGGCGATCCAGAAGACATCGCGCGCACCGACCGGCTCGCGCTCGATTTATTTCCGCAAAACAAGACCCTGGCGCGCTGGATGAAGCTCGCAAAAGAACGGATTCAATTTCAAGGATTGCCCGCGCGGATTTGCTGGCTCGGTTACGGCGAGCGCGCCGAGTTCGGCATGGCAATGAACGAGCTCGTGAAGCGCGGCGAAATCAAGGCGCCGATGGTAATCGGCCGCGATCATCTCGATTCCGGTTCTGTGGCGTCGCCCAATCGCGAGACCGAAGGGATGATCGATGGGAGCGACGCCATTGCTGATTGGCCCTTGCTCAATGCGCTTATCAATACCGCAGCCGGTGCATCGTGGGTGTCGATCCACAACGGCGGCGGAGTCGGCATTGGTTATTCGCAGCACGCCGGCATGGTCGTGGTCGCTGACGGCACGGAAAATTCCAAGGGTCGTCTCGATCGCGTTCTAACAAGCGATCCAGGATTGGGCGTCCTTCGCCACGCCGATGCCGGTTACTCCAGAGCGATCGAGTTCGCCGCTGCACACGACATCGATATTCCCATGAAGCCACAGCCGCGCGATTGATTGGATGACATGAGGCATTGTATCTGCTTGCTGATGATTTCGACGCTGTGGCTCTCATCAGCTTCGCTTGCCCAGAATGTTCCCAAAATATTTGAATGCATTGGCGGTGTTGTTTCAGATAAGGAAACTGCAATTCGAATTACGGAAGCGATTCTTTCTCCAATCTATGGAAAGAAGGCCATCCGTGGGCAGCGGCCTTATCAAGTCACTTTGAAAGACGGAAAATGGACTGTAGATGGAACGGCACCGCCGGGTTTTGTCGGCGGGAGATTTCATATCGTCATTCTTCAGCGTGATGGTCGCGTCCTTGAGATTGGTTACGGCGGCTGATTCAGCTTTGTTTCGGATGCAATGAAAAAACTGATCGAATGTGTACCGAATTTTTCCGAAGGACGTGACCAGAATGTGATTCGACAGATCACGGATGCGATTGAGTCGGTCGATGGCGTTTCGTTGCTTGATGTTGATCCCGGCGCGAGCACGAACCGGACGGTGGTGACTTTTGTCGGTGATCCCGACGCCACGGTGGAAGCGGCATTTCGTGCAATCAGAAAAGCGGCGGAACTGGTCGACATGCGGAAGCAAAAAGGCGCGCATCCGCGAATGGGTGCGACTGATGTTTGCCCGTTCATTCCGGTGAGCAACGTCAGCTGGGAGGAAGCGATTGAATGTGCAAATCGGCTGGGCAAACGCGTCGGCGAGGAATTGAAAATACCGGTGTATCTCTATGAGAGAGCTGCCAGAGACAAATCGCGTGCGAATCTTGCCGTGATTCGAGCAGGCGAATACGAAGAATTTTTCGAAAAGATAAAACAACCGGAGTGGAAACCGGATTTCGGGCCAACGGTTTTCAACGAAAAATCCGGTGCAACCGTGATTGGCGTTCGCGATTTTCTGATCGCCTACAATGTTAACCTGAACACCAAGTCGGTGCGGCGTGCGAACGCGGTAGCGTTCGACGTGCGAGAGCAGGGGAGAGTAAAGACGGAGGACGGGACGCCATCGGGCAAACCAGTCTTGGACGGGAATGGCGAACCGGTTCGCATCCCCGGGATGTTGAAACATGTGAAAGGAATAGGCTGGTTCGTGAAGGAATATGGCATCGCGCAGGTCTCGATGAATCTCACAAACATTGAGGAAACGCCTTTACACGCAGCATTCGATGCGTGCGTTGAGTCGGCTGCGAAACGTGGCTTGCGCGTAACGGGTTCGGAGATCGTCGGCATGGTTCCGAAGAAATCTCTCCTGGATGCTGCCCGCTATTTTCTCCGCAAACAACAATGGTCTGAGGGCGTTTCAGAAGAGGAACTAATGGACATTGCAACTCGCTCAATGGGCTTGGGTGAACTGAAGCCTTTTATCCCGAAAGAGAAGGTGATTGAATTGAAAATCGAATCCGCTGAGTCCAACCCTTCCCTGGTAAAACTGAACGTACGGGAGTTCTGCAATGAGACGTTGAGCGATTCGCCCGCACCGGGCGGCGGTTCTGTCGCGGCGCTGATGGGAGCGCTGGGCGCGTCGTTAGGCGGAATGGTCGCGAATCTTTCCGCGGGCAAACGCGATTGGGACGATAAGCTCGAATATTTCAGCGATTGGGCAGTTAAGGCGCAGCAACTCAAAGACGAATTGTTATCGCTTGTCGACGAAGACACGGCTGCGTTCAACAAGGTGATGGAGGCATTTGGACTACCTAAAAATTCACCGGAAGAAAAAGCAGCGCGCACGGCGGCCGTTGAGGAGGCGACAAAGCATGCGGCCGAGGTTCCGTTGAAAGTGATGGAGACAGCGGCCAAATCTTATGAACTGCTGTCGGAGATGGCGGACAAAGGAAATCCCGCTTCGGTTTCAGATGTCGGCGTTGGAATACTGGCGGTGCGCGCCTCAATTGGTGGCGCCGCAATGAATGTCCGAATTAATCTGGGTCAGTTGAAGGATGAGAAGTTTAAGTCCGCTCTCCTAAAAAAGGTTCAACAGATTACCGTCAATTCCGACGCACGATTTAAAGAAATTAACCAGATTGTAGAACGCAAGCTGGGCTAGAAACGATCTGGCAAACAGTGGGCGGCTTTTGTGAAAAAGGGCTACTGCCACAAGACCCTGACGCCCTATTTAGATGAGATCGTTTGCACGTAGCATCAGCTTGCCTTCGGCCTACGCGATCCTGATGCTGGTGATCGTGCTCGGAGCGGCCCTGACCTGGATGCTGCCGGCCGGGCGCTACGATCTGCTGCGTTACGATCAAGCGCATCGCGTTTTTGTGGCGGAACGCGCGACCGGCGAAGAAACCTTGCCCGGTGAGCAGACGACGCTTGACCGGTTGGGAATCCAGATTCGGATCGAGCACTTTGAAAAAGGCAACATTCGAAAACCGGTCTCAATTCCTGGCACGTATCACACTGTTACGGCAAACCAGCAGGGCCTGATCGCAATTCTGAAGGCGCCTGTGCTCGGCACTTATGAAGCGATCGACGTAATCTTGTTCGTCCTTGTAATTGGGGGATTCATCGGGGTCTTTCAGAAAACAGGAGCATTCGATGCCGGGCTGAACGCGCTTGTGCTTCGCCTCCGTGGGCGCGAAGGCTGGTTGATTATCATTGTCACCACCTTGATCTCGCTCGGCGGAACGACCTTCGGAATGGCGGAGGAAACGCTGGCGTTTTACCCACTGCTCGTGCCGGTTTTTATTGCTGCCGGATACGACGCAATGGTGGCGGTCGCGGTCATTTTTATCGGGACCAGTGTTGGGACGATGGCGTCCACGGTTAATCCGTTTGCGATCATCATCGCCTCAAATGCGGCGGGTATTTCATGGACGAGCGGACTTCCCGGTCGCTCGATCATGTGGACGCTGGCGACCGGGGTCAGCATTGCATACATTCTGCGTTACGCGCGAAAGGTACGGCTCGACCCAAAACAGTCGCTTGCGCTAGGACACCGCCATGCGCCTGCGGAAGAGCCCGACGCGCTCAAATCAAAACACGAGCTGACTCTGAAAATGTGGCTCTTGCTCCTCGTGTTTGCGTTGACGTTCGGCGTCATGATCTTTGGCGTTTCACGCCTCGACTGGTGGTTTCCGGAAATGACAACCCTGTTTTTTGCGGCGGCACTGGTGATCGGAGTGATCGACTGGCGAGGCGAAAAGGTTTTCACCGAGACGTTTATCGCCGGGACACAAAATCTTCTCGGCGTTGGATTGATTATTGGCATTGCGCGCGGCGCGACGCTCATTTTGGATAAGGGAGAAATCAGCGGCACAATTCTGCATTATCTCTCCGGCCGCGTGGAGCACGTGCCGGGTGCAGCCTTCATCATCGCGCTTTTCTTTGTTTATAACGTGCTATCGATCTTTATCCAATCCTCGAGTGGAATGGCCGCCTTGACGATGCCGATTATGAGCGCCCTGGCGGGCGTGTCCGGTGTATCACGTGAGGAAATCGTAAACGCATATTGTTACGGACAAGGACTAATGGCTTTCATCGCGCCGACCGGTTTGATTTTGCCCTCACTAGCGATGGTAAATGTGCGCTTCGACCGGTGGCTCCGTTTCATCTGGCCTTTACTGGTGCTGCTGTCAGCGATCTCGATTATTTTTCTCGCGACCGGGGTTTTGCTGCCGCGTAGCTAGTTAACTATCAGCCAGGGGCCAAGCACATGACGCTCGTCCCGGAAAAGACGTTGATAAAGCGTGTTATCAGGCTGCGACTTCCCGAAACGCCAGGAGAAAAGTTTCCATCTCGGATTTCTTGCCGATGGTGAGACGCATGTGATTCGGGAGCGCTGGAAACAGGCGACCGACTCGCACCTTGCGCAATTTTAACGCCTGGATGAGCGGCACGATGGGACGTTTGCAATCGAACATGATAAAGTTGGCTTGGGACGGAATTGATTTGTAGCCCATCTTGTTGAGTTCGGACGTGACGAATGATTTTGCTTCGCTATTGAGACGCTGGCCGTTTGCGACCTGATCGGTGTCGTCGAGGCTCGCGCTCGCTGCGGCTAGCGCCATGCAGTTGACGCTGTCCCACATTTGATGAGGACGCATACGGTCAATCGTGTCCTTTTGCGCAACGCAATAACCGCAGCGCAACCCCGCCATTCCGTAAATCTTCGAAAACGTGCGTGCAACGATGAGGTTCGGATGGTCCTTTACCAGTAGGATCATGCTCTGGTAGTCGGGACTGTCAGCGTAGTGAAAATAAGCTTCGTCCACTAAAATCATTGTCTCGCGCGGACTCTTCGCGATGAACTCGCCTAGCTCATTCTCAGGCGTGATGCTGGCGGTGGGATTATTCGGGTTGCAGATGTAAACTAGGCCCTCTTTCGCTGCGGCAAGCATTTTCGGAAGATCGTGACTGAAATCACGGGTGAGGGGAACTTTCACCACTTCCGCGCCATTGACGCGCGCCTGCTCTAAAATTGCTTCAAAAGTCGGATCTGCTGCGACAAGGTTTCCGCGTTCTTTGCCGGTGAATGTTTCGGCGCAAAGTTTCAAAATCTCGTTGGACCCGTCGCCCAGCAGGATTTGATCGTGATTGACGCCATTGATTTCGGCCAGCTTATCGATCAACACATTGTTGTGCTCATCGGGATAACGAGATGCCAGGCCGAAGGCGTCGCTCATTGCTTTGATTGCCTTCGGCGAAGGTCCGTACGGATTTTCATTGGCGCTCAAGCGAACAACTTCTGATGCAGCATGCTCGGGGGAGTCTGCGAACGAAAGCGGGGGCCGGACAACAGCGACTGCCGCGCTGGCACCGAGCAATTGCGCAAATCTACGCCGGGAAATTGAGATCCTGTTCATGTACATCATTCATAGGACGATCTGGCGTGTGATGCGAGATGGAATTGCAACAATAACTCCCAAGGAGCGGCAGTCTCCAGTCCGCCGTTCCCCAAAAGGGCGGATTGAAAACCGCTCTTCCTTGTTTTGTGTGTGGCGTTTACACTGAATAATGATCCTTGCGTTACTAAGGCAACGCCGACGGCGCCGCCTGCGAGCGAGGCCGTTTCCGAAAGAATGGCTGACGTTGATTCAGCGTCATGTTGTGTTTTTTCCGAAACTGTCTGCGAGCGATCGCACGGAATTACTTGGTCACATTCAAGTATTTCTTGCCGAAAAACGCTTCGAGGGATGTGGCGGTTTCGCGATCACGGATGAGGTCCGCGTGACTATCGCGGCGCAAGCCTGTCTTCTATTGTTACATCGCAGGACGGACTATTTCCCCGGTCTGCTCACGATTCTTGTTTATCCATTGACATACATGGTGGAAGAGAAGCGGCAGGTCGGTGAGCATGTTTGGGAAGAGGGGACTGTGAGTCGTCTTGGCGAGACCGGCCGTAGGATGGGTTCGTTGGTCCTCGCCTGGGGCGCCGTCAAACATGGCGCAGCTGATCCCTCCGATGGTAAGAACGTTGTCCTTCATGAATTTGCTCACCAACTCGACTTCGAAAATCATGCAGCCGACGGGGTGCCGGGATTGGCGACGCGCGAGGAGCAATTGGCCTGGAGCGAAGTTATGAGAACCGAGTTTGCGTCGTTGCGCACTGCCGACGAGACTGGAATTCCGACCCTGCTCGATACCTACGGAGCGAGTAATCCGGCCGAGTTTTTCGCTGTGTCCGTCGAGGCTTTCTTCGAGCGGCCGTTTGCGCTGCGCGCGCGCCACCCAAAGCTCTACGCAGAACTACGAAATTATTTTCAGCAGGACCCGGTGGGATTCTCCGCTGAGCGGAGGGATCAGTAGGAACAGCGGGCGTATCTGTCGAGGGTCTTGAATCTCCGATACGGGCAAGAGAGCGGAAGCCAACGAGTCAAACGCCCTGCAATCACTGTGGCTGCGGCACGATCCGGATATACGGCTTTGGCGCCTTCCAGCCTTGCGGATAGCGCCGCTTGGCCTCCTCGTCGGATACCGAGCCGGCAATGATCACATCGTCGCCGGGCTTCCAGTTCACCGGCGTCGCGACCTGATGCTTTGCGGTCAGTTGCAGCGAGTCGATCACCCGTAGCACTTCATCGAAGTTACGCCCCGTCGTCATCGGATAGACTAGGATCAGCTTGATCTTCTTGTCTGGGCCAATGACGTAAACATTGCGCACCGTTGCGTTATCGGCCGGCTTGCGCGTTTTGGCATCGCCTGCGGTATCGGCCGGGAGCATTCCGTACAGCTTTGAAACGTTGAAGTCAGCGTCACCGATAATTGGGTAATTGGGCGCGTGCCCCTGCGTCTCCTCGATGTCCTTCGTCCACCCCTCGTGATCGCCGGTCGAATCGACGGACAACCCCATAATCTTCACGTTTCTACGCTCGAACTGTGGCTTGATTTTCGCCATGTAACCGAGCTCGGTTGTGCAGACCGGCGTGAAGTCCTTCGGATGTGAAAACAGAATGGCCCAAGAGTCCCCGATCCAATCATGAAACCGAATCCGGCCCTCGGTAGTTTCTGCTTCAAAATCCGGTGCTGTGTCACCAATCTTCATATGTTTTCCTCCTTTAATTTGTTCCGGATGCTTATTTCAAATTCCGAAGCCAAAGTCAACACTCGCGTGTCGATGTCGGCATTTTTTACTGTGCGATGAGTTCGCAGAATTTATTGAGATCGATGTTGCCACCTGAAACGATTGCGACAATCGGGCCTTTGCCGGCTCTTCCACCGAGCGCGGCAGCGAGCGGCAGTGCGCCCGCGCCTTCCGAGATGACTCGCGCTTTTTCAGCCATCAAGCGCATCGCGCTCTTTGTTGCCTCCAAGCTAACTACGATGTAGCCGTCCACGACGGGTTTCATCCTTTCCCACATGCGAGGGAACATGCTTTGACCGCCGGCCCCATCCACGAACGAAGCTTTCCAGTTTGCGAACACTTGCGGCGAACCTTTCTCGAATGAAAGCGCCGCGGGGGCGGCCGTTTCTGGCTCAACGCCGAAGACTTTGACCTCCGGGTTGAGCGCTTTGATTGCGCTGGCTACGCCTGTGATCAGTCCGCCGCCTCCGATGCTGGCGATGACAGCCTTGGTGTCAGGCGCGTCTTCGAGAATTTCCAAGCCCATCGTGGCGTGACCCGCGATGAAATTATGGTCGTCGAACGGATGAATAAATGTTCCTTCAGCTCCGGGAAACACGCGTTCATCGAGCGCTTTCCACGCGACATCGTACGGGACAGGAATGAGTTTGGCGCCGAGTGCTTTCATCCGCTCCAGCTTTGATTGCGGCGCCGTTTCAACCACCACGACCGCGCAGGGCACGCCGGCGTCTCTCGCGGCGTGGGCTACGCCCTGGCCTGCGTTCCCTGCGCTGATCGTCCAGACGCCACGCTTGCGCTCGGAATCGGAGAGCAGTGCCACGGCGTTGGCAGCGCCGCGCAGTTTGTAAGCATTAATCGGCTGCAGATTCTCCAGTTTGAGGCGAATGTCGGGCTGGCAGGGCCCTGGTTCGAGGCGGATCAGTGGCGTGCGAACAATTGTCTTTGCTATTCGTTCACGTGCTGCGCGTATTTCGGAGAGTTCTATCGGCCGGACGGGTTCCAGTGTTTTGAGCATGGGCCTTTACTGTAAAGGCGGTCGTGACAGCCGCAATCCGGCAGTCACGGACAGCTTTTTGATTTCACCTCGTCGGCATTTCCAGCAGAGATTGAACGGGTTCGAAGCTAAGTCTGTCTGAGCAGTCCAGGATTAAAATTACTACCACCGCTTTAGTTGCAGCTGCGATGCTGATCGCGTTCAACGCCTTCGCAGGAGATAAGGCCTGTTGCGCCGGCGGCGTATCACACACCGGCAAAACTGCATGCGCTGATTTGGCCACGTTGATTCTCACACCCGATCAAAAGGCTAAAATCGAAGCCTGGCAGGCCGAATGTATGAAGGCAGGATGCACGAAGGAAAGCCGGCAAACATTCCTGAGACAGGCCAAAGGAATTCTTTCCGCCGAGCAGTTCGCTCAGCTAAAAGCAGCGTGCAAAAAGTCTGCGAACGCGAAGAAAATCCAAGCCTGATCTGGCCGCAGGTGCCCGTCTAACAATTCTTAAACGAGATCGCGCCCGAAGAAATTCCGGCGCGATTTTTATTCTGACGAATCCGGAGCACGGACGCGAGGGACTGTCATATCGAATCAACGACCGGAATCGCGCTTTTGCCTAAAAACGATTCTTGCTTGTCAGCGAGCATTTCACTGATGACCAACGCTAGATTTGAATTACCGCGCGTCTTCTGGCGGATGATCAGGTTGTCCGAGTCAGCGTAATGATTCTACCGCGTCCCGCGTCCACAGTTATTGACTGTCGCTTCGGGGTCAGAATAAGGCTAGGCTTCCGAGCCCACACCTAGGGGTTCTCTACGGTCACGACAGCCGACGACGACCACTTCGAGAACTTCCCAGTCGCTGAGTCTCGCAAACGGGCTCTGAATGCGTACGCGCCTTCTGCTGGGGGGACGAAGGTCGCGGAACTATCGGTTTGCCCGACTCGCCAGTCGCGAAAGCCTGGATCCGACGGCGTTCGGATCTGGACGTCAAATAAGAAGCCCTCGGATGGCGGCGCCACGCTCCATGTAACCGCCAACGGCACGCCAGTTGTTCCCGTTTCGGGTAAGTCGACTGGGACCGCAACGGCTGAGGTCGCGTGCGTCGTGCGATCGGTGATGGGATAAGTGCCAGCCGAATTGAACGTGAACTGAAACGACGAACCGGGAGCTCGTAATCCCGAGTCGAATAATTGCATTCTGGAGGCATCAACCAGCCGGTGTGAGCTGCTGCCGGTGATAGTCCAGCCAACAGTATCGCCTAAAGTCGCGGAAGCCGCCTTGGGAACGAAGCCCGCTTCACTGACTTGGATCTCGCAGACCGACTCAGCGATCGTTGCGGTCAGGGTGTTGCCAACCGCCCAGGCAGCGCCGGCTGGCTGCGCTGTAATTCCCGAAAGATAAGTGTAGGAACCTCCCTGCGCACTCGAAACGCGCCTCCACTGTGTGCCATCGTAGTGTTCGATCAGACCCTGATAGTCACTGGTGCCGTTCGGATAGTGATAGCCCGCGACGAAGATGTCGCCCGATCCAGACGCAGCGATCCCGTTGAGCACATTGCCTTCGCCGGGAAAGTCTTCGCCGGGCACTGTCTCGAAGCCCGAGCTGTCACCATGCAGCAGCAGCGTCCGTCCCTGCGTTCCATCGTAATAGAAGCCGGCAGCCCAGATCCGTCCGTCCGCCATCGCGACAACTCCGGCGAGAGAACTCGTTAGGCCGCCAGGGTTCGGGCTCGGAACAATTGTCCAACTTGTTTCGTCGAAGTGTAAAACCAAGGTCGAACTTGCAGCTCCCGGGGCACTCGATTGGTAGCCGACTGCCCAGATGTCGCTTGAGTTTGCAGCAGCGATCCCGTTCAAGGCATTGTCGCCATTACCCGCGTTGGGGGACGAAACGATCGCCCACGACGTCCCGTCCCAGTGTTCAACCAGCGTCCGATAGACACCGCTGTTATCGAGATAGTGACCAGCAACCCAAACGTCATTCGTTGCAACGGCGACGACCGTGCCGAGGTAGCTGACCAACGATTGGGGGTTCGGACTCGGCACAATCGCCCAGGAGGTGCCGTCGTAATGCTCGATCAACGTCTTGCTCAGACCTGAAGTAGTTATCCAGTAGCCGACTGCCCAGACATTCGTTCCCGACACTGGGGCGACTCCGCGCAAGTAAGCGCTGCCGGGCCCGGGAGTTGGAACGTTTATTATGACCCACTGGATGCCGTCAAAGTGTTCGGCCAGCGGTCGATCATCGACACCATCGTAGTGGGACCCAACGGCCCAAACGTCGCTCTGCGTAATGGCCGCCACACCATAAAGGGAGTTTGCTCCTGGGGGCGTGGGCATTTCGCTCCAAGCCGGTCGACAAGCAGTCGCTCCGCCCACCTCGGAGACGGTCGAGATGAATAAACCCACCGCGCCAAGGCTGACCGCAAGTGACCGTCCTATCAGATTCGCTGATGTCATTCGCGCATCTTTTCGAAATATCCTGCCAAACATGAACGCCATCGTGGTAGGCATATGAGGACAAATGAATGGTAGATAAAAGTTGGTAGAAGAGGCTTTGACCCCGAATAACCTCTTTGCAAGCACAATCTAGTAACAGCTGTGTTACCTTGCACAACGCAACTGTGAAATTGCGCTTCTTCGTAGCTGATTGTTTACAAGATTTTTTGCAACAAATCAGCAAGGCGCCAGCCGGCTTTGTGCAATTCTTCCCGGACGATATTTGCCGCCCACGCACGATAACTAATCTGGTCCGGCTGAGATTTTTCGTTCGCTTCCCCTGCTGCGATGACACGATCCTTCTCCGGTTGCGGATGCACATGGATGAATTGCAATCGTTCGTGCGCCTCGCGCGCTATCGGTAAAATTTCGTTCGCCCACGCCTCGGCATAATTCGTGACATCCATGTTCGCGAGCATCCCCCAGTTCGTTGGTTCATGGGTGGCCAACTCATGAACCAGTTGTTCCTTGAGCGGCTTGATCTGCGCCTCGAGTTCACGTTTCCGAACCCTTATCGGGAGCTGTGGAAAGAGCGCGTTTACGGCGTCATAGTCCCAAAAAGCGTGTAGCTTTTTCTTACGCATTCCGCGCGTGCGCGGCGGCTCATCCCTCAGTTCCAGTGTAAAGGTGTTTCCGCCTTCGTCGGCCAGGGCTGACTGGTCCTTGTCTGGATCGGCGATTCGACCCTCCGCGTCGAAATATTGCGCGCCCACATGCAGGGGTTGGTGAATGTCGGCGACGTAATGGACGAGAAGAATGAGCGCAACGGGCTTGGTGATCTTGCGTTCATTTTGTTCCGGGCGCCGTCCTCGCAGGACTTCCACGCAGTACGGGATCATATGCACAATGTCCCATTTGCTTCGGCCAGCACGACCGTCGCCGTAATTCTGTGACGGTGTGACTGGAACATCAGTGTAATGAAACCAATGATGTGACGGCGCTGCTGAATGGATGTCGTAAGCCGGTTGATTTGCCCGCCAAAAATCGCGCAACTGCCGATCTATTTTCGGCGACGCGACGCGGAAAGACTTCGGACCGTCCACTCCCATCTTGTCCCAACCCTTGATCGTGTCGGCAAGCAGGCCGGCTTTCTCCAGGGAAAGGCCGCCGATCAAGGCGCGGATCTTCGCGGCCGTGGGCGTGTTGGCCAACCGGTCATCCGCAATCGCGCCGACAATCTCGTGACCAAGCGGGGCATACGCTTGCGCCTGCGCGGTAAGTCCCAGCGTAATTGAAATGCCCAGCAACAAAGCGAGAAGTGAGCCGGATTTCATTTTCAGAATTGGCGACAATACGATCGAATAATTGCCTGCCTAGAAAAATCCCAGTTGTCGATCGGTTCCGGATTTCACGAACAACATTCGCGGATTTTTTCCAGGCGCCGTTGAAGTTTCGAAAAATGTGATCCAGCCCAGTAAATTTGTCCGCAGCCCGTACAACGGCGAAATTCCTTGTAGTAGACTTTTGTAAGCGGCTCGAGCTTCTCAATCACCTTGGATTTAGCGACTTTTTGGAGAGGCGCATTGCAACGGAGGCAACGTGTGAACGGAGTGATGGAATGGGAAAGATCAAAACGACGAATCACTTCGATTGTTTGGTCGTGCGCATTTTGCGAACGCGGGCAATAGCCGTGACGGACAATCGCGTGCATGAGCAAATGGCGATCGCGGGTGAGCAAAGCGCGATCTTCGCGTTCCATCACGCGCAGTAGTTGTCGATCCTGCGCTTGCCGGTCGTAAGCGACATCGAACCCGAGCAAGCGCAGGTTCCGCGCGAGCGTGCCGAGATGGCCGTCTGCCACAAATCGCATAAGGGAGCGGACTTGTAGTCGCCTTTCCTGAAACAGCAGACATCGCGACCGCACCGGATAAAGATCGATGTCTGCATCTTTCACGATCGAGTGAGAGAAATCGACTGGCTTACAGTTCACAAGAATCAGATCGACTTCGGGATGCGGGACGCCGCACGATTCGATCACATCTTTCACCGATGTCTTTTCGCCCAGATGGCGCTCGATGATGCCGTCGCTGGTCTTCGATTTGAGGAAAAACGTCAAATCATCGTGAAATTTCAGCCGCACTGTGAACGCGTTCACATCACTCGATAATTTTTGCGTTGGCGTACGCATACTCGAATGTTGTCCCACGAGGCCGACCCATGAATCGCCCCGGCCCGAGCGGCTCATCTTCTCCGTAGTAACAATCCACCTGCCATCGGCGGAGCCCGCCACCGGTATCGACAATTTTCCAACGCGTGCTGCCAAAGACTTCCCGCACGGTAAAAGACGATGTCTCAATGATCACACCACGTTGCAATCCGCTCTGGCCCAGCTTTGCGGCGGCTGAAAAACGTGCGACCAGAGTGCCACCACCCCCTGTCGGCTTCGAAGCGAAGGCATACGAATTATCGCCGACGTAGCATAGATAATGACGCCCGTTGACCGGCGTTGTTACCCGGCCAAACCCTTCCTTCTTGACGGAGCGAAGAAAATCGCGCGGATACTTTCGGCCGCGCAATCCAGGCTTCGTTACCGGCGTCGCGTCAAAACCGCGCTCGAAGGTGAATCCTGATTCAACGGGCGTGTAGTAAAGAGTGCAAACGATGAAGTATTCACCGTTGTGCCCTTGGGGCCGCCGCGCCAGTTTCTCATTTTCGTACGCCAGCCGCTGGTTGACTTCCGGCCACGGGATGTCAGCGCGAAGATCCGAGCAAGTCGCGACGAGAATGCCAAGTCCTGCAATCTTCGCGGTTAATCGGCAAAAGCGGATTCGATTGGTCCGCCGATTAGAATCTCGATAGGAAGTTTTTTCCATTCGTATTCATAAGGAGGTTGCTTCCATTGAAATTGGGCAGGGTAATTTTTGCGAATGCATTTGATAATTTCTATTCCCGTCAAA